>ODAJ011656708.1_pt1 | contig 18024 bp, 27 predicted proteins | sample 1539241 | NCBI WGS metagenome assembly ODAJ01 (sample SAMN02144231, study PRJEB22623) | gut metagenome | biome: sheep rumen | host: Ovis aries | place: New Zealand | reverse complement strand
ATTCCACCTACTTCGGTGAGGTTGCTACTAACCTTCTGGAGCAACAGCAAAAAGACATTGAGATCTTGAATGCATACCCTGCATTCATAGAAGAAGCCGCATCGAGTTTCGCTGATGTCATGGTACAGTTTAATCCAGACACAGAAGAATACCAGAACGCAGAGCAGAAATACTATGACACTATCGCTGCCGCAAACGAAGCACAACGCAAGGTTTATGAAGATCAGTTGGCTATTGACCAACTTGAGATTAGCCGCCTTGATGCTATTCAGCAAAAGTATGACTCGATGCAGAAGCTTGCTGAATCTGAGCAGGCGATTAGTTCTTCCCGTGTTGATACATTGAAGAAACTTGGCGAAGCTGAGTCACGGCTCGGTGATGCCGCAAGAAGCACTGACATTCGCCGTGAAATCGGTGTTCAATAGGCAGACCAATCTGCGATTACCACTGTTCTTCGCACTGAACTTGCTGAAGCCCGCGCACAGTATGACCGCATCCAGAAGGTATTCGGTGAGAATTCCAATCAGGCAAGGGATGCTCTTACTAAGGTAAATGAGGTTGAGAGAAATCTTTACGATTCAATGAATCGCGAAATCGAGCTCGTAGAAGAACTCCGCGAAACGTTTGTCAATGAGTTCGAGAAGATGATCGCCGCATACGACAGAGATGTTAAAGTTAATCAGGCGAGAGGCGATATTGCCGGGTCAGTTGCGGATCTCTATAGAGTCCTTGGACAATATACATATGCATCCGGCCTTGGCGAATCTACCTATGCGAAGCAGGTACAAGAGCAATTAAGAGAACAGCTTGCTTACGACAGGGTTAATGCACAGCTCCGCCGCGATGAATTAGCTGCCGCCGCAAGTGACTTTGCGAATATTGCGGCTGTATATGGGGCGAACACAGAGAAATACCAGAATGCACAAGCCACATATTATGGACTTGCACAGCAGTCAAATGAAGCTGAAGCAAAGATCCTCCGTGATCAGATTGCAATCGACCAGATTGAGGTTGACCGGCTGAATGCAATTAAGTCGAAATTCGATTCTTATGATTCCATTAACCAGGCTATCACTTCCGCTTCCAAGGCGACAACTGAACTCTTCAAGACAATCGGTAGCGCCGTGAACAGCCCTGAAATGCGCCGTGAAATGACCCGTCAGCTTCAGCGTCAGCAGAACACGACTGCTATCAGACAGAGTGAATTCGATACATATCAGGCAGAGATGCAGCGTGTGGCAAATGCGTTTGGCACTAACTCAAACCAGTACCGTGATGTGCAGAGCCAGTTATCCAGCATTGGTCAACAGTTAATCGAATCGCAAAATGCAGAAGCGCAATTAAAGAATGCGATTAACGAACTGAACTTCACGTTCTCGCAGTATGTGATCGAAAACATTAAGGCATTCGTGAGTAAACTCTCCGCTCTCGCCCAGTTAGGGGAGAAACGTGGGACGAATCCTGCTCTCGGATATCTTATGGATGAAGGATTGTATATTGACCAGATCAAATACAATAACAAGTTAATCACGAAGTACGATGAAGCACGTCTTGCCCGTATTAAGCAGATCTCTGATGAGATTAATGCTGGCACGCTTCAGGTCGGCTCTGAACGTTATCAGGAACTCTATGGGCATCTCACTGAGATCGAAGGTGCGATGATTGATATTTTCTCTTCTAATGAGGATATAGCGAAGTCGCTCCGCACTCTCCGGTGGAAACCATATGAAGAACTGAAACGCAATCTTGATAATGTTATTGCTGACTATAAGCATCTCCAAGGTTTCATCCGCCAGGATGATATGTACAATCGGGATACTGGCGAATTCACAGACCGTGGTTGGGCAAACATTGCGCTTATCGGTGGAGACATTGATGAACAATCAGCAAAAGCTGCCGCAGCGAAGACCGCTATCCAGAAGCTTAATGATGAGTACGCGAATGGCACGATCAACCTTGAGACATACAATGAAGAGATTGACAACAATATCAAGCTGATACAGGATGCTACTGCCGCTATCTTCGATGACCAGGAAGCCCTGGCGAACATGAAGATTACCCAGTGGCAGAAGGAATCCGATGCGATCAATGAAGTAATTGAGCTTCGGAAGAATGCTCTTTCAAGCAAGAAAGCATATTACGATTATGACAAATAGCTCCGTGACCAGAATAAGAATATTGCACAGCTTCAAGCTGAAGCCGCTGCTCTTCAAGGAGTGTCCACTGATGCGGCGAAAGCAAAACGTGCCCGTATCCAGGAACAGTTAGCTGAAGCACAGGAGAACCTAAAGGATACACGGCAACAGCATCAGTTCGACCTTGAATCGCAAGGATACCAGAAGCTTTCAGACGACATGCGCAAGGCACTAGAAGATGCAACGAAGCTAATCAACGGTAACCAAGAGGCTCTTCGATTAACCGCAATTGAAATGCTTCAACAACTGAAGAAAAATAACATTGATGAAATTGCAGTAATCACTGGGTTGATCAACGAAAATGGTACGCAGATCCATTCTGGCACTCTCAGCGCATTCCAACAAACGATGCATGAAACTGGTGGACTTGTGGATCAGACTTCACAGATCTATGGATCCATTAACATGGGCACTGGTGAAGTCGCAAGCATTCTCAATGCGAATCAGATGTCGTTAGATAGTTGGCTGAACACCGTTAACAGCACTTCAGAAATGAATGCCACGAATACGGTGAACAGTATTAACACAAACGGTGTCAATACAATTAATGCCATGAATGAGAATGGCGTCTTGATCAATACCAAGTTACAGTCGATTTACGACCAACTAAATCAGGATCAGAATGCAAAGTTCGTTGAAATGCAGGCGAAAGCTGATGAAATCTATAATAATACCGCTTCCATCATGAATGGGATCTCTGCAAAAGTTGCGACAACAACAGATATCCGTGAGATTAATAGATACATTAATGGTGAAGATGGTAAGATTGCGAATGTTGGAAACCGGGTTTCTGATGTTGGTACTAAGGTTTCCGATACTACAAATGCAGTAAAAGATGCAAGTGCAAAGAATAGTAGCAAGATTGCAGATGTAGTTACGAAAGTCCAGAGCGTACTCTCTTCAGTTAATTCTGGGATGTCTGGCGTGATCAATGGAGTCAATCAGTCCAGCAATCTCCTGAATTCCAGTCTTGGGCAGAAGATTTACTACGGCGCTACTACTGTCCAGAATGTTGGCAATAATCTTGGTTCTAAGATTGATAATGTCGGAACCGCAATCGGCGGTCTTGGTATGAAGTTCGATGCCGCAAATAGTATGCTTGCTGTCTACATGGGGCAAGCCGCTGAGAGAAAGAAAGCCGCTGAAGAAGAAGCCGCAAGGAAGAAAGCAGAAAGAGAAGCAGCCGCCCGCGCCGCAGAAGAAGCAAAGAAACGTAAGATCGAAGAAGAACTTCGCGCAAAGATGCAGGAATCGATTAACAACTACAAGAGCAGGTTTGAGAACATTGACGAATTACAAAACACCTACGATAAATACACGAAGTATGCTGATACTATTGATAAGAAGATCCGGGAGTACGATGAAAAGATTACCGATCCCAATGAAAAAATCGGTATTTACAGAAGCGACTATGATAGCCTGGCTGACTACGTTGATGCATTAGATATGGCTTATAAGAGAAGCTGGAAAGGCGATGCCCTACGCACTGCATTAGGTGAAGTAGATCCGCGCACAGGTAGAATTGATCAGTATGGCAGGTCAGATGAATTAGATGAACTATTAAATTCCGGTTGGGATTTTTAGGCCATAGAAGGACAGCTTAATTACTTCAACAGCAATGTTGCGCAGATACAAAGTCTCTTCGAAAACGTCATTGCGAAGGTCTGGACTGGTGAAATCAAAACGACTGCTTCTGGTGTAGAGAGTATACAAAAACAGCTAGATGCGATTTTTAGAACCATCAATGATAAAATGATGTATATGGATTTCCGCTCGCGTAATTCTGGTGTAGAAGATGTCAGCCCGAATTACGCAACCCCAACTCATCAAATAATCAAAGGAAGTGGTTATTGGCATGGCCCAACTTCTGGGTTTGCAGGATGGGCATCTGGCACGAAGAAAGTCCGTAAAGATCAAACTGCATGGACACAAGAAGAAGGTGCGGAATTAATTGTCCGTCCGTCCGATGGCGCAATCCTCACTCCTCTTAAAGCAAACGATGCTGTTATTCCTGCGAACTTCACGGATAATCTCTTCAAGTGGGGTGCTATCAACCCGGATTCCTTCGCGGTTAATCCGTTCATGGGTAAGTGGGGTGATACGACTGGTGGTAGCAATTCAAACGATGTCCTCAGTAATAACACTGCTAACCAGAACATTGATATGCACTTCGACTCGCTGATCCGCGTGGATGGCAATGTTGATGCCGATGTCGCAGATAGGCTCGAAGATCTCGTGAAAGGTCTTACGAAGAATAAAGAATTCCAACAGAACGTGATTAATTTTGTAACTAAAGATTTTGTGCGCGAATCCCGTAAACAAGGATTCCGCTGATATATGTAGAGTAGGTCTTCGGATCTACTCTACTTTTAGTCCAGTACAAGGAAGGGGGTATACAGACTTTGTACGGTAAATATTTCCAGTATGATGGGGAGTTATCCTCTTCATATAATTTGATGATTGCTGGTGTTGAAGTGAATGATTATAACTTTGGGTTGTCACGGGATGTACTGAGGGGCGAGTTTAACCGTTTCAGGAATCGTCCTGGTCACATGGGGACGAAATGGCAGAATCCCCTGACGTTTCAGATATCCTTCATTAAAGATGTCTGCTCCGAGCCAACACAGCGAAACCTTGTATTTACGGAAGAGGAAGTCAATGCGATCAACGCGTGGCTAACATCACCGGACTACCCCACCCTCTTCCATATGTACGATTATGACTTTGAAAGAGATTCGCTGAATAACATGATCCTGATTAATCATGATACAGATACGGCGAATTTTACAATATATGCGGAAGGTTACTATCCTGCCACATATTACATCTAGGGTGATCACTGCCGTGTTCTGGTAGATGAAACCGATCCAACAATATAGGATGGTGATCTTCTTCCGCCGCCAAAACCGCGTGTTAAGTGGCATGATGGTTACTTCAGCTTGCAGTATTACATGGATTCCTACCCTTCTAAGGTGACTGATATCTACTGCAACGATGGGTACGCCAATGGTGAACTGGAGATTTGGGGCGACACTGATGATATGATTATGGAGGTTAAGGAAGGCGTACTTTCGATCTACGCTATATAGCCATATAAGAGAATAGAAACCAATGAATGGTTGTCCTCGTATGATGTTTTGCGGAACATGCCGATGTACACAACCGATGATTATCAGATGAGTTATCCGATTTCGACAGTTTATCCGCATGATTCTCATTATGATGGGACATATACTGTTTTGATAAACCGCGTGAAAACACTCAATGTTAAGTATGACTATTTTGGGGTATTCACGGAGATCACTCCACAGCTTGCCGGTGGGAATGTAATCGGGTTTAATGCAACTTTTATTTGTGATTCACCGTTTGCGTGGACTCAGGAGTATACGCAGTACATAGATACGACTACTGGGAATGTATTATAGTTTAATTGTTCTACGGCAGAAAGATACCGTGAAGTATACCCAGTGATTAAAGTCCATGTGCCTGAGGATGATGATACAGAAAATAAACGTGCATCCGTAGAATTTGTTTGCGTAAATGATGAAATGATACTTTCGATGAAATTATTAAAAGGTGCGACTACAACGATTGACTGCGAACACTGCATCATTACTTATACATTAGATTCCAGTAAAAACGGTTATGTTCATTATGATAATATAGGCGAAGTCGTTTCTGCCGTTATGAAATCGAATGGCGTCAGTATCCATGACAACACCGTAAGATTGAACGCTTATGTTGGTGAAGGAGATGAACCAATTGAAATTGATAATCTTCATAAATTTGATTGGGACGATGTGGTAATTAAAGATATGTCGGTTGATGGGGCAAGGTTAAAGCTAACACTTTGCCGAATTAAGGAAGATGACACTGACGAAGAAGATATCATTGTAGAAGCTGGGTATTCAGACACAGTACATTTCTTCTGGCCTCGGCTGTATTACGGCAAGAACACTTTTTACGTCTTAGGTAAATGCACCGCTCTTTTCCAATATCGTGAACCTCGGAAAGTGGGTGATTGGTGATGGTTGTCATTGATGGTTACTATAATTAGGCGCAAGATTAGTTCTATACTGATAGGGATTATGAAGAACTAATTCCGCCGAGTAAGAAATTTCTATATAAAAATGTGCCAGATGGGAGAATATACGCATACGATGGGCAGAGATATGTTGATGCATCATTCTATTCAAACTATGACTATGTGAACTACAAAGGTGTTGATTAGATTTATACGAGTACCATTACTTTGGCGATGCCAGGGCATCGGATTATAGGTGAGTTATCCGGAATTGATGAATCATCTGTGTCGTTGTCTACGAAGCTAAATAATACTTCAGAGCTAACATTTACCATTAATCGTGTGGTCAATGGTAACGTAGTTCCTTTTTATGGGCAGATTATCAGGCATAATGAATTATACATCCCCAGCTATGGTTGGTTTAAAATTACTGAGGAACCTGAGATAGAGAACGATGGAACGATGGAAACGAAAACAGTAACCGCAGAATCCGGAGAAATCGAGTTACAGCAATATGATCTCGTGGATTTTTCGATTAACACCGGTGATGTTGGTTCGATGGAGATGTTGGCGACTGATAATTCTTATGAGTACAATGGATATTATGCTTTCCACGATCAGGTTAGGTTCCACTGGGATACAACGCAACTGGAAGAGGCAATTGAAGAATTCAAGAGTACAGATGGTTCTGTAGATGCACTGAAGGATTTCGTTGAAACGCACTCATTCCTTATCCATCAGCCTTCCAAAACAAATCCCAGTCTGAGGGTTGGCTGTTGGCGAATAACCCAGAATCCCAATACCAGTTAGGTAATTATAGATGCTTCGCATCCATTGACTGAAGAAGAGAAAAAACAAGGAATTACATACCCAGATTATACTGGAACTGAGATTCTGGACATGGAATTAAAACGGGAACATGAACTCTCTCTCATGTGGTTAATACTGCATGAGCATGGATGGAAAGTTGGTTATGTCGATCCATATGTGATGCAATATCCTGTGTATCCAGATGACAAGATCCAGTTAGCTGATAAGGTAGGCTTCTTTGAAGTGGATTCATAGGACTGCTACTCGTTTCTAACTCAGGATGTCGCACAATATTTTCGCTGCATCTTTATGTTCGATACCGAGAGGTATACGGTTAATTGTTACAACATTAGCAACTTAGGCTATGACACAAATATTTTTCTGAGTTTTAGAAATGTACAGGATTAGCTAACCAGATCAGGTAGGGAAGATATGTACACTGTCTTTCACGTTGAAGGCGATGAGAAACTAAATTTTTCCGAAATCAACTTCGGAGACGATTCCATTTCGGATATCAGTTACTTTCTGAATACAAAGCATTTCTCAGATGATCTTATTGAGAAATACAAACATTGGTATAATTACCGCGAATCTAAGCGCCCAGTTTATACGTAGCTGGCAATAGATTACCGCGATGCATATAAAACTGCGCAAGAATTGTATGACCGTGTCCCTGTGGATAACATGGAAGGGCGGCAATATTCCACTATGACAGAAGAGGAATTGCTGACTGAACGTGCCGGTATGATTGCAATTAAGCGCGGAATTGAAGCTGAGTTTACGGATGAGGAAGGAAACATTGATTGGGATGCTCTTAAGAATTCGAGCGAATGGCCGCAATATCAGGCGATTACCGAAATCGTCCTCTCCTCTCCCGATCCAGAGAACACGATTTATGAGATCCAATTCTGGGAGGATACCTCAAAATATCCTCCTTACGGTTATGATTTCCCAGAGCAATATAAATAGGAACACCCATATGCCCGTCTCGGGAATATCGACATAGCAATTCTAAATAAGTGGATCATCGAAGGTCATTATACTACTGAGGAAATGTCTGACGCAGAGAAGCTAAAGAGGATTAATGTCAAAAACCAGAAGGAGTATTTGGATAATTACGCTTATGATTTTAACAAGTATGGATACATGTATGGAGTAGGTGAACTGACAACTCAGCTAAAGACTCTGTACAACAACATTTCCACGCTCCAAAGTACTGGCATTGATCCGAACACCGGCGAAATCATAGATCAACTTGTTTATAATAAATACACGAAATATATGAATGCTTATAACTCATGTAAAGTTGCGCTTGCAGAACGATAGGCTGAGTATGATGCTGCTGTCGCTGTCGTTGATTCGATTTAGCAACAGCGTCTCAACATCATTGATGATGTGAATATTACGAATAAAAAGTTTGATTTCACTGAGAATGAATTATATCTGCTTGACAAGTATTACATCCATACTGATTACACAAATAATAACATCCTTATCACGGAGCAATACACGAGTGAGGAAATCATCAACGCAGAGCTCCAGCTTTATCATGATGCGATGGAGGAACTGTACGTAGAGTCACATCCGTAGTATGTCTGGACTACTACGCAATCCAATCTTCTCCTTATGCCAGAATTCAAGATCTGGCACAGCGAACTGCGTGTTGGCAACTTTATTTGGATCACGTTCCGCGAAGATTACAATGTAAAGCTGAGGATTCAGGAATTAATATTTAATCCGTTGATGATTGATACGCAGATTAAAATCAACTTCACATCAATGACACAATATCGGTCGAGACGGAATGATTATACAGACCTTCTCGCGAGAGCCAACGCTACGACTAAGAACCAGATATCTTCAGCAATCAGCCGTGTGGCGAATAATGATAACACGATAAATGTTGACTCTGGATTAATCCTGCAACTCTTAAATTCGGCAGCCTTCACAAACTATCTAACGAACATCGATGCTAATGCTGGAGTTACGGTTACCGATCAGATCTCGCAGGCGGAAATTCGTGCCGATTAGATCACTTCTGGGACTATGGACACTGGAAGGTTGGACATCCCTGAAATTATATCTGCTGGTCAAGATTCTATAAAAGGAATCGTGTCATAGGATTATGTGAGATCGTTCATTACTGAGGATTACGTTAAATCATATATTAACTCAGACTATGTAAAATCATTTGTGACTGGTAATTACATCAGGAGTTATGTCAATGATAGCTATGTGAAATCTATTATTACAAATGACTATGTGAAGTCTATTATTACAAATGACTATGTGAAGTCTATTATCACTGGCGGATATATCAAAGGCTTTATTGATGAGAACTACATAAAATCGATTATTTCTGAAGACTACATTAAAGATACGGTTATAAGCAGTATTTCGATTTCCGACTTGATTTAGGATGACATTGCTCTTTCTGAAGATGTAAGCATTATTTCCTCTGATCAAACTCCGCTCTTGACAAATGATGGTATTACTGTGGAAGCGATCCCAGACAGGGTAATTACTGACCCGAAGTTGAATATGGTGATTATACTTGATGAGGAAAGTGGGAAATACGTTGTTGTACCGATTCCAAAGAAATCAACGGAAACTTTTGGTAGTACGCTCTCCTCTATAATCAATTCTTTAGTGACAAGGATCACAGAATTGGAAACTTAGGCGGTGGATTTTGAAGAACGGATTGCTGCACTCGAAGGTGGTTCTGAACCAGAACCAGAACCCGAACCAGAGCCTTAATTTAATACAATAATCTGACGAGCTCCGCTTGCCAGTTTATATATAGCAACTGTTGGTGGACTGTGCCTATTGGCTGAGGCATGGTCTTGTTTTATGGAAAGGCGGTGGAAAATGCTCAAGATTAATGCGAAATCGAATCTCATTGCGTTGACTCGCGGAGATAGCTGTTATGTCTAGCTTCAGATCATCAACCCAGATGGGGAACCTCATCAGCTTCAGGAAAATGAAGTTGTGTCCTGCTTCTTTCGCACTGCACCGAATACCGGCCAGCTGATCTTTCGTGGGACGATCATGCGGAATGTATCCACAGAAATCTCCGATGATCTCGGTGTTGTACTGCTGTACATCAAGCCGGAAGACACCAGGCTGTAGGCGGTAAGGAAGTATTTCTGGGATGCGCAACTCAGCTACACAGATTCAGATGACGTGTTTACATTCATGAGCGGAACTTTGAAGCTGACAGATGAGGTGACTTACGATGGATAATATTGCTGGGATTACAACTCTCACTGGGCAGTTAATGACAAACATGGTTCGTGGGTACTCCGCTTATGAAATCGCTGTGCAGAACGGGTTTGAAGGGACTGTAGAGGAATGGCTTGAATCCCTTGTCGGTGAATCCGTTACTGTCGAAGTGGTTGAGAATACAGAGTTCTCCTATGTACTGTCATTCACTGTGGGTGATGAAACTATTACGACTCCGAACTTGCGTCAGAATCTTAATGAAATGAAGACACAGATTTCCGACATGCAAACACTTGTGAACAGGCATGGCGCACAGCTTGTCACGCTCGATGACCGTGTTGCTGCTTTGGAACAAGGAGGCGGTGGTGAAGAATCTGGTCTTGCTGACCGCGTAACTGCCCTTGAACAGGACGCAGCCGAAACCAATGAACGTGTCAGTGTGGTTGAGTCTTCCGTGGAGTCTGTGCAAGCCCAAATGGCTGAGGCTAACACCCAGATTGAAGGTCTTAATACTACGATCAGTGCTATCGGGAGTGATATAACGAACTTGAATGGTGAAGTACAGACGCTCATATCCGATGTGGAAGACCTGAAGCGTGGTGACTCTGGCGTTGCCCAGAGGATAGCTAATGTCGAAGCGCGGATGGCAACAGTGGAGTCAAGTATTGGTAATCTGAATACGGCTATGACTTCCTTCGAATCGAGGATTTCAAGTGTTGAGGAGCAGATTGAGGAACTTGAGGAAGATCTGACGAAGCATAATACTTCGGTGGATTCACATGTGGATATCCGTGAGCAGCTTACAGAACTAAAAACAAAATTCGATACGTACATCGATTCAACGGATGTTGACCTTGATCAGCTCTCTGAGATTGTGACGTACATCAAGAACATTTCGGCGGTTGAGATTGTTGATGAACTGCCGACCGGCGATGACATAGACCCAAGGAAGATCTATATTCTGCGGTCTACACTGATTAACCAAGGTGAGGAGGTGGGCGGATGAGTAACGTGACATACAGCCAACATGTTTACGATCCGGCCACAAAATCATGGGCAACGGTCGTAGCAGGTTCAAGTTATAACGATTTGTCTGATCAGCCAGTGAGGAATACGGTTGGAAGTTCCCCAGAAGCGTTCGTGAATCTCGCGGGACTGAATTATGGCAGGTATGTCCTTCGCGGATACTATAAGTATGATTCAACCTTTGAGGTTGATAATACTGAGTCTCCATTAGATCTTCTGGTTGTGCCGGATGATCAGGGACGGAAAGTGGTTACATTCCCGACGATTGAAACCGGGGTTTGTGTAACAAATATTGTAACATATGAAAATGGTGTGGTTATATCGCATACCAAGCAGGCTCCCGGTGTTAACTACTGGAAGCCGTTTTAATTTCGAAAGAAAGGAGGAAAACTTAATGGCAAACACTAACTATCCGGTTCAGTTTCTGACTGGTACTTCAGCTGGTTATGCTGAGATCGTAAGTAAGGATGCTTATTCTTTCTATTTCTGTACCGATACAAATGATCTCTATCTGGGGGAACAGAAACTTACGTCTGGTGCGGATCTGGCGGCAGCTATTACCAGGATCGCTGCGAATGAGGGCAATATTGCTACTCTCCAGTCTGCCGTCAACACTCTGAATGGTGATTCTCAGACTGAAGGATCTGTCCGTAAGATTACGGCTGATGCGATTGCTGAAATTGTTGCTGGGGCTCCGGAATCATTAAATACTTTGAAAGAACTCTCAGACTGGATCGAAAATCATGCTCAAGATGCTGCGGCGATGAACAGTGCGATCCTTGCACTTCAGCACTTTGTTGGGGAACTGCCAGATGGAACTGAATCCGATAATCTCGTTGACTATATTGCAGAATTCCTTGAGGCGAATGGTTACAATCCATTTAATGTTCTCAAGCCGACAGATGTGCTCGTAATCCCAGAGGAAGCTTATGCAAATGACCAAACCATCCAGACCGCATCTTTCCCACGGGCCCTTGCCGTGGAGAAGAAGGCTTTCTATGGTGCTATGCAACTTGCATCCGCTAATCTCCCACTCGCCCAGACTGTTGCTGAGTCTGCATTTGAATCGGCAATTGCCCTGACGGAGATTAACCTTCCCGTTGCTACGAGTGTTGGCAAGAATTCATTTGCAATGTGTATGGCGGCTACAAAACTGAACGCCCCGCTGCTTGAGTGTGTCGGAAATGGAGCATTCCAGAACAACAGCTTCACGGAGGTTGATCTCCCGTCATGCCACACGATTGAGGATGTTGGGTTCGGCGGTAGTTTCTATCTCGCATCCATCAACATCACGAACGTGAGGACTATTGGTTCCGGTGCGTTCCAGGATGCGCACGAGGTAGAGATTTTGAAACTCCATAAGATTGAGTTTATTGGGAATAATGCGTTCTTTGACTGCCCGAAGCTGAAGGAAGTTTATATCTACACGGACTTTGTAGCGGAAGCTGAAGAGAACATTTTTAATAAGACACCGATGGATACGCCGGATGAAACGACTGGGGAAGTCGAAGGAAAGATTTATGTCCCCGGTTATCTGGTCGATGCCTATAAGGCGGCTTCTGGCTGGAGTCAGTATGCAAACTGCATATATGCGATTCCTGGGACGGAACTTGCCCCAGCTGAACTACCGGCTTCTACTATTGCTGATGCTGGCAAGGTACTGAAAGTTGATGCTGAAGGTAATTGGTCTAAAGGAGAGGATAACTCCGCGATTTACTGGCAGACATTCTGATGGGAGGAGGTGACTTGAATGCCTTACCCTGTTGGATTTGCGCATGGTAATTTTGCTGATTTGCCAGATGTCACCGAAGGTAATTTTCTGTTTACCGATGATACTGAAAAGCTTTATCTGGACATCAATGGCAGTCGGCATGATTTAACTAATTATGGAGTTAAGAATATATGCGGCAGTAGTTCCGCGAATTTCATTAGTCTCTCCGGGCTTGAAGTCGGGCATTATTCTTTAACTGGTTATTACAGATACGATTCATCTTCGGAGGTGCTTCATACTGCAAATGTATTAGATGTAGTGGTTGCGCAAGATGAAGTTACTTCGAAGAAAGTGATAACATTCCCATCTGTTTCGGATGGGAATTTATACATTAACAAACTGATTTACAAAGGTTCAAAAGTTGAAACTATTGAACATCTCCACATTGATGGCGGAAACGCTTGGGGGCAATTTTAATTTATTAAAGGAGGATTTTATAATGAGTAGAGTAGTTTTTCTTAAGGGCACCGCTGCTGCGTATCAGGCACTTGCAAACAAGGTCAATGATGTTTTCTATAACACCACTGATGATAATGAACTCTATTTCGGAGGTAAGAAACTTACATCAGCCGCAGATCTCGCCGCTGCAATTTCTCGTATTGCAACAAATGAAGGCGATATCACCGACATCCAGGAAGCACTTGAGACGATTCAGGGTGCGGATACTGTAGACGGCAGTATGCGTAAGATCGCCAAGGATCTCGTCACAGCTTTGGACAACCAGCTTGCAGCGGTCGCCAAGTCTGGAGCTGCAGCTGATGTTTCTGTAGCAGATGCAGCTGGTAAGCTTGATGCGGCTAATGTTGAGGCTGCGCTTGCAGAGATCGTTGGCATGGTTGAGGATGCTGGTGCCGCTGGTGCGGTAACTATGAGTCACACGGCAGGGACTCTGGTTTACGATTTCTATCAGGGTGGAAACACTGCGGATAAGAAGATCGGTAGCATTGAAATTCCGGTCGATATGGTGGCGACAGCTGGCCAGGTAAAGCACCCGACGCCTGAGAATCCTATCACAATTGATGGGCAGACTATTACTTCTGGTGTTTATCTTGAACTTACAATCGCACACGGAGACCCTGTATACGTAAATATCGCGGAGCTCATTGAATACAACGATGTTGATGATACCGCTGAAATCGCACTCGACAACACGAACCACGTAATCACCGCCACCATCGTTGAGATGAACGGTTCCAAGCTTACGGCTGGTTCTGTCGCAAAGACGAAGCTTGACAATGCTGTTCAGGCAAGTCTTGGTCTTGCTGATTCTGCGGTTCAGAGTGTCGCCGAGGGTGCGACCAATGGTACTATTGCTGTTGATGGTACGGATGTGGCAGTCCATGGTCTTGGGACTGCAGCTTACACCGATGCTACCGCTTATGATGCTGCTGGAGCAGCTGCTACGGCGAAGTCTGAGGTTATCGGTGAGACTACTGATACAGCTGCCAATGACACCGTTAAGGGTGCGAAGGCCGCTGCCTCTGCGGCTGATGCGAAAGCCCAGAGCGCACTTGATCTGATCGGAACTATCCCATCTACGAGTGAAGCTGATACTGTCATCGAGTATGTTGATGAGAAGACTGCCGGTGGAGTATCTGCGCTGAACGGTTCCGCTGGTATCGCATCTGCTGTTGATGGTGTTGTTACCATTAAGGCTGGAGTCGTAGAGAATGCTGGTATCATCTCTAATAGCGATGGGGCAGATGTAGTTCTCAAGAAGGTCGCTACTAGCGGAAATGCGGTTGATGTTGCAATCGCTGACTCTGGTGACCTCTTCACTGGTGAGAATGTTGAGACTGCGCTTCAGGAAGCTATGACAGCTGCGAATACTGCTCAGTCCGAAGTCGACGCGTTGGAAACGCTTGTTGGGGCAATTCCTCAGAGTGCTACCGCTTCTACTGTTGTCGGCTATGCAGAGGAGCTTGCTGCGGCTGCAACACTTGAGTGGGGAAGTTTCTGATTTGTAATTTGTTGAGTTTTATATGGGTCGGGGAGAAATCCCCGGCTCATTTTTAATAAAACGGATTAGATATAATAACATAACGTAATAATCTTTCTAAGATAGAAAGGAGGTACTCAAAGTGGCACTTTTCAAGATACTACGCGGTAATGAAGAAAACCTTCCCGCGCAAATAAACTCGGGGTGGTGCTATTTTACTCTTGACAGCAACCGTTTCTACATCGACACGGATCAAGGTCGTAAGTGCATCAATGATATCCCAGAATCGCTTGCCGACCTGCTCGATGATACCACACACAGAACTGTAACCGATGCTCAGATTGCGCAGTGGACAGCGGCATAGCCAAACCAGAATGCGTTTTCTGTCCTTAACATAGGTGAAGATTCGCTGTCGGCAGATTCCCCTATGGGTACTATAACATTTGTGGCCGGAACTAACGTAACACTATTACCCAATGCACAGAATGGGTAGGTTACATTCTCCGCACAGGATACCACGTATGTTCTCACCCAAGATGTAACTGATGGCCACAAATTCACGCTTACCCCCTCGGTAGGCAACGCAACTACGATCACAATTCCAGATTCGGATACTACCTATGTACTTTCTGCATCTGGTAACAATATAGTACTTACGCCTTCATCCGGTGCGGCGCAATCAATTACTGTCCCATATGCAACCGTGGCAGGCACAGCGGAAACGCTGGATGCTTCACGACTGACTGGTAAGATTGACATTGCCAGATTGCCAGCGGCCGCACTTGAGCGCGTTGTGACTGTCGCAGATGATGCCGCAAGGTTCGCCCTAACTACGGATGATATATAGCTCGGCGATACTGTCAAGGTCACATCGACAGGACTGATGTATATGGTCAAGAATACTTCTCTGCTGAACGAAGAAGGTGGATATGAATCATATACGGCGAGTGCAGCTGCTTCTGTTCCTTGGACTGGAGTAACCGGAAAGCCCGCTGATTTTACTCCGGCAGCTCACACACACACCATCTCTGAGGTGACAGATGCAATCGGTGAAACAGCCACAACCGCATACCGTGGCGACCGAGGCAAGATCGCCTATGACCACTCACAATCTGCCCATGCAAGGGTTGATGCTACCAATGTAGCTGCTTCTGAGAACAATGGGAATATCCAGATCAATGGAACGGATACGAATGTCTACACTCATCCCACCCAGAACGATGATTACTCTCTCGGATTCTATAAAGTGTAGACGGATGCCGAAGGCCATGTGAGTCTGGCAACTAATGTATAGAAAGCAGATATTACCGCACTTGGTGTTCCGGGCAAGGACACTACCTATGCATTTGTTGGTGGAGTGAACAAATTTACAGTGACACCTGATGGTGGTACTCCACAAGATGTGACGATCACACCGAGTATCGCTGATAATATCACTGGATCTGGCACGAGCGGTTCACTGGCGAAATTCGATGGAGCAAATTCGATTGATGATGGTCCAGCATTTGGATCTGATACGACGAAGTATCTCCGTAATGATGGTGAGTGGGCGGTTCCCGCTGGTTCTGTTTCATAGGTCAATACTGGTGCTGGTTTGGTTGGTGGGCCAATCACCTCTACTGGCACAATCAAAGCAAACCTTAAGTCTGAAACTAACTCCTCTCTCACCGCTGCCGCAGTTGGGACTACAGCAAACAGGGAGTATGCGGTACATCCTGATGCGAATGGAAATCTTGCAGTTAATATCCCATGGACAGATACAGTTGAATTTGAGGAACTGACCAGCGCTGATGTTGATGAATGCTTTGTCATTGAGTGATAAGATGCGAAAGGAGGATTGACATGGGATACATAGGAAAAGTTAAAGTAGCTGGCCAAAGGCACTCCGTCGCTTCTTCTTTATATGGCATATGTCGAACCAGTGCCGAAGTCCCTGAGAAAGCAGTTGAATGTGTTGATCTTGATTCACTGATCGAGGGAACGACAATTTATGTCAAGTTTTTATACGGAAACACTTCTGCTAACCCGACTATTAATATTAACAGCCTTGGTGCTTTACCAATGTACAGGTATGGTGCAGTTCCTCCCGGTGTAACGATTTCATCATCGTGGCAAGTCGGTTCTGTAATATCGCTGACATATGATGGTAATGCCTGGATCATGGATGGTTGGCTGAATGATAATACTACCTATTAGAATTTGAATCCGGCGATGGGCGGAACTGAGGAGTCTTTGGTTACCACTGGCGATAAGTACGAATGGGATCACAAGACATCAAATGTTGGGACGGTAACTAAGGTTACTGCCGGACTTGGATTGACCGGTGGAGATATTGAATTCTCCGGCGAAATCGGACTCAACTTAAAGTATAAAAACGAAGCAGAACAAAATGTCACTGAGCCAACGAATGTAGCGGATAGGGAATATCCCGTCACACTTGATCACTCTGGCTATCTTGGTGTTAATGTTCCATGGGAAGAGAATACGACATATTCTTTCGAAGATGGGACGAATGGATTTAAAGTAATCGGAACAGATGGTTATGAGAAGACGGTAAATGTTACTCCCAGTATCCAGAACAATGTTACTGGAGCTGGTACTCCCGGGAGTCTCGCACAGTTTGATGATTATAACAATATCATCAGTGGACCAGCATTCGGTGACGACACGCAGAAGTTCCTACGGAATGATGGTGTATGGGAATCATTACCTGGTGGCGGCACAGTCAAGGAAATTGATACTGGAGAAGGTATTGTCGGTGGTCCAATCAATTACGATGGTGTGATCTCACTTGATCCAACATATTTCCAGGAATGCACCGAAGAAGACATCGCAGATGTTTTCGTAATTGAATGATGGAGGTGATTACATGGCATACTTTGGAATTCTATAGATTAACGGGAAGGATTATCTCGTTGGATCGACTTTGTATGGAACATGTAGTACTGCCGCTTCCGTCGCAGATAAAATCTCAGAAGATGTAGAGGGATTTAACTATCTTGAGATCGGCACTACCATACACATAAAAATGTATTTC
>ODAJ012167660.1_pt1 | contig 18028 bp, 21 predicted proteins | sample 1539241 | NCBI WGS metagenome assembly ODAJ01 (sample SAMN02144231, study PRJEB22623) | gut metagenome | biome: sheep rumen | host: Ovis aries | place: New Zealand | reverse complement strand
GCACGGCCGTTATGGCAAGGGATGATAAGCCCTATGGCACGGCCGTTATGGCAAGGGATGATAAGCCCTATGGCACGGCCGTTATGGCAAAGATGATGTGTTCTATGGCCTGGCTGTTTGACCGGACTGGTAAGAAAAGACTTGCGGGGCAGACCAGAGAGAAGAAGAAAATGAAGGCCGGTCCTGGCTGATGGCAGGAGCGGACATGAATGAATTTAGAAAGTGTATTTTATGAATAGTGATATGATGAGTAAGAAGAGAGAACCCGTAGACAAGGGCCTGGAGGCCAAGCCTGAGGGCAGCGGCCAGACCGGGGCTTCTGACTATGACCCGGAATTCGGACCGGATATTAAGTTCCGGCAGGGAGATGACCGCCATTATCTTCTGCCTGAAGAAGGAGACCGTAAGATCAGTCTGGAAGATATTGAGAGGATTCTCCACTTCCGTCTCAGTGTGGACGGGGCTATTGGCCAGCTGGGAATCAAGGTGACAGACCTGGAAGTGGGCTGGGCCAGGGCAGAGATGGAATATAACTCTTCCCACAGGAACCCCAATGGGTCAGTCCATGGGGGAATGATCTTCTCTCTTGCCGATTCGGTGGCAGGAACGGCAGCCTGTACCCACGGCAGCATGGTAACCACTTCCACAGGCAGTATCTATTTTCTTCATGCGGCCTTCCGGCCCAAAAAGCTGATCGCCGAGGCCATGGAGCTGAAGGCGGGCCGTAATCTGATGACCTATGACGTTAAAGTTAAGACCGACACCGGCAAGCTGGTAGCCAAGGCAACCATGGAATATTTTAATCTGAATATGCCGATTCCGAGAGTGAAATAGTGGTCAGACTCATAAAGACAGGACCTGATACGAGCTGAGACCTATTGGCGTCAATGAGAATATAAGGCAGCATATAGATAAGCAGCATATAAATAATAACACTGAAAGAATAATAATCCGGACCCCGGGATGGCCTTGTCTGAGCCATCCCGGGGCCCGGTTGTTTTTTACCTAAGCTTATCGGAAGATGACGACATTAGCGGAAGGTGACGACAGTAACACCTGCGTCGCCCTCGCCAAATTCTGCCAGCTTGTAGGACTTGATAAATTTCTGCCGGCGGAGGTACTCATGGATCCCCTTCCTGAGGGCTCCTGTCCCCTTGCCGTGGACCACCCGGACTGATTCCAGGCCGGCAATCATGGCGTCGTCCAGGTACTTCTCCAGCCGCATGACAGCCTCGTCCACAGTGGAGCCTAAAAGATTGATCTCCGGCTTGATGGTCGCCGACTTGTTGATGCTGTAGCGGTCACTGCTGAAGTTGCCACCCGGCTGCCTCTTTCCGCCACCGGCCCTGCCGCCACTTTCCTTTTCTTTCTTTTTATCCAGAGGCTCCAGGTCCTTGTAATTGATGGTGGAGCTTAAAAAGCCCATCTGGACAACGATATCACCATTCTTGTTGGCTTCTTTCTTTACGGTACCTTCCAGGGAAAGGCTGGTTACATAAACCGGATCACCCAGCTTGAAATCCTGGGGTGAGTTCTGGCCGCTGGCCTTTCTGCCCTGGTAGGCCAGCTGGCTTCCCAGCTTGGAGACCCGCTTGCCCAGGTCACTTCTGCGGGCTTCCATCTTGCGGGTATTATCCTGCTTGGGATGCTGTTTCCATGCATTGTACTTGCGGATGGAGTCGTCGGCCACCTCCTTGGCTTCGGAGAGGATCTGGTAGGCCTCCTCCCGGGCCTCCCTGAGCATGGCATTTCTTTTTTCCCTTATGTCGTCCTGGCGCTCCTTAAGGCCAAGCTTCAGCTGGTCGATCTCTTCCCTGGTCCGGTAGAGGTCTGCCCGCTCCTTCTCGATTTCGGCCTTGTCCTGCTCCAGAGAGCTTAGCATGGATTCAAAATCGATAGCTGAGGCGTCAATCTGGGACCGGGCCTGGTCGATAATATAGTCGGGAAGACCCAGTCTCTGGGAGATGGCAAAGGCATTACTCTTGCCGGGGATACCGATGAGCAGCCGGTAGGTGGGGGTCAGGGTATCCAGGTCAAACTCACAGCAGCCGTTCTCTACGCCTTCCCGGTCCATGGCATACATTTTAAGTTCCGCGTAATGGGTGGTGGCGATAGTCCGGATCTGGCCGGCGTGGAGGTCATCTAGGATGGATATGGCCAGGGCCGCTCCCTCCGTAGGGTCCGTACCACCGCAAAGCTCATCCAAGAGGACCAGGGAGTCCGGCTGGGCTTCCTTGATGATCTGGACTATATTGGTCATGTGGGAAGAGAAGGTGGAGAGATTCATCTCAATACTCTGCTCATCCCCTATATCAGCGAATATATCGGAAAATACAGCCAGCCTGGATCCCTGGAAGGCAGGGATATGAAGGCCTGCCTGGCCCATGAGCTGGAAGAGCCCCACGGTCTTTAAGGAGACTGTCTTACCGCCGGTGTTGGGGCCGGTCAGCAGGAGCATGGTGAAGCTGTCCCCCAGATAAATGTGGATAGGGACTACTTTTTTTGGGTCCAGCAGGGGATGCCTGGCCTGTTTCAGGTCGATGATGCCGTCTGTGTTAAACTCCGGCTCGGTCCCCTGATAGTCCCTGGCGTATTTGGCCTTGGCAAAAATAAAATCCAGGTCTGTCAGTATAGTCTGATTGTCCAGCAGTTCCCGGGAACAGGTGAAGGCCTGGCTGGAAAGCAGCTGCAGGATCTTCTCGATTTCTGCCTGCTCCTTGATGGCCAGCTCCTTCAGGTCGTTATTCATCTCCACGATCCGTTGGGGCTCGATGAAGAGGGTGGCTCCCGATCCTGACTGGTCGTGGATCATACCGGGAAAGACATTGCGGTACTCCGCCTTGACCGGCACGCAGTAACGGCCGTTCCTCACCGTGATCAGGGAGTCCTGGAGTTTGTTTTTGTTGTCGAGGGAATTGATGATGGCAGACAGACGGTTATGGATGGCGAGGTTGGTCTGCTTAATCTGCCGGCGGATGTCCCTGAGAGCCGCAGAGGCGTCGTCACTGATCTCGTCCTCAGAGAGGATACAGAGGGTGATGCGCTGGTGGAGAAACTCCAGGGGATCGAGGGCCTCAAAGCTTGGCTGGAGACTGTCAAAGGACAGGACCTCATCCTCCGTCTGGCCGTACTCCTTGACGCTGGCAGTGAGGGCCAGAAGCCTGGCTATATCCAGCAGTTCCCTGCTGCTTAGACTGGAGCCGATCTCCAAAAGCTTCAGGTGGGGGCGGATATCCGTCAGCCCCTGGAAGGAGAGCCAGCCCATCTTGTAGAGCCGGGCCAGGGCGTCCCTGGTCCCGTCCTGGCGGGCCAGAATCTCCTCATAATCAGAGGAGGGCAGCAGGTCCATACAAAGCTTCCTTCCCATCTCTGAGGAAGCGTAGGTAGACAGCTGCCGGATGATTTTATCATATTCCAGTGTTTTTAATGCTTTAGTATTCATTTTACGTGTATCCTTTTAAATATTGCAGAAAGCGGGAAAAATCCCGGAAACAGGGCTTTCCCTTGCGTTATCACAGATACCTGGTCAGATCTGGTCGACCGGATATGGTCAGACCCGGGGTCAGATCAGTAGGATTTAGGAATGAAGCCCTTTTCCCTGGCTACATTTACCAGGGGAATCTCTTTCACGTCCAGATGCTCAATCCGGATCCAGCGGTTTCCTCCCGGCTTGCCTGAGTTCAACTCCTGGAGGAACATATCCACACGGTGGTCGGCACCCTGGACTTCCATTTCCACAGAGCCGTCATAATTATTCTTAACCCAGCCGGTCAGACTGCATTTCTGGGCCATACCCATGGCAGTGTAGCGAAAGCCCACTCCCTGGACCCGGCCCTGGACCTTGATGTGTTTTCTGATCATATTTTGTGCCTCCTCCTCTTCTGAATAATCTTTAATGTATCTAATGATTTTGTCATGAATCAGGACTTTTGTCAATCGAGGAAGGGGAAATGAACCGCCCAAAGAGGGTGGTTTCAGCTTGTCAGCCCCTCCTATTCAGTGTATAATATTTTCGTCAGTTGCCGGAAAGCGGGCAGGCCGTTCGCCGGTCCGCAAATCAAGAGGGATATAATCCGTGGACTGGCTTAGAAAGGAAGCATTTTTTATGCGCTATATTAATGAATTAAGAGAAGGAGATAACGTTGCGGGAATCTATCTCTGCAAGCAGAAGACCGTGCAGAAGACCAAGGCCGGGAAGACCTATTATTCCCTGATTTTGCAGGACAAGACCGGTGTGATCGACACCAAGATCTGGGAACTCAATAACGGTATCGATAATTTTGAGCAGATGGATTACATCCGGGTTGACGGTAATGTGACCAGCTTCATGGGAAGTCTGCAGATGAACGTGAGAAGGCTGCGGAGGGCCCGGGAAGGAGAGTACCTGCCTGAGGATTACATCCCCTGTTCGGTCCATGATCTCAAGGAGATGTACCGCGACCTTTCCGACTATGTCAATAAAGTACAGAACCCCCACTTAAGAAAGCTGCTGGTGGCTTTTTTTGGGGACCAGGAATTCGCCAAAAGATTCAGGGAGCATTCGGCTGCCAAGAGAGTCCACCATGGCTTTATGGGAGGCCTTTTAGAGCACACCCTGAATGTTACCAGGCTTTGTTCTTTTTACTGCGACCAGTATCCCCAGCTCAACAGGGACCTGCTGATCACGGCGGCCATCTGCCATGACATCGGCAAGGTTGACGAGCTTTCCCCCTTCCCGGAAAACGATTATACCGATGAGGGGCAGCTGCTGGGGCATATTGTTATGGGGACCATTATGGTCGATGAGAAGATTAAGACCATTCCGGGATTCCCGCCTAAGCTGGCCAATGAACTCAAACATTGTATTCTGGCCCACCACGGTGAGCTGGAATATGGTTCGCCCAAGAAGCCGGCTTTGATTGAGGCCCTGGCCCTGAACTTTGCCGACAACACAGACGCCAAGATGGAGAGTTTCATCGAGGCTCTGGCTGAGGAGAACAGACAGAGCGGTGAGTGGAGAGGTTACAACAGGTTGTTTGAATCTAACATCCGCGCCACCAGCGGTAAATAAGGGAAAGTAAATTGGAAGACAGCACAGGAGACCGGTTCCCGCCCCAGGCGGGGATGAAGACAGATAACAGAGGTGCCGGATTGAAGGATAAGATTCATTTTAAAAAAAATCAGGACCTTCACCTGACAATCGAAGACTTTACCAGAGAAGGGGAAGGCCTTGGCAAGTACCATGCCTTCCCCTTTTTTGTCAAGGATACAGTGATTGGGGATGTGGTGGCTGTGACGGTCACCAAGGTGAAGAAGAACTATGGCTATGCCCGGCTTAAGGAGGTATTGGTTCCTTCCCCGGACCGGGTGGACCCGCCCTGCCCTGTTGCCAGGCAGTGCGGCGGCTGCAAGATCCAGCAGCTGGCCTATGACAGGCAGCTGGAATACAAGTTTGACTTGGTCAAAAGCTGCCTGGAGCGGATCGGTGGCTTTGCCGGGGCAGACCGGCTCATGGAGCCCATCTATGGGATGGAAGACCCCTGGCATTACCGGAACAAGGCCCAGTTCCCTGTGGGAAGAGACCGGCAGGGAAGGCTGGTGGCCGGCTTTTATGCCGGCAGGACCCACACCATCGTTGCCAACAGGGACTGTCTGATCCAGGCCCCGGTCAACAGGGAGATTCTGGACCTGGTCCTTATGCATATGGAAAAATATAAAATAGAACCCTACCATGAGACCGGACATACAGGTCTGGTCCGTCATATCCTGACCAGGGTGGGCTACCATACCGGCCAGATTATGGTCTGCCTGGTCCTGAATGGGAAGGCGGACTCCTTTGCCGGTATAAAAAAGCTGGCCCGGGACCTGGCAGGAATTGAGGGAATGACTAGTCTGGTGGTCAACAGCAACATGGAGCGGACCAACCGGATCCTTGGTCCTGCCTGTCAGACCGTCTGGGGACAGGATTATATAGAGGACTATATTGGGGAAGTCAAATATCAGATCGGCCCCCTGTCTTTTTTCCAGGTTAATCCCCGGCAGACAGAGGTCCTCTATGGCAAGGCCCTGGAATATGCGGACCTCAGCGGTCATGAGACAGTCTGGGACCTCTACTGCGGTATAGGAACCATCTCTCTCTTCCTTGCCGGCAGGGCCAGGAAGGTTTACGGTGTGGAGATTGTGGAGGCCGCTGTGGAGGATGCCAGGAGAAATGCGGCCGTCAACGGTTTTGAAAATGTGGAATTCTTTGCCGGTAAGGCAGAGGAAGTGGTTCCCGCCCATTTTGAAAAAACCGGGGACCATCCGGATGTGATCGTGGTGGACCCGCCCAGGAAGGGTTGTGACAGCAGACTTTTAGAGACCATGCTGGCCATGGCGCCGGAAAAGATCGTCTATGTCAGCTGTGATCCCGGAACCCTGGCCAGGGACCTGAAGATTCTCTGCTTCAAGGATTATGAACTTAAAAAGGTGACGGTGGTGGACCAGTTTGCCCACTCCTGCCATGTGGAGACCGTTGTGAGACTGGACAGAAGAAGTCTGCCATGACCTTTATAGTTTCGATGAACTTTCAGGAATTAAGCATGTTTTGAACTTATATTAAGTTTTGAGGTTATATAAAAAATGGGAAAGAACAGAACAGCTATCTGGGATAATGCCAGATTTATAATGATTACCCTGATGGTCATCGGACATTTCGCGGATGTGTTTTGCACAGAATCGGATCTATGCCGAAGCATCTATCTCTTTATTTATGCATTTCATATGTCGGTACTTTTCTTTATTTCAGGACTATTTTATAAGAATGAAAGAATAGTAGAAAAGGTGTTTTTTTCATCAGTTGTGGTTTCTTACTGAAGATCTGTCTGATGATTGCTGGCCTGGTTAACGGGATGTCCGTCGGATTCAGTCTCCTGTCAGACTCAGGCATCCCCTGGTTTTTCTTTGTCCTTGCTGCTTTTAACGTGTATGTATATATTACCCGGCCCGTTGACCGGACCTACCTGCTGGTCATGAGTGTGATTCTGGTTTGCTTTGCAGGTTATGACAAAACAGTCGGGCATTTTTTATATTTGTCAAGGTTCCTGTTTTTTTTGCCGGTGTTCCTTCTTGGAACCATGGTATCAAGGGATAAACTTGAAGACCATTTAAAAAAGCATTCCCTGGTTCTTGTGACAGCGGCGGTATTTATCCTGCTCTTGTGGGCTTATCTGTGCCTGGGATACAGAGAGCAATTTTATATCTTCAGACATTTATTCACCGGCAGTAACCCATTTTCGGATAAGGTGGTCGCTTACGGACCGCTGGCACGCTTGTTCTGCTACACAGTTACTCTACTGACCGGAGCAAGTGTCCTTATTTTAACTCCCTGGAAAAGGATTCCCTGGTTTACCCTGATGGGTACCAGGACACTTAATGTGTACTTCTGGCACCAGATTTTTGTTTTCCACTTGTTTAAATGGTGTCATCTGGCAGACTTATTTCATAAAGGAATATTTGGGAAGGCAGCCTATTTTTTGGTTGCCGTGCTGATGAGTATAGTCCTTTCCTCTGTGAAATGCTTTGATTACCCGATGAAGATTATTAAGGAGAAATGCTTTCATCCCCAAAAAGACGGCAATGAATCCTGATGCGGTTTGCCGGCTAATGTCCTGGCATGGCTGATTGACAGAATACCGAGAGCAGAAAGGCTTCTTTTACATACAAAATGATAATTTCCGACAGGATGGTTTGTCCTGACTTGTTATGTGATTATAGGTGAATACAGAATCCTGTATTATTGGATACAGGGTTGTGTTTCCAATAAAGTTTTAAAGGAATATGCAGATGAACAGGAAACCTTTAAACAGAGACGTCATTAAGTTAATAGCCCTGCTGCTGATGCTGGGCAACCATATAGCATCCGTCTTCATGGCTCCGGAAGCCCCCCAGGCCATCCTGCTGACAGACCTGGGCTATTTTACCACGCCGGTTATGTGTTATTTTCTGGTAGAGGGTTTTTATTATACCCATTCAAGGAAAAAATATGGCCAGCGGCTGCTGCTTTTTGCCCTTCTGTCCCAGCCGCCCTTTTGCCTGGCCTTTTATCCCGCCCATATAAAACTCTATAATTATAATATGATAGGGACCCTCTTTCTCTGTTTTCTCATGCTCTGCGTGCTGGAAAGCTCCTGGGACGGGAGAAGCAAGTGGTTAGTCATATTCCTGCTCTATTACCTGGGCTGTTATGGAGACTGGGCGGTCATGGCCCAGACCTTTGTCCTTATCTTCTGGAGACTGCACCGGCTGCAGGAGGAGAGAAGGGCGGGTTTCCGGGACCAGGTAAGCTCCTGGTCGGCCGTGGTCTTAATCGTTGGCATTATGAATTTCTTAAATGCTTATCTGGGAAATGCTTCTTCTAAAGACCTGCTTATATTTCTTGGATCTATGTCAGGTCCTCTGCTGGCGGCAATTTGCATCCTCTTTTTTTATAATGGAGAGCAAATGGCAAGGGGAAGGATCTTCCTCAAATGGTTTAATTATATCTTTTACCCGGCCCACCTGCTGGTCCTGGGCTTAATCAGGATAGGCCTGGGGTAAGTGATTATAGAAGGAAAGATAGGCTGAGGGAAAATTCTGAAATAAACACTAATAAAAACCCGGGTATGGATATTAATGATAATAATACTGCTATAGAATAAAAAGACTGTCTGCGGCCAGATGGTCTTTCATTGTCAATACATAATATTCAAAAGGAATGGACAGGCAAACCGGTTCTAAGGTTTTGAAACCAATATGCACAAAAATAATAGCATAGGAGCAGGGAAGGAGATCATCTTATGGCTATGGAAACAAATAAAAAAGAAAAGACTTACGAAAATACAGACCTCTTCCGGGCCCGGGGCAGTATCCTGCTTGGCCAGATCAGCTTCGGCAAAAACTGTAGTGTCTGGTACAATACGGTAATCAGAGCCGACAAGGCTACCATTGAGATCGGAGACAACTGTAACATCCAGGACAACTGTGTGGTCCATGTGGATGAGGGCCATGCGGTCCGTCTGGGTGATAATGTTACAGTTGGCCACAGTGCCATTATTCACGGCTGCAGTATCGGGGACAATTCCCTGGTAGGTATGGGAGCTATTATTATGAATGATGCGGTCATAGGAAAAAACTGCATCATAGCTGCAGGAGCCCTGGTGACCCAGGGGACAATAATCCCTGACGGGTCCATGGTTATGGGAAGTCCGGGTAAGATCCGCCGGACTTTGACGGAGGAAGAGATAGAAGCTAACCTCCACAATGCGGACCATTATGTGGAGATCAGCAGAGAATATATGGCGAACAAATACAAGGTTTGGGAATAAATGATAATTTTCTCCTAATAGCAAGTCTTGACGAATTCCAATAAATTAGGTATTATTAACCCAAGTTAGAAATAACTAATATCAATTAGGGATGGATGACACTATGGGACGTGATGTCATAGAGTTGATAGAGAAACTGGATATGAAAGATATCACAACACAGATGGTCCTGCAGTGTGCGCCGCTGTTCACCGGTTTAAAAGTATCTAACCTCCTCATAATACCCGCAGGGAATGGAAACCTTGTCCGGACTGCCCTGGAGGGAACGGATATCTCCTTCCGCAAGCTGTCAGAATTCAAGAACAAGGCTACCTATATCCTCTTTCGGAGAGATCTTCTTACAGAGTGGATTCTGGAGGAGGACAACCGACAGTTTCTTGCGGATTGGGGTTATGAGGGATGCTCGCTGGATTCCATACTGAACGCGATTGAAAACCAGTACTGCTCCTACGTTCGGGAAAACACAGCATTTCCCCATGAGATTGGCATCCTTTTAGGTTATCCTGCAGAGGATGTCCAGGGATTCGTGAACAATGAGGGAAAGAATTACCTGTGTTCCGGTTACTGGAAGGTATATGGACATCCATCCGAGAAAAAAAGACTTTTCCAAAGGTTTGATCAGGCCAAGAAGACTCTGCTGAGGGTCATAGCCATGGGAGTGGAGATTCAGTCAGTGATTGTGAATTCCGTGGAGTGTCCCCGGGGCTCTGCAGCCTGATGACAATACATTTCTTGCAGTAATTTAGGAGGATAACATCATGAGTAAGGTTAACATCGTTTTCTGGTCCCAGACAGGTAATACAGAGGCTATGGCCGAGGCCATCGGCAAAGGCGTTGAGAAGGCCGGCAAGGAAGTCAATGTAGTAAACGTAGCAGACGCAAGCATCGATGACCTGGCAGCAGAGGCAGCATTTGCCCTCGGATGCCCGGCTATGGGCGCTGAAGTTCTTGAGGAGATGGAGATGGATCCCTTCGTTGCAGATGTGGAAGGCATCGCTTCCGGCAAGACCATCGCCCTCTTTGGATCCTACGGCTGGGGAGACGGCCAGTGGATGAGAGACTGGGAAGACAGAATGGCTGACGCAGGCGCAACTGTGCTGAACGGTGAAGGCCTCATCTGCCAGGAAGCTCCCGACGATGACACCCTCGAGGCCTGCGAGGCACTCGGAGAGCAGCTGGCTGGCTTAGTATAATAAAAAGCCATCAACTATGATATCAGACTTCCCCGGACCTGTCCCGCCAGGACAGCGAAAGGGAAGAAGATATAAAGCAACCCGTTAACACAAAACATATATTTACCAAATCTGATACCTCTAATTTAATGAAATACCCTTTCTAAATAGAAAAATTGTTTTTCTAGTCCTGTCAGCCACCCACTGACAGGGCTCTTTTTTCATGATACAGCGAGGAGAAGTCAAAAATAGCCGCAGGATCCCGCAGGGACATGCGAGCTGATTTTTGACCTCGACGAGCGAACAAAAATCGAATGCGGCCGCTTCGGAAGAAGCGGGGAAAGCATGAGATTTTTGCAGCGGTGCGAAAGCTGCGGAGCAGCGAAGCAACGCGTGGTATAATGAAAAAAAGTGATAGGAGAAGTCAAAAATAGCCGCAGGATCCCGCAGGGACATGCGAGCTGATTTTTGACCTCGACGAGCGAACAAAAATCGAATGCGGTCGCTAAAAACATTCTTGATTATTTTTAAATCCTAGTATATTATTTGGAATAAAAAGGAGGCGGTCATATGATGATATCAACCAAAGGCCGGTATGCCTTGCGTCTGATGATTTATCTGGGAGAACATAATACAGGAGACCTGGTTTCACTGAAAGAGATTGCCAGCAGGCAGAGTATTTCCATGAAATATCTGGAGATGATCGTCTCTGATCTTCATAAGGGTGGGATATTAATCAGTGGAAGAGGGAAAAAAGGTGGTTATCGGCTGGCTGTAGAGCCGGCAGACTGTACGATCGGTCAGATTCTGAAGATGACAGAAAAAAGTCTTGCCCCCGTTAACTGCCTGGAGGGTGACACTGTGACCTGTGAGAAAGCAGACCAATGTCTGACTCTTCCCTTGTGGAGACAGCTGGATGACTTGATTGACAGTTATTTGGAAAGTGTAACATTACAGGATCTCCTGGAAGGGAATGTACCGGACTGGAGAGAAAAGCCTGGGACAGGTTTCAATCAGTTATAAAAGAAGACCGTGAAATAGGCAGCAGATTTCACGGTCTGATTTATCTCTTTAATTCCTATTGACAAACTAGGAATTAAAGATTATAATTCCTGTGAATTAACTAGGAGTTTAAAATGTCTCATGGATTATGGTCCACAGATGCATTTTACTCATAGAAGAGAAGCAAAAAAGGAGAGATTACTATGTATATTTATGCTGATAATGCGGCGACAACCAAGCCCAGTCAGACAGCCATTGATGCCATGGTATCCTGCCTGAAGGAAGTCTACGGCAACCCGTCCAGCCTTCATTCAGCAGGACAGAAAGCAGCGGAAGTTCTGTTCCAGGCCCGGGTGGATGTAGCCCAGGCCATCGGAGCTGATTTTAATGAGATATATTTTACATCCGGAGGAAGTGAGGCAGACAACCAGGCCATCCGGTCTGCGGCTCTTACAGGGGCAAGAAGAGGCAAGAAGCATCTGGTTTCTACCAAGATTGAGCACCATGCAGTTCTTCATACCTTGGACAAGCTGGAGAATGAAGGTTTTGAGGTTACCCTTTTAGAGGTAGGCCCGGACGGTATCGTCAAAGTAGAGGATGTGGAGAAGGCGATCCGCCCGGATACAGCCCTGGTTACCATCATGTATGCCAATAACGAGATCGGGACCATCCAGCCCATCACTGAGATTGCAGCCCTGTGCCGGGAGAAAAAAGTTGTATTTCACACTGACGCAGTCCAGGCTGTGGGTCACCTGCCCATCAATGTACACGACCAGCAGATTGACATGCTGTCCCTGTCCGGCCATAAGTTCCACGGTCCCCGGGGAGTCGGCGCCCTCTATGTGAGAAAGGGAATCCCCCTTCGCAACCTTATCGAAGGGGGAGCCCAGGAGAGAGGCAAGAGAGCCGGCACAGAGAACCTTCCGGCCATCGTTGGCATGGCGGCAGCCCTTAAAGAAGCTGTGGCTAACATGGAGGAGAATTCCAAAACAGTGACTGCCCTCAGAGACCGGCTGATCAAAGGTCTGTCCCACATCGACCATTCCAGGCTCAATGGAGATCCGGTAAAGAGACTGCCGGGCAATGTGAATTTTGTATTTGAAGGTATCGAAGGAGAGTCCTTACTGCTCCTTCTCGACGATAAGGGTATAGCCGCTTCCTCAGGAAGTGCCTGTACTTCAGGATCCCTGGATCCCAGCCACGTTCTTTTGTCTATCGGCCTTCCCCATGAGGTGGCCCACGGCTCTCTTCGGTTAAGTCTTGATGAGAGCATGACAGAAGAAGAAATTGACTATATCGTTAATGCCGTACCGGAAGTGGTCGCTTATCTGAGAGACATTTCCCCGGTATGGGAGGATCTTGTGAAAGGAGATAAAGACTATGTTATACAGTGAGAAAGTTATGGACCATTTCCGCAATCCCAGAAATCTGGGAAAGATGGAGGATGCCAGTGGAATCGGTGAAGTAGGAAATGCTAAATGTGGTGACATCATGAAGCTTTATCTCAAAATCGATGACCAGGGGGTGATCACGGACGTTAAATTCAATACCTTTGGCTGCGGATCAGCCATTGCCAGTACTTCCATGGCCACAGAGATGATCAAGGGAAAGACTGTCCAGGAGGCCCTGGAGCTTTCCAACAAAGCAGTGGTTGAGGCTTTAGATGGTTTGCCCAGCCATAAGCTCCACTGCTCAGTCCTTGCCGAGGAAGCAGTGAAGGCAGCAGTGAAAGATTTCTACGATAGAAATGGGATTCCTTATGATGAGAAGACCCTGGCCGCCAGTGACATGGCAGAGCATGCCCATGATGAGTCCGGACTTCTGTAAGATTAAATAGATAGAGCATAGGTGCCTGGTTAGAATGTATATTCTTGCCAGGCATCTGTTTTTTAGATATATTTAGTGTTTTTGCCTAAAAAGCTTGACATAAAATCCTTGCTTATCCTATAATTTAACTATCTTATTTGTAATAAAGAATTAAGAAAGGAGATATGAAAATGAAAGGATTTTTTGGCGAATTTAAAGAGTTCATCTCCAGAGGAAATGTCTTGGACATGGCTGTTGGTATCATCATAGGCGGGGCTTTTACAGCAATCGTGACAGCTCTTGTTGATAATATTATCATGCCGCTGATTTCTGTGATCACCGGAGGAGTCAGCTTCACAGAGTGGAACCTGGTTGTGGGATCAGCCAAGATTGAGTTTGGTGTATTCCTTGGTGCCGTTATTAATTTCCTGTTGGTTGCCCTGGTACTGTTCAGTATTATCAAGGCCATCAACAAGGCAAGAGATATGGCTGGAAAGACTCCGGAGGAAGAGGAGCCGGCACCAGTGAAGATCTGCCCTTACTGCATGAGCGAGATTTCCCCGGAAGCTACAAGATGCCCCTTCTGTACATCTAAGCTGGATGCCTGATCAAGGTCCACATCCACAGTTCATACCAGGCGGGAATAAGCCTGGCAGGATGCGGGATTTCTATTACTGAAGAGGATTGACAGTATTATATTATTAAAAGGATAAGTCAGTATTATGAAAGATCATGATATGAATTGCCCCTACCGCAAACGATGCGGGGGCTGTGATTACATTTCCATGGATTATAAAGAACAACTGGCTCACAAACAAAAGGCTGTAGGAAAACTCCTGCAGCCTTTTGGCAAGGTGGAGCCGATTATTGGTATGGAGTCCCCCTGGTATTACAGAAACAAGGTCCATGGCGTAGTAACCGGGGACCGGCATGGCAATTGTTTTACCGGGATTTATGCAGAGAAAAGCCACCGGGTAATCCGGGTGGACCGCTGTCTGATTGAGGACCAGAAGGCCGATGAGATTATGGGAACGGTGACGGGTCTGATGAAGTCCTTCCGTATGCGGCCCTACAATGAGGATACCGGCAAGGGCTTTCTCCGCCATATCCTCATAAGGACCGGCCACGAGACCGGTCAGATTATGGTTGTTCTGGTGACAGCCTCCCCGGTCTTTCCCTCCAAGAACAATTTTGTCAAGGCCTTGCGGAAGGTCCATCCGGAAATCACCACCATCGTGGCCAATATCAACAACCGCAATACCAGCATGATTCTGGGAGACAAGCAGCAGGTCCTTTATGGCAAGGGCTATATTGAAGACCAGCTCTGCGGGAAAATCTACCGCATTTCCCCTAAATCTTTCTACCAGGTCAATGCGGTCCAGACGGAGATCCTCTATGGTAAGGCCCTGGAGTATGCGGACTTGCAAGGGAAGGAGAATGTTTTTGACGCCTATAGCGGCATCGGAACCATTGGAATCACCGCTTCCGACCATGCCGGCCAGGTTCTCTGTGTGGAGAACAACCGGGACGCGGTCAGGGATGCCATCGCCAATGCCAAACGTAACAAGGTCAAAAATATCCGTTTTGTCTGCGCCGACGCCGGAGACTTCATGGTAAAGATGGCGGCGGCAGGGGAGAAGGCCGACCTGGTCTTCATGGACCCGCCGAGAGCCGGCTCAGACAGGAAGTTTATGAATGCTCTTTTTAAGCTGGCCCCCCGGAAGGTGGTCTACATTTCCTGTAATCCGGAGACTCTGCAGAGAGATCTCCGCTACATGACAAGCCACGGTTATAAAGTGAAGAAAATGCAGCCGGTGGATCTTTTTCCCATGACCAGGCACGTTGAGACCGTAGTTTTGTTGACAAGAAACACATAATGACAGGCTGGAAAAGCCTTATTTTAAAGGATTTCTGTACTCCGGGGCCATCACTGGCCCTGATGACGGGAATCCTTTTTGTGTCTGAGGGAACATATCGAGGCACCACTGTGTTTGATTGTTTTGGCATTTATTTTGCTTTTGGGCAGGATGTGGATATGATTTCGTTATTTAGAGGGTCAGGAAAATGATTATATTTTTGTGGTTGAAAAAGATCGGTTGAAAAAAATCGGCGGCACCGACACTCCCTAAGCTAAGTTAGAATAGCACCTGAGTTGTCATTAAAGAGCAACATCCCAGTTTTGTTGACATGAAAATCGGCCAAATGATAATGACATTAAGGGTTTTATGGAGTATAATAATATAATATTTGAAAAAAGAATGGAAAAAGAATGAAATAGACAAATTTTACTTTGTCAGGGGGTATGTCAGATCGTACAAGATGATAAAGCAGCTCTAATAAAGTAAGATAAACGAAAAAGACTTAAAATTTGAGTTTTATGTGCATTTTATTGCGAAATTGGTATGAAATAGTATTGTTATATTACTTATGTTCATTCATTTAAATAAGTACGTGATTTTCACAAAAGGATATAGGTATATTATGGAAAAAATAGGCATTCTATTAGGAATTAAAGATCGAAAATTGTTAAGGTATGTAGTCCTTGTAATTATAATCTCTTTTCTTTCAGGGATACTTGCAATCGCACTGCGCTACCCAATGAGTTGGTATGATGAAGGAACACATTTAACAAGAATAATTAATATAGTTAACTTTGATGATATGAAACGCCCAAACAATAATTGGTATGAAATAGGTGGAGACGTTTCGGTCGCACAGAATTATTTTATTGATAATGCAAGTTTTTCTAAGGAAAGAATAGGGGTAAATTGGATAGAGAATTATTGGGAAATACCTTATTCAGAAGAGAAAATGTTCAAACCAACAACAAATACTATTATAAACAATCCTATTGTATATACACCCTATATTATTGCGGGCTTTTTTACAAAGCTTTTTCACTGTAAACCAGTTATAGAATATCTAATCATAAAGATTGTCGGATTTTTGTTCTTTTTTTTGTGTTACCTTTTTTCAATAAGAAAAACACCAACAGGTAAATTCACTTTTTCTCTACTTGGTGTAGCCCCAACGGTCATTTTAAGTTTTTCCGCTATATCGGCAGACAACTATTTGATAACGATGTCGGCGATTTATTTGGCTGTTGTTTTTAATTTATATTATCATTTATTTGATAACATTCCTGTTGATAACAAGGACATAGTTGAATTATTACTTGTATCATTGCTACTTGTGTTAGGGAAGATTCCTGTGTTTTTGCTTATAGGTTTACTTTTACCTTATGCATATATTGGTATGAAAAAAAACCTGATTTCAACTAAGAAACTGTATCTAATTATGATAATTATTCTTCTTTGTGCCATAATTACTCTTAGCTGGGTGTATCTTTTAAGAAATGTAAATACAGGAGCTTTCTGGTCAAGAAACGTTGATACGGGTCAACAATTGAGGTTCATTTTATCAGATATAAAGAAATTTATAATACTTTGGATATCATCTATTATGAATTATCACTTCTTCGGCTTACAAATTGGATATGCAGAAAGTGAACGTTTTGGATCATTGTTCTGCGTTCCTTGTGCATTATTTTTCATTAGTCTTTTGCTTAGTTTCGGAATAAAAGATGCTGAAGAAGATCGAATTCTTCAAAATAACAGCTCATATGATAGAATTTACAACCTATTTGTCCTGCTTATCGTGATTATCTATGTTGTATGCGTATTTTTGGCAATATATTTACAGTTTTCTGAGATTGGCTCAGACATAATTGATGGTGTACAGCCAAGGTATTTTATACCATTATGGCTTCTTATTGTTGTTAATTACACGTATGGTTTGAATATATCTAAGGAGAGATTGCCATTTATATTTTTACTAAGTTTGCTTCCACTTGTTAATTATCATCTTCTAATGATAGTTCAATTGTAGAAAGCAGGCTTTTAGTTCCTTTTTGTGCAATGAAAAGCAACAGCAGGTTGCTTGCAGGATTCCCTCGGAAAGTCCATAATAAGACTATAGCAGGATTAACAGGAGAGTCTCCTCTTTATGCCTGGCATAAAGGAAGTTATTTTGTGGGAGGAGTGGTTGGATGGAAACGAAGGATATTATTAAGAACATACGGGAGAAAAAGGGCCTCACCCAGGATCAGCTGGCAGAGCGGGTGCTGGTGAGCAGGCAGGCGGTGAGCCGCTGGGAAAATGGGGAGACCCAGCCAAATACGGAAACCCTGAAATTACTGTCAAAGGAATTTGACCTGTCAATCAATACACTGCTGGGGACGCCCAGACAGCTGGTGTGTCAGTGCTGCGGCATGCCCTTAAATGAAGATGATATGATCAGCCGGGAGCCGGACGGCAGCTTTAATGAAGACTACTGTAAGTGGTGTTACCATGATGGCGGTTTTGTTTATGAATCCAGGGATGCCCTGCTGGATTTCCTGCTGGGGCATATGCCTAACCCGGACCAGTTACCGGATAAGGAAAGACGACTTCAATATGACGGATATCTTTCACAACTAAAACACTGGAAATAGGATACTATGGAAGAGATGGGGCTGCCTTTAAATGGCAGCCTTTTTTTGGATTTATGTATATGCTTACTGAATATGTAACCTTCAGCATGGCTGACAATATGGCATTTAAGAAAGCTAACAGGCCGGAACTGTCACTGTTTGCGGCAGGAACCGTAATATCCCTCCTTGACATGGGGCTGGGGTATCTGCTGTATGTAAGGAGTAAAAATAACAGATAATAAAAAAATATGTCT
>ODAJ012075966.1_pt1 | contig 18035 bp, 15 predicted proteins | sample 1539241 | NCBI WGS metagenome assembly ODAJ01 (sample SAMN02144231, study PRJEB22623) | gut metagenome | biome: sheep rumen | host: Ovis aries | place: New Zealand | reverse complement strand
TTTTATTCATAGATTATTAAATATATATTTTAAAATGGAGTGCGTAAGCGTTTAACCGGAGCGAAGCGTAGGGCGGTCTGGAGCAATTGACATATATAGTTCAATTATATAATTCATTATATAATTGAACATAAGATAATTGCGACACCAAACGAAATGATAAAATATATATTTAATAATCTATGAATAGTAGATATTTTATATTGTTAAATCATTTTCTTTCTTATACTCAGTTGCTTGTCTAAATAATTCTGATAAAATAAGTAAAGCAATTGAAAATCCAAAGAATAAAACACATAAAAATATCAATATACTATAAAATACTGTATCTGTTGATTTCATAAATGTTATTTCGTATAAAAAGTCTATAAACCATAGTACAGAGCTTGTAAAACTTGCAATTGCTGTCGTTTTAAATAACTTTACATTTTCATCACAAAATGGTTTATTCTGTTCCAAGCTATTAAAGAAATCTATACATTTATGTGTCATAATTAATAGTATTACTCCATTTGGATATAGTACAAACATACATGATTTTAGGTCAAATCCCATTTTATTTAATAAAAATGGCAATAAGATTAAAAAAACTATTCCTACATAAAAGCATACTTGTATAAATACTTTTAAACTTTTTCCTATTCCTTTTTCTCCTGTTATTTGCATAAATATAACCTCCATAATTAAATCTTATGGAGGCATTATAGCATATTAAATTTCGATTGTCAATATTTTTTTATTGTTTTTCGATATTTTTTTATTGTTTTATTTTTCATTCAACTTTTTACTAATATACTTCATCACCGAAATAACCTTTGAATAGTCCATTCTTTTTGGTCCGATAATTCCGATTGTGCCTAAATCCTTGTTTCCTACTTTGTGTTTAAATGTTACCATACTAAAGTCTTTTAGTTTTTCTTCTTCTCCTTCACCTTCTCCACCGATATAAACATTTATATCTTCTGCAAATCCGGAGTTTAGCATATCAGCAATCAATTCTTTTTCATCTAAAATATTCATAAAATTTTTAGCAACTTGCAAACTATTAAACTCTGGTAAATCTAATTCTTTTCTTGTTCCTTGCAATTCTATTTTATTTTCTTCAAATAAAACCTTTTTTATTTGTTCAATTATTGGTTTTATAACTTTTACCATATCTGACATTTCTTGATAAAGGTACTCTTCTAGTGGTTTATCTATTCTCTCTATAGGTTGTCCTTTAAGTTTATTATTAAACATGTAATTTAAAGTTTCAACCTGTTTTTCGTTAATGTCTTCATCAAATTTTATTATAGTTTCTTTAACCATTCCTGTATCTGTCATAATAATCGCAAGTAACATTCTTGTTCCAAGTAATACAAATTTAATTTCTTGAATAATTTGTTCATCTGCTTTTGGTCCTATTGTAACTGTTGTATAATGTGTAATTTCTGAAATTGTATTAGCGGTTATTTTTGTTAAATCCTCAATTTCGTGTACTTTAGTTTCTAATTTATTACTTATATATTTTACTTCTTCTAAACTAATATTATCGTCTTTTAAAAGTTCATCTACATAGTAACGGTAACCTTTTGCTGATGGTACTCTTCCGCTAGAAGTGTGCACTTTATCTAGTAATCCTTTTTTTTCAAGATCTGACATTTCATTTCTGATTGTTGCACTACTACAATTTAAATCATATTTTGTAATTAAAGCATTTGAACTAACAGGTTCTGCTGTATTTATATATTCTTCGACTATTGCTTGTAATACTTTCTTTTTTCTATCATCTAGCATTTGATTACCTCCTTTTATTTAAAATGGATGTTTGAGGTAAGAGATTTTTTCAGTGGGGCCTGTCCCAGTTGAAAAATGGTATACAACATTATTTTTATATAGAAAGTCATTTCCATTTTTCAAATGGGACTGTACCCAATGAAAAAATCTCTCACTTCTCACTTCAAACTTCCATTTCTCTAGCCATTATACTTTTCATCACTATATTTGAAAAGTCATCTTCTTCATCTTCAAAACATATTTTATTTATTATTCTTTTATTTATTTCGTTTAACTCTGTTTCAGATAAATCTACAAGAATTTTTTCTGAAAGGTTCATACCTAGTGGCAAAGTCATATTTTTGTTATCATAAAATATTATATTAGAAAAAGCAATAAAATCAGTTCCTTTAGGTAGTTTTATTTTGTATAAGTATAGCTTATTAATTTCATTTTCATTTTTTAAAATTTCTTCTAATTCACTTTGAAGATTTAAGTTTACAGCTTCAAGTGAATTTAAATCAAGTCTTTCAGTAGACATTTTATAAACATATGTATCTTCTTTAAGTTGATTTTTCTTTAATGCACTATTTATATTTTTTAAAACTTTTTCAAGACTTCTCTTTAATTCTACTCCTTTTAAACCTTTTTTTATTCCTAGTATTTCATACTTATCTCTTGGAGCTTCTCTATGAATTTTATTTCCTAATGTTCTTTCCTTATTATTAGTTTGCTTAATTTTTCCAAATATATTAAAATCCTCATCTTCAAATTCTGAATCTTCATTTCTTTCTTTAAGAGTCTTTAAATTCTTTAATTCTTCTGATATTTCTTTGTTTTCGGCAATTTTCGCATTCATTCTACTAAGTAGTTTAATCAAATTTGTACTAGCAATATATGCACTATCTAACTCATCATCTGTGTACTTATTTCTTTGAGTTTTATCTGCCTCAATTCCAAACTCTTCAAATTCATCTTCAAAATTAAATGTCTTTTCAATTTTTTTAATATTGATTTCTTCTTCTTCCCCTTCATCCAAAGTTGCAACCGCATCTTTGTTTGAGTATTTCCAAAATTCAAATATACTTTTTTTATGTTTATTAATCTCATCTATATAGTTTGTGGCATTTTCAATTTTCTTTTTAAGATTTTTGTTTTTTAATTTTAAAGCATTTATATCCATAATTAGATTATTATTCTTTTCGTCAATTTCTTCAAGCTCTTTAAAACTTTGTTCTAATTCAAAGATAGTATAGTTTCTTTCTTCAAGTTTGAATTTTTCTTTCTTATTCTTCTTTTTCTCTTTTTTTTCTAAATTTGTATCTTCTTCTATTTTGTTATTATTTGATTTAGTTGATTTTTTACCAAATTTAAAGAAATACTTAACCTTTCCAAAAAATGTTTTTTTACATTCAAGATATGTTGTAATTTGTTTTTCTTTTTGATTGTATTCTTGAGTAAGCTCATCTAATTCGGTTTGCAATTCTACAATTCTAGATGTTAGAGTATCAAAATCAGATTGTGCTTTATTCTTCATACTTACAGATTTAAGATACTGCTCATAAATAAATTCTGGCAAAACTTCATACTTTATTCGTGCATTATCCAAATAAAACTCCAATTCCGCTTTTTTATCTATATTTGTGTCAAATTTATAATAATGTGGTATCTCAGTTTGTAAAATAAATAATGCTTTTAACAATTTATAAAATTTAGAGCCTTCTCTTGGAGTTTTTAAATTAACCTTATATAAAGTTTTTACATCATCATATATTTCAGTTTCTCCTATTATGTTTAAACTTACTTCATTTTGTTTATCCCAAGTTTCATAAATAAGAGGATAGTCTTTTGTAAATAACCATAAGTAGTTTTCCACATCTTTTATTTCACTTGTTGATAAAATCTTCCCTTCATATTCTACTAGACTTACTGGAACAAATATCTTTTCATTTTGTTTATTTTCTATTTTCTTTTTTAATAGATAGAAAAATGTTGAATAATCGGAATCTTCTGTAGGAACAATCATAAAATATTTATCTGATGTTTTTGAATAATATATTTGCCATAAATAATTACCTGTATATTTTACTTTAAATGGAATATTTTTTAATATTCTTTTTTGTTCTGCTTCAACCTTTTCTATACTTCTTATTGATACTTTATCTAATAATTGCAAAAATTTTGTATGATATATAATATTATCTTCATTTTGATTATCTAAATAAAATGCTAAAGGTAATGCTTGTTCATATTTTTCTTTAATTGAATCAACTCTATTAGTTGGAGAAAGTAATATTTCAATATCATTTACATTTATAAACCTATATTGTTTATACTTTTTTTCATCATATCCTTTTATTGTTCTAAAACTAATTTCTGTATACTCTTTCAAACTTTTTGGTAATTTATTCAAATCTAGTCCAAGATAATCTAGTTTTTCTTGCACTTTAGAGTCCATTTCTACTTTCTTTTTTCTAGGCAATTTGCATACTTCCTCTCTTTATTTCTTCATTATACTTTGTAGATATTCTACTTCCTCTTCAGCATCTAATCTCATAAATAAAGGCTCGCCTTTTTCTATTACCTTTGTATCTTTAATGTTTTCATTATCGTTTAGACTATCCCAAGTTTTTAATTCTTGACTTTCTATTCCTAGTTGCTTAAATATTTCTTCTGATGTATTTGGCATAAATGGAATTAGCATAACTGCTATTTTTCTTAATGTTTCAACTAAATGTAACATTACTGATTTTAATCTTTCTTTATCTTCTTCATTTTCTGATTTTGCAAGTACCCAAGGCGTTGTTTCATCTATATATTTGTTTGCTCTTGCAATTATTGCCCAAATCTCTGATAATGCTTGACTAATATGGTAAGAGTCCATTAATTCTTCAACTTTTGAAATTTGCTCATTTGTAAATTGTTCTAAAGTATCATCAAAATCTGTTTTAACTTTTGGACTTGCTGAAACTACACCATCAAAATATTTATTGCACATTCCAATTGTTCTATTTAGTAAGTTTCCTAAATCATTTGCTAAATCTGCATTATATTTTTCAACAAAATCTTCTGGTGTAAACATTGAGTCTTGTGCAAAACTCATAAGCTTTAATAAATAATACTTTGTTGCATCTAATCCATATCTTTCAATTAGGGTTTCTGGATAGATAATGTTTCCTACTGATTTAGACATTTTACCATCTTTCATAACTATCCAGCTATGTGCGTATAATTTTTTAGGTAATTCTAAACCAAGTGCGTGTAAGAAAATTGGCCAATAAATTCCATGGAATCTTATTATTTCTTTTCCAACAATTTGTAAATCAGCTGGCCAAAATTTATTAAATAATGTATCATCATCACTCATATATCCTAATGCTGTTATATAATTTGTTAATGCATCAAGCCATACATATAAAACATGTTCTGGGTCATTTGGTAAAGGTATTCCCCAATCAAAAGTGTTACGGCTAATACATAAATCTTCTAAACCAGGATTTATAAAATTAGTAAATATCTCATTTTTTCTTGATTCTGGTTCTATGAAATTTGGATTTTCTGCATAAAATTCTTTTAACCAATTTTCATATTTTTTCATGTTAAAGAAATATGCATCTTCACTCATTTTCTTAACTTCTCTACCACAGTCTGGACATTTTCCATCAACTAATTGTGTATCAGTAAAATAGTTCTCGCATGGTATACAATACCAATCTTCATATTTTCCCTTATAGATATCTCCATTATCTATAAAAGTTTGTACTATTTTTTGTACTGCTTTACAATGATAATCATCAGTTGTTCGAATAAATTTATCATATCTAATATCCATTAATTTCCATAGTTTTTTTGCATCTTCCGCCATTTTATCAACATATTCTTTTGGTTCCATTTTATTTTTCTCTGCTACTGTTTGTATTTTTTGTCCATGCTCATCAGTTCCAGTTAGAAAAAAAGCTTCATATCCTCTTAATTCTTTATATCTTTTTATAGCATCAGCTAAAACTGTAGTATATGCTGTACCTATATGAAATTTTCCACTAGGATAATATATTGGTGTGGTTACGTAGAATTTTTTGTTCATTTTATTGTTCCTCCTTGTTAAATTTGAAGTGCTACTTCCTACTTCATTATAAACTTACCTACAATTATACTCATATCATCTTTTACTTTTCCATAATTATTATCTATTGCTTCTTTTAAAATAATATCAGCTATTTTTTGAGAATTAGATGTTTCCATATCTTCCAAAAGATATTTTACCCATAATTCTTTATTTTTGTATTCTATATTTGAATCCATAATGCCATCACTTATCATAACAAAAATATCATTTGACTCTACATCTTTATCAAATATATCTGTATTTACATTGTTTAAGACACCAGTTGGAAGTGTATGTGATTTTAATATTTGTACTCTTTTACCATTTTTTATATATGTTGGACAAGCTCCATTCTTAATAAACTCCATATTGCCTTTATATAAATCGAGAATAGCAATATCTAATGTTGCAAAAACTTCATCAGATATATTTATTAAATTTGAATTTATAAGCTCTAAAGATGTTTCTTTCTCAAATCCGGAGTTTAATAACCTTTTTAGCATTTGAACAACTATTTGACTACTCTTTTTTGCTTCTGGTCCAGAACCCATTCCATCACTTAATGCTAGTAAAACCTTTCCATCTTTTAGCTTCATTTTAATCAAGCTATCTCCTGAAACAGACATTCCATCTTTAGTGTATTGTGCAATTCCAATATCAACTAAATATTTATCTTCTGAAATTATTTCATATTTTGTAATATTTTCATTTTCAATTAGTGTTTTTTCTTTAATTATTATTTTTTCTTCTAAAACTTTTTCAATTATTTTAATTAAATTTTTTTCTGTAATCTCTTCATTTTCACTTTCTGTATATAAGGTAATTCTATATCTATCATTTTCTTTTTTGTTAATAGAAATATCTTGAACTATAATGTTTTTTTGCTTAAGTAATGATACAATTTGTTCTTTATTTTCTGTATATAAATCATCCTCTTTATTCTCATAATCCATATTTTCTGCAATTTCTGAAATAGCTTTTGAAACTCCATTTAGTTGTGTTTCAAAATTCTTTTTTTCTTCATCTAATTTCATTGACCAAATAAAATTCATTTTGCTAATTCTATATGCAGAATTTATGGCATTAACCATCTTTTCTATATCCTGGTTTTTCTTTTTTTCGTTTTCATCAAATCCAAGTACATAACTATTATTTTTAGCTAAAATGTTAATCAAATCTCTTTCTCTAATGAATTGTTTTTTTAATAGATATGAAAAAATATCATCTACTATCTTTCCTTCTAGATCTTGAGTTATATCGTATAGAATATTGTTTTCTAAATTCTCAGTAGTATTTAAAAACTCTATTATAAATTGTTGTTTGTTTTTTTCTCTAATATCTTCTTCTGTAATTGTTGTTGCTGCTGCTTTTTTATATGTATTTGCCATATCCTTTAAAGCACCAGAAATATTATTTAGCTTATTAATTGTATCTGAACTATTATTTAATCTTCTATTTTTCATAAGAGGTAATAGTTTTTTATCTCCTAACATACTTTCTATGTTTAAATTTACATTTTTAGGCACTGCTAGTAATGCAATCCCTGCTATTAAAATTTCTTTAAATAGTATTACATTTATTACAAGACCTGATGTAACATAGGAAAGAACTATATTACCTAATATAAATCCACAAATTACACCTATTTTTCCAAATCTGTTTAATATTCCTGCAATCATTCCAGAAATTGCATATGCTGCAACAACAATTGGTTCACTATTTGCAATAATGCCAAGAGTTACTCCAATAGTCACCCCTGCTGTAGTTCCAATTAGTACACCATGTTTCCAACCTAATACTAGAACAATAAAAATTGAAAGTATATTTCTTATACAAAATCCAAAAATGCTTAAATCTCCTAAAGCACATAATGAAATTGAGCATAATAAACTTGCACCTAATATTTCTTCTATTGAAAATGCCATTTTTTCATTATAGTTTGTAATTACAGATAATGAATTTGAAAATATTTTATAAAAAACTACAATAATAACTGACAAACATATAGCTGTAAGAATATCATATATTAAAACTTGGTTTATAAATACTTTAACTAAACTTACTATTAAGCTCGAAAAAAATACTCTTTTTGAAAGTAATAATTTTTCATTTCTTGATGGTTCATTATATTTTGGTTCTTTTATTAAAAAACTTACAAAAAACAATAAAAGTATAATAATAAAACTAACTGTTCCTTTAGGTCCAGTAGAAATTGTATTTCCTATTAAAGCAAATAAAATAACCCCTATAATAGGAATTTCATTGCTTACTCCTGCAGCAATAATTGCAATACTAAATGGAGATACACTGTACCCCATAGAAACCTGAGACAACATAAATGTTGCAATGTATAAAATTATATACTTTTTTGATATTACATTGGCTAATATATTTTTTGGATTAGCTAATGTTTCTTTTGTATTTTCTGTTTCAGTTATATTTTGAAACATTTTTACCACCTCTTCTTTTTTTAATAACATTGTACTACTTGTCCTTGGCGTTTTTTGTCTGTTTGAGTATGCTAATTAAAAAAAGTTTTCTACATATATTGCCATTTTTGTATCACTTTTTTTGTTTTCTTTGGTATTACGAGCTTTATTCTATTATATTTTGTCGAAAATTTCAATATTTTTTGAAAAATAATTTATAATTTATTAGAATAAATAAAGACAGAAGACACCCTTCATGGTCTTCTGCCATAATGAATCATTTGAGATAGATTCTCTGTCCCTTCAAAGCAGGGACTTTACCTTTTAATTTAGAATCGAAATAAATCAGGCCGTTTCGTACACATTTTTTGGAAAATGTTCGCGTCGAGCGTTGAAAACGCGAGGACTAAGTGAAAGGGTGCCGAAAAATCGATGTAGAATTTCTTAAATTACGAAATGAGCCGAGAAACTTTGAAAAGTACTAATATTTCAAAGTTTCGATAGCAAAATTATATTAAAACCATTATATAGTAACACCATAAATTTATTTTTCCTGTACCTTTTAGTTTTTTATTTCTTATTTTTCACTTATATGAAATCTTTTATTCTCATACTTTTCAAAAAATCTCTTTATACTTCCATTAACCAATCTACTAAAGGAAATTCCTGTTTTTTCTCTAATTTCCACAAGTTTATCATAAAATTCTTTTCTAAATAAAATTGATCTATAAATAGATTCTGTTTTGTACGGTTTTTTATAAAACTTAATCTTATTTTCATTTTGTAATTCAGTCTCAACACAAATATTTACAAGCTTGCTTACTGATGTATCATATACACTTTCACATAAATACTGTAATTTTTCATATAAATCTTCATCTATGTGTAAACTCCTAGTTACTATTTTATCCTTTTTATATAGTTTTTCAATCGGTTCCATTTTGTACCTCCTATTATACAATAATATATTTTAAATTATATAAAAAATTATTATCTAATTATACTAAGTTATTATATACATTATTGTATAATTAATGGTTCATATTTAGTGACAATAGGACCGGTTTTTTTGGCACTGTGACATTGGGATTGGTTCTTTTTGTTACCAAAAATTAAGAACCACTTTAAATGTGGTTCTCGTTTACTAGTTATTTTTTCAAAAAACAATTTATTACTAGATTTAATGAATTTATTCTTTGTTTTCATCTTTTATTGAATTTAGTACCGCTTCGCTTAAACCTATTCCTGTAACACTTCTATTATTTGCGCCTTTCATACTAGAGTTTGAAAGTCTTGTTTCATGTTTTACAAAATTATCAACTGTTTCTACATTAAACATTTCTTTTTTAGTTTCGGTTTCATGATGATGTCTGGCTCCAGTATTGCGATATTTCATATATTTAACAATAAAATATATGATTCCTACTAAAAAGAATAAAAATCTATAATCAAAGTCACTTAATAACATATAAGCTATTAATGCTAATACCTCTAATAATGCAGAAACTCCAAGTAATTTTGGCATATGTATAGGTACACTACCCATAGTTTCTTTTGTTCTAGCGTTAACTGCAACATAATGTAAAAGTCCCTTATTTTTACCTTTCTTTTGCTGATAACTATATAACCAAACTGGAAGATATGCTGTTTTCCATTGTTTTCCTTTTACATCAAGATTTTGTGTATCCCATCTAACTCCACGGTCATATTCTTTTAGTGTATCATTTGCAGCAAATCTTGCTATATCTTTTGATTGAGCATCAACCAATCCTCTTAGTTGATCAACATTAGTATCACGCTTTTCAGAGGTGTATCCTTTTAAATAATTTGCATTATATTTAGCTGCATTTTCGATATCAAATGGCATAATTGAATTTATAATATTATTCGTTTTATTTGAATGAGTATCTAATTTATCAGAACTCGATTCTACAGTTAACCCTTCTATTGTTAAATCAAATTCACGTTCAACATCAAATAAATCTGCATCATAATATGTACTTCTACTGTCTCCATGGCGAACTGTATATCTTCTAACTAAATGTTCACCTTGTCCTGCAAACCTCGCATGAGAATTTATATCAACTACCATATATGGAAAATAAACTCCCATAATATTATCTGTAGTAAATTCTTGCCTAAATTTTGGATGAGCAAAGAATTTTCTCTTACCTACAAAACTCTCAATTTGTTGTTTTGCTTCATCTTTTGATATATTAAAAGGTAATACAACATCTGGAACTGCACCATTTGGAATTTGTTGGTTAACAGACAATGTATTTCTACACCAGTGGCATCGTGCTTGAGTACTTTCAGATGTATCAATTACAACTTCTGCTCCGCAACTACTACATTTAAATGTCATAACATCATTTGTATCTGCAATAATATCTTGTGTTCCAGAACCCATAATTTCGCCCTTTAGATTTCTTATTTCTGTCTCCATACCTTGGATTTTCTCTGGCTCAAATTCATGTCTACAAAAATTACATCTTAAATGACCTGTTTTTGTATTAACTGAAATATCAGTCGAACCGCATTGAGGACACTTATTTTGCCCGTCTTTAGCACCTATATCAGTTTGAACAATTTTTGGTCCATTTTCTTCATTGCTGTCACTATCATTTTCAAATAATTGATCAGCAGCCATTAGCTACACCCCCAAAATCTTTTTCTTTTGAGCATCATAATCTTCTTGTGTAATTAATCCTTCATCTAACATTTTTTTGTATTTTGCAAGTGCTTCATATGGATCTTCTTGAGCCCCAGTATTTGTAGGTTGTTGAACTGCACCCATTACATTACCAGCGGCATTTAAGCCCATTCCCATAAATGCCATTCCAGATCCTCCACCATTTTCACCAGCAGATTGCATACCACGTGCAACAGATTGTTGCATAAAAGAGTTTCCTCTTGCACCAGATAGAGCATCAGCTTTTTTAACATCACTTAATAGTGTTTTAGTATCTTCATCATATTCAATTGCTTGAATAGCTACTTTTACTATTTCTAGTCCACGATCAGATTTCCATTGGTAACCTTCTTCAACAGCTTGAGACAAGCTCTTAGCAAATCCAATTTGATCTCCTTGAATTTTAGTAATACGGTTTCCCTTATCTGGATCATTTGTGTAATTTGAAAATGCAGCAGACAAACTACTTACAACTTCATTAAATAATTGTTCACCCGCATCATTATCCATATCTGCAAAATCAAAAATTCTTCCATCTGATAGATATGTTACAGGAACGAAATTTTTTATAAATAATATTGGATCAACTATTTTTAGTGTATATGTACCTCTTGTCATAGCACCTACTTGTGTTCCTAAAAATGCATCATTCCAATATATTTCCGTCTGTGTTCCAAATTTGTTATTTGGTATTTCTTTTTGGTTAATATAAAATGCCATTTGTTGAGATCCAGGCATACCACCAAATTTAAATCTTTCCCAGCTTTGTTTAACTATAGATGTCATAAATCCATCACCAGCAAAAATTGATTTAGAATTTTGGTCATCAGATGTATATGTAAAACCTCCTGGTTCTGTAATAAGACCAGTAATTGCTCCTTCTTGCATTGTAATAAGTGTCATTCCTTCAGGTACAACAATTTTACTTCCATTAGTAATAATATTTTCTGAACCCTTTGTATTTGAACCTCTTCCTGCATTTTGTCCTTGTTTTACTGCTGGATAAATACCAGCTGTTGCTGGAACTCCTGGCATTGGAACAAAATAATCCTTCCATTGATCTGCAAATGTTCCTCCAATTGCTCCTGCGAATGCTTTAATAAATCCCATAATAGAATCCTCCTTCTACTCTATTTTATTAATTCATATTGTATATAATTTTGTTGAATAATGTCAATAGATTTATACATATTTATCTACTTTTATAACAAATCTACCTTTTCGTGTATTTCCTGAAATTTCTTTAAATTCAAATCTACCTTTTCCACGAATTGTAATTATGTCACCTACTTTAATTTGTTTAGATGATTTTGTTTCAGTTTTGAAATTTAGTAATACTCTTTCTTGCTCAATGTATTCAACAGCTTTATTTCTTGAAGTTCTTGCCAAGCTTGAGACTATATTATCTAGTCTTAGTGAGGCAATAACCTCTGTAAGTTCGATTTTATTTGCCTCTATCTGTTGTAAATTTTCAATTGAATCTATTTCTATATTAGCAGATGAAAATCTTGTTAGTTCTCCTAAATTTTGTACTAAAAAATTTTGAATTTCGTTTTTTATAACAATTTCAGCACCTCTTCTTTTAACAGAAATATCTCCAATTTTTTCTCTTTCTACTCCAAGTTTCATAATTGCACCTAGATATCTTCTATGATCAAATGATTCATCTAATTCAATTGGTAATGTAATTTTAATTATACTAATTATTTTAGGATGATTTTTCCTTGCCATTTCCTCTGTTAATTTTTCTGGGTATAAAATTAATATTTTTCTTTCAGCTTCTCCAGCACCACCAAAAAAATAATAATTTTTAATCTTTATTCTTTTTAAGAACTTATTAACTAAATCTTGTTCTGCTAAGTTTAAAAAATCTGTATTTTCTATTTTATTTCTTGTTTTACAAAACTCAAGTTTATCTAAAACTTTCGCTAGGAGTAACTTGTCATCTTGATTTTTATAGTCAGCCAGTAATTCCTGTTTATTCATACTTAACTATCATTCCCTTCTAATGCAAAAAACAGTTTGAAGAAAAATTAAATTCTAAAATTGTAATCATTTTTCAAACTTAGCATTAATAATTCTATCAGCTTTCATTCTACTATAAAAATCATAATTTTTCAATAGCTCTTTATCCGAACATCATCCATCATTATTCCCTTTTCTTTTGCTTGTTTTATTAAATAATCTAATTTAGCTTGATTTGCCTTTATATTATAAGAATAAAAATCTATCAAATCATTTTCAGCAAATTCAAAATTTTTATGTGCTTGCATTAACAATTCTTTTGTTAATATAATGTTTTTTATTAATTCGCTCCTTTTCTCTTCTTCGGTTTTATCAAATATTAAGCTTTCTCTAATATAATTATATTCCATTAATTTACACCTCAGTAATATTATATGCAATTTATTTATTTTTAGTAAAAAATGGAACAAAAGCTTTGATATTTTTGTTATATCAAAGCTTTTGATTATTTTTCTATGTATATATTTTTTGCTACTACATCTATTTTAGCAACATTCATTGCAGTATAATTCTCTATATCTGATACTATATTATTTTTAAATTCTTTTAAACTTTCTGGTATGTTATATCCAAATACAACAGAAACTTCCATATATATTATTGGTCCTGCTGAAGATTTTTGAACTATTGTCCTCAAAACCTTATATATTGCTTGCATCTTTTCTGCTTGTATTTCTGCAATTTGTCTAAAAACAGAATCTGATATTGTAAAATTCCCCATATAACTAAATGTTGGCCTAATAATAGATTTTTCTGATACATATGGTTTTTGTCCTAACCCTTTTGGTTTGAATATTTGAAGTGGATCTAATAAATACCCAGAAAAATCCTTTTTTATTTCAAATGTTGGAACTGGTATTACATGTTTTCCTTCTGTTACTCTAATATTTCTTGCAGTTTTCATCTCTTCTTCTGTTGCAACATCATTTATATATGTTGTTTCACTTATTTTTGGTAATCCAAGATTTTCAGCAATTTTTTCAACCATGCCATCAGATGTACCAAGTATTAGAATTGATTTTACTTTATACTTTTTAAATGCTTTTTGAATTTCTTTTTTTTCATCTTCATTTAAAAATAGTGCTTTTTTTACTGTTTCTATTTTAGTAGCTGCTTTTTTTGCTGATTTTCCTGCTACAACTCTATTATCATTTATAAGCAAACCATCATCTATTATAAAATGTGCACCTTTTTCTCCTGCAACCATTTGTGCTCTATAGCTTTTTCCAGTTCCTGATGGTCCAACAAATGCATATACTTTCATTTTATCAAACATGAAATTCTCTCCTTAATTAATATATCCGCCCATCTTGCTGAAAGGGGCTACTCTATATTTTTTCACTTAATATTATATGAAATTTGAAGTCAAAGGTAGGAACTTAGACTTATAATTCCTACATCATTGTATATAATTAAAATTAGACTAGGATTAATAAGATAAAATCCCAGTCCATTTTTTATACTATTTCTTTAATTTTTACACTTCTTACATGGTCAATTTTTTCCCATGATGTATCTTGTTTAAATAAACATTTTAAGTTAATTAATAACCATGATCCCATAAATAGTGGATAATATAATGCCCATTTTAACATTGGTTTAATTGGCTTTTTTTCTAAATACATAGTAAGTAATGCTGTAAATATTGGAAATAGGAATGTTGGCACAACAAATTTTACAATATTTAATATTAATTCAAATGTAGACATTGTATCTAATAGATAAATTGCGAAATTTGAAAGTAATAGCACTATAGATACTATAAACATAGGTATACTTCCCATAATATACATTAATCCATCAAAATTCATTATTGTTTTATTAGTTTTAACTGCCTTTGCAAGATCTTTTGTATATTCTTTAGTACATTGAATATGTCCAACTGTCCATCTACTTCTTTGTTTCCATGATGGTTTAAAACTTTCTGGTTGTTCATCATATACTATTGCATCTGTTGCCCATCCTAATTTCTTACCTTTAATTATTTGTTTTAAAGAAAACTCTATATCTTCTGTTAATGTAACTGTATCCCATCCAGTATTTTTAATTAAATCAAATTTAACCATAAATCCTGTACCATTTAATAATGGAGATAAACCAACATTATATCTTGCTAAATGATAAAATCTGTGCATTGTCCAGTAAAAAAATGCATATCCAGCTGAAATCCAACTTTCTGTAGGGTTTTTAATATCTTTATATCCTTGAACTACTTCTTCTCCTTGACATAGTTTTTTGTTCATAGCATTAATAAAATTCTTATCTACTATATTGTCTGCATCAAATACAAAAAATGCATCATAATCTGCTTTTTCTTCTATTTTTTGTTTTAAAAACCAATCTAGTGCGTATCCTTTTGTTTTCTTTGTTTCATCAAATCTTTTATATACAATTGCTCCCGCTTCTTGAGCATATTTTGCAGTATTATCAGTGCAGTTATCCGCAATTACATATATATCATATAGGTTTTTATCATAATCTTGATTTTTTAAGCTTTCCACTAAATTTGCTATAACCTGTTCCTCATTATGTGCTGGTATTATTGCCATGAATTTGTGTTTTTTATTTTTAATTAATGGTTTTTCCTTAAACTTAATTAATGAACAAAGACTAATTGCAAGCTCATAAAGCCAAAATAAAACTGTTATATAAACAAGTGCTTGCCTCAATAAATATATATATTGCATTTATTTCTCCTTTTCTTTATTTAATTAATATTTTTACACTTTATATATTATACTATTTTTTTCAAAAATTTGCAATATTTTACTAAAAATTTTACTAACATTGTTGTAGTTTCGTTACAATTCACAGTTATATAAATATATTAATTCATTTCTTCCGTTCTCCAAGTTGGCTTAAATTTGTACTAAACTAAAGTTTATTAACCATAATCAGTATAATAAAACAATAAATGACTGCTACAAAAGTCGAACTCATACATTCATTAATATATTTATATAACTGTGAATTGTAACGTAGTTCCATAACACAATGAAAACGAATATATTTAATATTAAATATATTCGTTTTTTTAAATTATGCTGAACTGTAACCTTAAACATTAAAATTTAAAATGGAATATTAATTACTGGTTTTCATAACTAGAGCACTGTGATTCATCAGGTGTTCCATTATGAACATTTGTCTTAGGTGTTACTACTATTGATTTTAAATTACATAGCCCATTCTCAGAATTGTTGTAAATACAACTTGATACTGTACAGTTTATTTTTTGTTTATTATCCATAGTCACTCTTTCCTTTCTAAAGGCACAAACTAATTAAAATTTTAATGCCTTCTATATTTATATTATCATTTTTTATTATTTTTATACTTTCTTTAAATTAAAATTCTATTTAAATATGATTAATAAATTACTGAGTTTTATCTTTATAGTGTACATTATCCCATTTTTATTATTAGATATTAATCAATTTTGAAAATAAGCTTATATATATGATTTTACTATTGATAGTATCACATTAATAGATTTATTTATTTTTTTGTATTAAAAAATCTTGTTTTAAATTTCGCCTTATTTAAATCCAATGAAAGCTTTACCTTTTCTGAATTATTATGCATACTTTTAACAAATGATGTCTTTGTATTAATTATAGTAGTTCTCATATTTTCTGTTTTATTTGATATAGTATTTTTAACCTCTTCTTTTTTGTCATTAATTACATTTTTTAGGTCTTCTGCTTTTTCATTAATGTTTACTTTTATTTCATTTACATTTTCTTTAACTTCATTAGTTATTTCTTGAATTCTGAGCTTTATTGTTTCTAAACCTGGAAATGCATCAATAAGTCTTCTGTATCCCCATGATTTTTGTGCAAGAATTTCTCTAACCTTTCGTGTTATTTCTTCAGTATTATCTTCTTTTTTCTCCATTCCAATCTTTATAGTAGTTTTCCTGAATCCAATAATTATAATTGTTGATATTATATTATCAATAATATATATTGCAAAAACTATACTTGAAATAATGTTTAAAACTATCATATCAGCTTTATTAAAACAATTAATTAAAAATGGATTTGTTATATACGTTAAGATTAATCCAAATAGTCCAAATGGTATCAATGTACCCAAGCAAACTCTACCGTCTAAATTAAATTTTCTTTTGCTATAATCCCACCATCTAGCCTTAAATAGTTTCTCCATTATCCAACTTGTAAAATATTCTAGAGTTCCACATGTTAAAACTGTCATAAAAAACAATACTATTGGATCACTATTATATTTGTATAATAAAGCTGTAATTAATACTGACCCATATCCATATATTGGACAATAAGGTCCAATTAAAAAGCCTCTATCGATAAATCTTTTGTGTTCTCTATATTTTAAAACTACTTCCATTGTCCACCCTGCTGTAGAATAAATCATAAATAGTAAAAAATAGTATGTTATACTTATTTTCATTTTGTCCTCCTAGAATTTAAGAGGTGAGATTTTCAATTTTGCATATCTCACTTCCTATTTCTCACTTTGTACTTCAATCAAAAAATAAAAAAAAGATTAAAAAACTCAGGAAAATTATCATTCGCTTTTAATCTTTTAATTATTATATGTTTTAGTTTTATTATGCTATATTTCTTTCCAAAACCAATCTAAGCTATTATCAATGCTCTTAAGGTTATTCTTTTTTGCTTCTAAATCATCTATCCATAAATATGAAAAGAAAGTAATTAATATAAATAGGAAATCCCATACTATGCTCTTTAACAAAACATTAGATAAATTTGCATAATCTTGAGTTAATGAAGAAACCTGTACCACATGAGCTATTAAAGAAAACAAAAATAACACTAATGGTATCATAGCTATAGAGCTTTTCTTTATTTCTTGTCCTAAAAATATTATTAAAGATGTTGCAAGAACAACAAGTAGTAGTGTTAACGGATTAGTTAAATCAAATATAACCATTTATTTTTCCCCCTATCTTTTGTTTTTTCAAAAATATAATATCATCTTTAAATAGTTTTTTCAAGTAATTTTATATTACTTTTATATTACTTTT
>ODAJ012062893.1_pt1 | contig 18035 bp, 11 predicted proteins | sample 1539241 | NCBI WGS metagenome assembly ODAJ01 (sample SAMN02144231, study PRJEB22623) | gut metagenome | biome: sheep rumen | host: Ovis aries | place: New Zealand | reverse complement strand
CCAGCCTCTTCCTTATCTACCAATTGGGCACGACTTCGACCAACGTTGAAGATACCCATAGGGCCTCCACCGCCGCTGCCGCTTCCACCACCGCCCATACGGCGCATGATGAAAATCCAGAAGATGGCTATAAGAATAAGGGGACCAAAACTCCACAAGAAGTTCGAGATGGCGTCACTGCCGTTCTCGTATTTTACATCACCCTTGAAGTGACCAGCCTCTTGTTCTTGCTCAACAAAATCCTCCAGTTTGTCGGCAGAGGGGAACTGCGACTGCACAACACCCACAGCACCCGGTTTAACCTTGGTGGTGGGGAATACATCGCGCAAATACTGGGGTTGAACATACATCACCAATGTTCCCTCCTTCTTGTTGACGACAATCTTGCTGGCATAACCGTTCTTGACGTATTGCTTGAACTGGCTATAGGTGACCTCCTTAGAGCCACCGTCCATCAGCGAACCGCTTCCACCATTAAGGATAAGGAATCCAAGCGCTACGGCTATAATGACGTAAAGCCATGTAAGGCTGAACTGGGGACGTTTGGGTTTCTGCTTGCTCATAGTTCTTGTATTATATTAATCCAGATCAGGCACCTGAGTCAACTCTGCGTCAGCCCACAAATGCTCTATATCATAGAAGGCACGTTCCTCGGGCAAGAGTATATGAACGATAGCCTCTGCATAGTCCATAGCTACCCACTGGGCATACTGCAAACCGTCTATGGCAAGGGGCTTCTGTCCTGCCAGTTCCAATGTCTTATCACCGACACTGCGTACCAAAGCCTGTATCTGTGAGGGTGAACCGCCCGTGGCTATAACAAAGTACCTACAAATGGTGTCAGGTATCTCCGAGAGATCCACCACAACTATATTTCTACCTTTCTTATCCTGCATTCCCTGTACTATAGCTTCTACAAGGAGATTCTTTTCTTTCTTCAATTGATTTATCATTTTTAATTGGATGCAAAGGTACAGAGAGTTGGCCGATAATGCAAATTTTTTGTATTTTTTTGGCATAAAGTTTTGTCAGTTCGGAAAAAGTCCATACCTTTGCACCGCAAAACGGATTCATCCCGTTATTTATTGGGCTATGGTGTAATGGTAACACTGCAGATTCTGGTCCTGCCTTTCCTGGTTCGAGTCCGGGTAGCCCAACAAAAAGAGCTTCACAAACCGTGAAGCTCTTTTTTTTATTTCCCAATTCTCAACTTTCAATTCTCAATTCTCAATTCTCAATTTTGAACGCCAAAGGGGTCGCGAGCGAATAGCGAGAAGGTTTAGCTCGACGCTCCAAAGGGGAAAGTCAACGAAGTGGCAATTATGAATTGTGAATTGAAAAAGTGAATTACAAATTCAACTAAACGCTTCCACTTCCGCAGAGTAGTGCCCATAAACGTACTCCACCACCATGCGACCATACTTGCCTTGGGCAGGAAGAAGCGTGGAGATGTACCCCATTGTCATACGCCAGTTGATTTCTATGCACGGACAAACACCGCCCTGGCAGAGCATCATATCTACGCCCACAGGCCCCCGGTATGGGAACTTCTGCAGGTATCTCTCCCACCATTGGCGGATATCCACCAACACTTGCGGATCCACGTACTGCATGAGCCATTGCAGTTTCTGTCCTTCTGGAGCTACCCAGTTTCCCAGGTAGGCACCGCCCTCGTTGGTATAGAACAGGCTCAGTCCACGATACTCTACCCCGCCCTTTCCATCACACCAGAACTCCAGGGCAAAGTCGGCAACCTTTTGCAGCAGTTTCTCAACCACCACAGAGCCTTGAGCCTTTAGTGTATTCTTTATCCAGCCTTTGGCATTGGGACTGCCACACAGCATCAGACCTCTGCCGCTACTGCTCCAAGGGGACTTCAAAATAAAGCCCTCCCCTTCCTTGGCGGCAGAGAGAACTGCTTTCACCTCCTCCTCTGTTTTGCAAAGGTGGGACTCACCCATCAGCGCCTCGCCTATCAGTCCGTCACGCTTGCAGGCAGCCAAAGCCTCCACAGCTGTCTGTCGGTGCGAGAGCCAACGCAGTCGTTCCATCTCCTCGTCAGAAGGCAGGAACTCATCCGTCACACCAGCCTGACGCAGTTGGTGTATAAGGGCAGGGCTCCACCCCCAAGGGCATATCTCATCGCCTGGCTTCAGCTGCAGCTTATCCGTTCCGTTCCACACAACATCCTCGTCATTGGCCCACCAGTTGGGTAGCCAATACAGTTCGTCTCTCATCTGCCTGATGATGGCTGGCGGCGTATAGCCTGGATTACCATCAGCAAGAGCCATATCGTTCTCGGGATTGAAAATATATACTTTCATGTTGCAAAGTTACGGTTTTTATTACATCTTTTATTTTGTAGAGCGAAAAAAAAGTCCTACTTTTGCGCTTATGATGAAGATTGATTGTTTTATTCCCTGGCAGAGCGACGAGCAAGTGGCCGTCACCCTGCAACAATTAGAGGCTGAAGAGCAAGTCGGAGCCATCCACTTCCTACGCGAAGAAGGCCCCGGAAACATAGATACCCTACGTTGGATAGCCAGCAAGGCATCAGCACCCTACCTGTTGCTGTACACCAAATACGACACCCTGCAACTGGGCTATTATGCCCTGACACGTATGCTGACAATAGCAGAGGACAGCAACGCCCTGATGCTGTATGCCGACCATTACATAGCACTCCCCCAAAGGGGGAGCAGGGAGGGGGCTTTAATTGACTACCAAATAGGTTCTGTGCGTGATGATTTTCAGATGGGCTCCTTACTGTTGATTCGCACTTCAGCCTTGAAAGAATATATCGAGCAGGCCAAGGAAGTGAGCTATCGCTTTGCCGCCTTGTACGACTTCCGCCTATTTGTCAGCAGGAAGATGCTACCTGTTCATGCTGATGAGTTCCTTTATACCGAGATAGAGCAGGATACCCGACTAAGCGGACAGAAGCAGTTCGACTACGTCGACCCACGCAACCGCGACCGTCAGATTGAGATGGAGCAGGCTTGTACCGCTCACCTAAAAGCCATTGGCGCTTACTTGGCACCCGAAACCTTCCAGGATATCGACTTCTCCGAAGGTGAGTTTGCCGTAGAAGCATCCGTCATCATCCCCGTCCGCAACCGCGAGCGTACCATAGAGGATGCCATACGCTCAGCACTTGAGCAGGAGACTTCTTTCTCCTTCAACGTTATCGTCATTGACAACCACTCCACCGATGGCACAACCGAAAAGATTAGGCAGATTGCAAAGTCACTCCCCCTCGGGGGAGACGGAGAGGGGTCGCTTATACACATCATCCCCGAACGAAACGACTTAGGCATTGGCGGATGTTGGAACACAGCGGTGCATCATCCACAGGTAGGACGATTCGTTGTACAATTGGATAGCGACGACCTCTACAGCTCACCCCAGACGCTCCAGCAAATGGTGGATGCGTTCCGTGAGCAACAGGCTGCAATGGTCATTGGCTCATACCGCATGTGCGACTTTCAACTGAACACCCTGCCTCCAGGCCTCATCGACCATAAGGAATGGACACCCGACAACGGACGCAACAATGCGCTGCGCATCAACGGTCTGGGCGCACCACGTGCTTTCTATACCCCAGTGCTCAGGGAACTGCAGATTCCCAACACCAGCTATGGCGAGGACTATGCCCTTGGACTGATGATAAGCCGACGCTATCACATAGGACGACTCTATCACGAGGTTTATTTGTGCCGTCGCTGGGAGGGTAATAGCGATGCTGCGCTGAGTCAGGACAAAATCAACAAGAACAATACCTACAAGGACCACTTACGTACCTTAGAGATTCTGGCTCGCCAACAGTTGAACAAAAGCCGAGAGCAAGTTCCATCGCCTGCCGAAGTAGAGGATTTTTTCCAGAGCGAAAAAAAAAACTGGTCTGACGCCGCCACCCGCTACGAAGCCCTAACCGGCGTACAGACAAAGCCACTCCCCTCTAAACTCTACGCTCTAAACTCTAAACTCTCCGTTCTTACGGCTCAATGGAACCCCGCTCGCATCGTCAGTACGGGAGCCAACATCAGCAAGCAGGCGATAGAGAAACGTCCCTGCTTCCTTTGCGACAGTAACCGACCAGCAGAACAACATGCCCTACCCGTGCTGGGACAGTACCAGTTGCTGATAAACCCCTTCCCCATCCTACCCAAGCATTTCACTATCCCTACACGCCAGCATACCGCGCAATCTATTAAGGGACGCTTTCAAGATCTCTTCAAGATAGCACAGCAGATGCCTGACTATATGGTATTCTATAATGGCCCCCTCTGTGGAGCCTCATGCCCCGACCACATGCACTTGCAGGCAGGAAGCAGAGGCATTGCTCCTCTAGAGCGTGACTGGAAGAGCATCTACGAGCCTGCCCTAAAGCCCTTTGCCGAAGGCATTTCCCTGCTGACAGACTATGCTTGTCCTGTTCTGGTGATACGGACAGCAGAGGCAAAAGAGGCAGAAGAGCGCTTCATGCGCATCTACAACGCCCTCCCCATGCACGAGGGTGAGACTGAGCCACGTATGAATATTGTTTGTTGGCAGCAAGACGAAGAGGTTGTAACCCTCATCTTCCCACGTGCCAAGCACAGACCAGCTTGTTATACAGCCCAAGGCGAAGAGCAACTGCTCATCAGTCCGGGTGCACTGGACATGTGTGGCCTTCTCATCACTCCCCGAGAGCAGGATTTCAAAAAACTTACTCCTGAGCAGGCCGTAGCTATTCTGAAAGAAGTAAGCCTCACCCCAACCCTCTCCTAAGGAGAGGGAGCTAAGGCTTTTTAGTTGAGAGTTTAGAGTTTAGAGTTTGCGGTTTACAGTTTGGTAACTTCCAGCTTTCAAGTTTCAGGTTTCAAGTTCCGCTAACCGCTAACCGCTCAACGGTAAACAGTAAACGGTAAACTAAAAAATATTTTTTACTCATGACGACAATTACCGTAGGGATTCTTACCGCAAAAGAGGTTCACTTCCGTCTGGATACACCTTATATTATAGATAATGTATCCGTGGAGGGCGAGCAAACAGCCATTGCCCAACCGGATGGCATCCTGTGGCAAGGGAAACTATTCAATGAAATAACAGCACTCCCCCAAGGTTCTCACTCCCCCAAAGGGGGAGCTGGAGGGGGCTTGAGCGGGGGGGAGGCTGTGTTTCGCCTTTATGGTGTTACCATAGGCAAGCAGTTCCATTGGGAACGACAGCAGGTGCAGGTCTTTACTGGCACGTTGCACCTTGTTTGGCACGAAGGGCAGATTGTGGTCATCAACGAACTGCCCCTGGAGGACTACCTAATCAGCGTTATCAGCAGTGAGATGAAGAGTACCTGCTCCCTAGAGTTCCTGAAAGCCTCAGCAGTCATCAGCCGCAGTTGGCTCTTAGCCCAGCTCAGACAGAAACAGGACAAATCACCCTCATTCATCCAGACCGATGAAGAACTCATCCGCTGGTGGGACCGCGAGGACCACGACCTCTTTGATGTCTGTGCCGATGATCATTGTCAACGCTACCAAGGCATCACAAAGGCCAGCAATCCTAACGTCCGACGGGCTGTCAACGAGACATGCGGACAAGTGCTGATGGGCGATGGAGAAATCTGCGATGCACGTTTTGGCAAATGCTGTGGCGGTCAGACCAACGAGTTTCAGTACTGTTGGCAGAATATCCGCAAGTCGTACCTCAGCAGTGTTGCCGACCCCTTCTGCAACACTTCCGACCGCGAAGTCCTCTCGCAGGTCTTGAACGATTACGACTTAGAGACCAACAACTTCTATCGCTGGCAGGTACGCTTCACACAAGAAAGACTCAGGGAACTGATAGAGCGCAACCTAGGCATGAAGTTCGGGCACATCCTACGCTTGGAGCCCTTGGAGGCAGGACCAGCCGGTCATATCAGCCGTTTGCGCATAGTAGGCTCCGAACGCACATTCATAATAGGTAAGGAACTGCTTATACGTAAGACGCTCAGCACCTCTCATCTGCTCAGCAGCGCCTTTACCATTAGCTTAGAGGATATACAGGACGGCATTCCCCAAACCATCATCCTGAATGGCAAAGGCTGGGGACATGGTGTAGGAATGTGTCAGATAGGTGCCGCCGTAATGGGACATCAGGGCTATTCTTACCAAAACATCCTGACTCATTATTATCCGGGCGCTGAAATCCGGCAAATATATTAGCGGTTAGGGAGTCGCAAATCCCTAACCGCTAAACACTATCCGCCAGTCTTACTTGACTACTATCTTCTTGCCATTCACGATATTGAGGCCTTTCTGCAGCTTGCTTACACGCTGGCCGGCCATATTGTAGATGGCGCCCTCGTTAGCAGAATTATTTGCCTTGACACCTTCAATGGCAGTCTCCTCGTCACCAAAGTCACCAGCAAATTCCTTGGTGTTATTTGAGGCAACAGAGAACTGCCAACGATAATCGGGCACACCCATAACGTAGCCTGCAACAGGGTTGCTGCCAGTGCTCTTCACTGACCAATAGGTATTGGCAGCATACAGGTTCCAGTTGTTACCCGTAGTAGGTGCATTGGTAGCACGGATCGCATACTTGCCGCTGCTGTTCTGCATCAGTACCTGACTGTCCCAGATACGATTCCAGCTATAGCCGCAGATAGGCACCAGGTTATCGTTGGAGGCAAAGGTACCGTTACCGCCTGTATTCTGGTTGGGGTTGGTAAAGTGGTAATTGGTAGTACCAACGGTGAACTCAAAGAAGAAGGAGTCGCCGTACTCACCGCCATTGCTGTTACCCACCTTAGCTGTGAAAGCGCCTGCATCACTCTTGCTGCTGGTCAGTGTTCCGCTAGTGGTTATATAGTACTTGGTTCCGTTAATGGTAGTATAGATGTTATAGACCGTACCGATATTCAGGGTAGGCAGGGCACGGAAGTAAGGTGTGTTGGGACCTTCTCTGAAGTTTTGGTTGATAAGGGCATTGGTCAGTGCCTGTCCCTTGGTATTGTAACCGTTGGAGCTGTCCACCCCTCCGTAATCCATTACCACGATGCCGGCAGATCCGGGATGGCCGTTCAGGTAGTTGATGGCAACCTGGTTCTGTGTCTGGGCATTGTCACGGTAGCCGTTGCTGGTTACTATACCCAGGAACGTCTTGGTGTAGCCTGAGGTGTGGTTGATGACCCATATGCTGGCATTCTTGTTCTCGGTGCAGGAGAACTGCATCATACGCTGGATGCTGGCAGTCTTGGTGGCAGAAGCACCATTGGCAGAGACATTATAGAAGTCCTGAATATACACAGGTCCCTGGGTCCCGACACCTCTGATATAGCCATTCTGCTGCTGGCTGAAGTCAGCACTCTCGCCCCAGTTATAGACAAAACCGCCGATGGGGTTACTGTCATAGGCATTACGACAGAGGACAATAAGTTTTCCACGTACATCGCCCATCTTCAGTTTAGGATTGAAGTTGATGGTATGACTGTTGGCAGGACTGCCGCTCAGTCTGTTCTTAATCAGGGTATTCCAGTTGCCGCTGCCGCTATCGCCCTCTGATTCATGACGGATAACAATGATGGCCGTCTCAGAAGGATACTGATCCAGCAAGCCGCAAAGTGTTGAGATTGCAGTAGAGAACATCAGGTTGGTGCTCACATAACCGTGGCAAATACGCAAGTCGTTGTCGTCAACAGCCGGACGAAGGTCAAAGCAGCGGATACCGCTATTCCACATCTGTGTCAGGGTCTTGTCCTGCGTGCGTGCGAACTGGTCTCCGATAATGCCGTACAATGTGGTGAACCCATGACCTGTGCCTGCATCATGTACGCCAGGTATAGACATCTGGCTCACATACGTGTTGTCAGGCACATTGCTCATCCAGGAACTGTTCTGTGCAAACAGGTTACCACTTGCCAGGGTGCAAAGCATAGCCGAGGCAAACAACTTTCTCAGATTTCTCATCTTTCTGCCCATAGCAGAACGATGGATAGAAGTAGTGATCGCTTCCATTTTAGATTAGTTTAAGTTAATAATAAGATTTCTAATGGCGAAATGTGTGTTTTCGCGCCACAAATATAAACAATAATGGAAACCTACAACAGAAAAAGAAAAGAAAATTTCGGTCATTCCCGAAATTCGTTCAATAATTACAAAAATAATATCATATATAATTTAATTCTTGATAATTATATATCATTAAAAAGAAAAAAAAGCCTGCCACTCCCCTCGCGAGGAGATGGCAGGCATTTACGTCATAGAACTTATCTATATCCATCTCCAGAACCATTCCGCTAATGGCGCAGGGCAACTAAGCAACCCACTATTTGATTGCAAATTAAGGAAAGAGAAACGGATGCGGTTCAAAGGATGATATTTATCGTTATATACACTCAGACTCCTTCCGCTGATACAGTTTTCAGCTTTCACCTCTATAGGTATGATTTCATTCTGCCATTGGACAAGGAATTCAACCTCTGCTTTACTGTCAGACGACCAATAATTTGGTGTATAATTGTCCAGCAAAGGCATCAGAGATTGCAACACGGCATTCTCGGCCATTGCCCCCTTGAACTCTGTATAGTTGGAGATAGGATCCAAAATGACACTTGATGGCAGGCGAGCGAGCCTACGCAATAATCCGCAATCACATGCATAGACCTTAAAAGCATCGGGCTCTTCGCATGCTTTCAATGGCATACCCGGCTTTGAAACATTGTTAATTCTATATATCATGCCGGCATCTTCCAACCAAAGCAAGGCATCTTCATAGTCTTTCGAACGGGCTCCCTGTTTAATGACCTTATAGATAAACTTACGGTTCTCCTTACCTAACTGCGAAGGTAAAGAGTGCCAAATGGCATGAATGCGTGGAATCTCCCGTGGCTCTGCGTACTTGGAGAAATCCAGTTCATATAAATCCAAGATATCTTGCAACGCATCATCTACTGCCTGCATCCCCTGATTATCAATCATTGCAACCACAGCTTCAGGCATTCCCCCACTAATCATATAACGACGATATTCCAGCTTAAGCTTGTTCAGCACAATCTCTGGAAGATGAAGGGGCTGTTCCATCTTCTCAATATAATCGAAGGTCCTTTCATCGCTGACACGCAAGAATTCACGGAAGGATACAGGAAACATCCTCATAACCTGCAATTTCCCTACCGGAACAGTCATTCTACGTTTCTTTACAGCGACTCCCAGCAATGAACCTGCTGCAATAATATGGTATTGTGGAGCGTCTTCACAGAAATACTTCAGGCTATTCAATGCCTCTTCGCATTCCTGTATCTCATCAAAGATTATAAGTGTTTTTCCCGCCACCAGGGGAACATCACAATACAATGCCAACTCTTTGATTATGCGTTCCGGACTTTTCGATGTGCGAAAAACAGATTTCAATTCTGGTTGACGATCGAAATCAAACTTGGCATAATGCTCAAAGCACTCTTTACCAAATGCCTCCATTACCCATGTTTTCCCAATTTGTCGGGCACCTTTCAGAAGGATTGGCTTTCTTGGCGAACTATCCTTCCAACGTTTTAAGCTTGAAATAATCTCCCTATATATCTCCATAATCACACTCTTAACTGCCGATTTGTGTATATATTACACATTTTTCGGCACTTAACAGCGCAAAAATAGACAATAATAATGAAACATCCTAATATTTATACTGTTTTTTTGATGATTATACAAGCCTGCCACTCCCCTCGCGAGGAAATGGCAGGCATAACCAACAATTTACCTTAAAACTTTATCTTGCTGATTTAATCTCTGAAGTTACTCAGCAGGGACGCCATAGGTTCTGGAATGTCGTAGCGAATCCAGGTTTCCTTCATCCTGCCGTACTTCTCATTCTTGAATTCCAGCGTTATAACAGAAGGGTTTACAAAGGTAACCTTATGTTCTACACCCGCCTCGATGAACTCATTCTCGGATGTCCACTTAAAATCTCTCAGGAAGGATCTGCCGCCCTGCTCTATGTTATACAAACTGCCCATAAAGGAGAGGCACACCTGCGGAGCGTATATCTTGTAAGTATTTTTACCGGGGAGGGTGGGCTCACCGGGGAGATCAAGCGCCTGATTAGCAACCAACTTCCAGCTGCCCTCCAGTTTGTTTCTGTTCTTATGATTTGTGGCTGCAGCAGAGATACGACTGGGAATGCTTTCACCCTTCACCTTTTCCCAGACCTCATTAATCCATATCCCTGCGGGAAAGTCATAGAAATCGCGGGTGGCATTATACCAGGATAGTGTAAAAGAGTCAGAGGTGACATCGCTCAGCTTAACGCCGAAAGGGTCATTCACATCCGAAATAAATTCTGCGCGCCAAATCAGCACATCACAGTCCAAGCCTTCCTGTCTGGGCTGAACCCAGAAGATTAATGTACGGTCACCATTGCAGCTCCTATATGTAGGCAATGGCAAGTCCTTCAGCGTACGGCCCCCTCCTTCTATCGAAATCTGTTTGAATACGCCTGTTTCAGGATACTTGGTTTGTGCAAAACCAACTGCGCTCATAAGCGCCATCACAATGAAGAGAAAAGTCTGTTTCATGTTGTTTGTTTTAGTATTCGTTAAAAAAATCTGTTATTTGCTTATTTCGCAGAGTTCCTTGTAGATTGCCTCCAGGCGTTTAATCTCCTGAAACTGGTCACAAATAGCAACATATCTGTATATATCTTGCAAGAATATATTTATCGTTCTTTTGACATTTCGTGATCGTACTGCCTTACACTTTTTCCGCCGTCTATTCTGTATGACAAGGCGAAACTTATCGTATTATGGATAATGTCCTTGGAGGATTGACATGAGTAGTATTCATATCCTGGCGAAGCAACATAATAGTGATTTTTCTCAGAAGTAAAACTAAAAGGTAAGGTATAAGACAACTGAAGTTGAAGTTTTTCCCTGCATAGAGATTTTAACAGACTCACGCCGAGACCATCATGATAATTTGTGCCCCAACTCTGCGCTTCAGCGTTATATGAATTATCATGGAAATAGTTTAAATAGGCATACAGTTTCTTCTTGTACCACATATAACTTACCTGGGCACTTCCTGTCCACCCCCCATTACTGTGGCAGAAGCTCTCATATTGTGCCTTTCTGTATTTATATCCCACGTTGGCATCAATATTAAACTTGCCGACATTGCGGTTGAAGTTCACTGATGCCCACCAACCTCTGTTTTCGCCATTCTGATATGTGGAAAGGATGTAGTTGCCCTGTTCCCCGTTCTGCAGCTTCCCGTATTCCAGGGAGCGGATGTAAGCGAAATCACGCGGAGAATAGTTCATTCCTGCCTTCAGAGTGATGGCTTCCATTATATTTACCTTCAGGGAAAGGTTGTGTCTCAATGAGGTCCGCAGGAGCGGATTACCGACCGTCTTAGTCAGCGAGTCGGTGAAATATTCATACGCGGATGTCTTGTCGAGCGAAGGATTGTCCAGCGTGCAGGAATAGTCAATTCTTGCCCAGCTATGTTTGCCGAGTTTCTTATACAGCCCAGCTGAACCGGAATAGCCCATATAACTATCCCTTATTGACGGCGTTTTGGAGATGTATCTTCGTACATTGCCTGATACATGCACACTTAAATTATGCGGAAAATCGTACGACAGATATGTCCCGAAATAATGATACTGAAGTGTGTTTTTGCTTAGGATGTCATCGCTGCCAAGCCTAAACTGGTCATAACGTTTCCAAAAGAAATTATAGGAAGCAGATACGTAGAGTTTTTTCTTCAGGAAACGGCGGTTTATATCCAAATCGCCATAAACGTGGTCCATTGCCTGATGGCGGTCATCTTGATTGTAGTATCCTGTGCTACGTGTCAACAGGCTGTTGGTATCCCATGACCTTCTTATGTAATTCAGCGTGCCGTTGCAATTCCATACACCCGTTCCGCCATGATAGAAAATACCAACGCCCTGTCTGCTGCCCTTATCTTTATCTTTTGAACGTGAATAAAAGGTGTTTGCATGTCCGTCCTGAAGGTCCGAACCTATTACGGTCCGGTGTGAGAAATCGTCATTGTCTGTGAATTCCACGCCATATGCCACTGAGATTGAATTCCGTTTGTTGAACTGGTAATCCACGGAAACGCCAACATTGTTTTCACGGCCCATATATCCTTGATTGTGTGAATTATCCGCATTGGCAACTACGGTTTCCTTGTAATCATTGGCCAGATAGCTACGCGTCATGAATGTATTCCGCTCTCCCTGATTAAAACCTCCGGAATAACCGAGCATGGCGTTCCACTTGTTCTTTGTGTAGGTGAAAGACTCGCCCCACTCTGTGTTCCCGAAGCTTTTGCCTTTCCCGTTTCGGTCTGACGGATGAAAATCCACATACCCATACAGATTATTCTCGTATCCTTCATAATCCGTTTTGCGGCACAGATTTATAATGGCATCATAGGACTCGTATTTTCCTTTGGGATTCTGTATAACCTCCACCTTGTCAAAACGGATATGTCTCAGGTTTTTTATATAATCCGCGTCTTTTTCTACACTGTCAACAAGGATGATGATGTTTTTATCGCCCTGATAGGTAATGGCTTTGGTGGCATAGTTATAAGATAACCCTGGGACCTTGTCCAGCATCTGCGCCGTGTTATAACTCCCCTTGCGCATGTGTTTCGTGATGCGATACACATCCTTGTCTGGGTAATGGAAAATACTGTCACCGATAACAACCACCTCGGAAAGGGTAGTCGTCTTAACATTTTCATCCTTAATGTCCTCCTTCACCTCACCATTCTCCTGAGCATATATAGCAGAAGCCAGAAAACAAAGGCATAATAGAATCTTAATTCTCATATCTTTAAACTTTTAGGTAAGCAGAATTCAAATACCGAATTCAGCTACATAATGTCTTATATCCTCTATTTCTTTATCCATATGTTTTTACTAATACCCATATTGTTATGTTTCTGTTTTTAGGCTCGAAAATTAAATTATGCACTGCTAAGTTATGCGTATTTGTAATTGACGCCAAACCTTTTTCTATAAATCTGACGAATAATAGCCAAAATTAGTTCTCGAGAACTATACAATTTGTCCTCGAGAACTAATAAAATATGACATTTAGTTTTTGTTAACAGAATATGATGCCATGTAATCCGAAAAATGATTATTTTTTTGTGGGAATTTCACAAAACCAATAAATAAATGAAGCAAACAGTTTATCGTTTAATGGTTAAGGGTTAAGGGTTAAGGTTAACGGTTAAGGGGAATTTTTTTCGTTATCGTTATCGTTTTGGTTGTTCCTTATTTCGTCAACGAAATCGTGTGCTTGCCGCCGTTCAAGGTGAGACGGACAAAGCCGTCCTGGTACTTGGAGCGACACTTGCTGCCATCCAGTTGGAGCTTGTACTTCTTGGTGGCGCAAGGGATGACGACTTCGGCAACACAACCCGTTGGTACAGAGACAGCAAGCGTGTATTGCTTGTCCGACTGCTCGGCACGCACCTCAACTTGGCCACGGATGGTTGGCACCTTGGCTTCGGCCCAAGCCAGCGAACCAATCTGAGGTTTGATTTGGAGTCGGCTCCAGCCGGCTTCCAATGGCATGACACCCATCAGGCGGCGAGGGATGATGTTGGCGGGAGCGCTGCCCCACGCATGGTTCCAATCCAGATTGGGTTTGAATTTCGCATCCCAGGCCTCTAGCGTGACTGTCGAGCCCACCTTGATCATGTTGTACCAACTGCGTGGGCCTTGGTCGGTGAGCAACTGCAAGGCATAGTCGGCAGCGCCAGCCTCATAGAGTGCATCCATCAGAATCTGAGCACCATAGACGCTGCACGCCATGCCACGACTTTGGATGAATTTCATCACTTCGGTCTGTCGCTCCTTGGGGACAATGCCGAAAGCCAACGGCATCATGCTGGCGTGGAGAGAGTGGTGGTCGGTCTCCAATCCATCGAAGTAACAACCCTTCTCGGCATCGTAGAGCAACGTGTTGATGGCCGTTTTCACCTTCTCGGCCTGTTGCTGATAGTGCGTCTGATCGGCGGTATGACCCAACGCCTTGGCGATGCGGCTCATCAATACTAAGGCTTCATAGTGGAAGGCATTGACCACGGTGTTGTAGGTCTTGTGCTGGAAGCCGTCGGCCTCGCCTGCCTCCTCTTTGCCGATGCCGAAAGCACCGCTCTGAGGCCAATCGACGATGTCGTTGATCTGTCGGCCATAGTAACCGCAGGCGCGGAGCAGTTCGGAAGGTTGTTTGCCTACGCGGGTACTGATCAAACCATTAGGTTGAGTGAGCGACTCCAAGGTGCGTGCCTTGAGGGTGTTGTAGTTGCGGGCAATGAGTAAGGTATCGCCCGTATATTCGTAGTCGTACCAAGCCATGATAAGTGCCTGGAGGATCCACTCCGTCGGCCAAGTGGCATTCTTACAGAGATAATCGACGGTGTAACGCGCCATGGTGTAGTCCTCGTCCGAGCAGTAGTGCGACAACTGGTTGATGTAAGCATCTGCTTCATAAGGGATTCGCTCGCGGTCTCCATCGACATAGACACCGGCAAAAGAGGTCGCCTTGATGCTGTAACGGCAAAGGTCCCACACTTGGTTCAGGATGTCGTCCGACGAACGGAAAGAGGCACCCTCTTCGTTCCAACGATAATGGACAGCGGCACGTTCTACCTGTTGGGCAACGGCGCCGTGGCGAGACTCAATCTCCAAATAACGGAACGGATAAACCTCGCCGATATAGTCGGGCATCAAGACCGGACGCACATCCTGTCCCTCCTTCTTGATCATGGCGTTACGCCCATCGGGACGGAAGGTGACCTGGTAGTTGCGACAACCACGCTGGACGGGCAGTTGCACCTCCGTATAACGGATAGTGCCTCCGGGACGGCGATTGACATGTCCGTCGGCCTGCGCTTCACCGATGCGGAGGGTGAGCGTGTCGGCCACGTCGGATTTGACCGTGAGTTGCAGTTGACCAAAGGCAGCCTTGCCGAAGTCGTACAGACCATTGCTTACAGATACGGGGTGCTCATTGGTCTTGCAGAGAGGATAGCGAGGGAACTCATTGTCGAGGTTCTGGTCGGTCAAGAAAGCCGATGGCGTAGCATAGACCGAAGGTTGGTCCTGAGCGTCCCATACCTGTACGGTCCAATAGTATATCTGTTTGGGAACGAGCGCTTTGCCCTCCATACGGATGCCTGAGCAGGAGGTGCCTTCGCGACGACCACTGTCCCAGATGTCGGCTTTCTCTTCGGTCAGCAGTTCGGGTTTGGAGGCGACCAAGATGCGGAAGGCACGTTGCGTACCTTCGCCCTCCAACTTCCAGCCCAACATAGGGGTAGCGGAATGTATCGTTGCTACTTGCAGCGGAATGCTTTGTAAGCCACGGGCTTCGGCACGCTTCCATGCCGTCGTGACGTCATTCAGTTGTGCCGATGAGGAGTAGCCGCCTTGCCACACCGTTCGGGTGTCGGTCATCAGGTCGGTCATCAATGCCGTCGGACGGAGTCCATCGGCGTAAGTGCCTGTAGCGCAAATCATAAGGCCCAGGGCCAGCGCTTGCTTGTACGTCTTCATTTTATTATCGTTTGAGAGGTTGGTTGTTGGAAGAAATCGGAGCGTTCGATTTGTCGGAGTACTCGGAATACTCAGAGTACTCGGATTATTCTGACTGCTCCGAAATCTCGGCAAAGATAATGAATTATCTTGAAATGATGCATCTTTTAATCACTGTTTTACAGGAATACCTTCGATTTGTCGTCTATCGCTGTCTTTGCCCCATAAACGGCTGCTAAGTTATGCGTATCTGCGATTGACGCCAAACTTTTTTCTATAAATCTGACGAATAATAGCCAAAATTAGTTCTCAGGAACTATACAATTTGTCCTCGAGAACTAATAAAATATGACATTTAGTTTTTGTTAACAGAATATGATGCCATGTAATCCTAGAAATGATTATTTTTGTGTGGGAATTTCACAAAACTAATAAATAAATGAAGCAAACACCTTATGTGAACACACTTAATAATACATTAAGAAAGGGAGACGAGCCTAATGAAAGTCTTAGTATCAGTGAACTTGTTAAGATAGCCAAATATCATGCCTTTCTGACCAACTCCAGTTGCATACTGATGAATTTCCCTGAAGGTAAAATACTCTACCATTCCAAGAAGCTACGGTTCCTGGACCAGACAACTGAGAAGGACAGGCAAAGGGACTGCGAGAATCCCTATTGGGCGTATGTTCAGGAAGCAGTATTGGAGAAGTTGTTGCAAATAAGGAGGGAGTTCCTGCATTATAGCCGGATGATGAATCTGCGGGAAGGGGAGATATATTATAGCACTACAGAGTTTCCCATTATAATAAAAGGTAAGGAATTCTATATAACGCAACAGTTTGTGCCAATGGTAATAGACTCGGAGAAGCATATCAGGGTAGGAATGCTTACATACAATACTTCCAAAAGAAAAGTAATGGAAAGTTATGTCGTCAGTGAATCAGGAGGCTTCCTGAAGTTTAACTTCAAACAGGGGAAATATGAGGATATTATACTTGCATTTAATCTTAGCAAGACGGAAATGGTCATTCTGGGCCTCATGCAGAATGGGCTGAACAACATAGAGATTGCCAATAATCTGAATGTAAGCCTATTTACGGTTAAGGCGCATAAGAGGAGTATTTTCAGCAAACTGGGTGTTAGCAGCACTGCTGAAGCACTGGCTATTGCTGACAAATATCACTTATTGTCTCACAAGGTGAGGTAAACCTTCACCCCCAGCCCCTAACCCTTCCACTGGAGGGCTGGGGGCTACGCGTGCCTGTTTCTATAAGACATTGGATACACTTGAGAAATAAGCCTGCCACTCCCCTCGCGAGGAGATGGCAGGCATAACCAACAATTATCATTTAATATAAGAATCTCTAACGATTCGCGGGTTGTAAATCGGCATACTCCTTGGATGCCAGGAAGCAGGGGCAGTCTTTGGCAACATGCGGGAGTTCGCGATGACCTATTATACGGGCCTCGGGATAACTGCGCGTCAGTTCCTTCAGCAGGGCGTAGAGGGTGTGCTTCTGCTCCGCCGTACGGGTGTCTTTGTTCTTACCGCTTTCATCCACCCCGCCTTCATAGACCACACCCAGGGAACAGCTGTTGTAGCCTCTGGCATGGACTCCCTGAACGGATTCGGGAAGCAGTGGAACGACTGTCCCATCGAGGCGGACATAGTAGTGGTAGCTGCACTGTCCGTACTTGCCAACACCGCAGTTTATAAGCTTCTCCACGCTGAAGGGCTTGTTGCACCTGGTGGCCGTGCAATGAACAACGATATATCTTACAGATTTCAGTTCCTTCATTCTTTTATTTTTAATTAATAATTAAGAGATAAGAATTAAGAGTTAAGAATTGAAAGAAGAAGAAAATCATGAGCTGAGAGGATGGTCTTGCTCCGCGGTAGCAAATTCTTCACTCTTCATTCTTCATTTGACTGCTGACAAGTATCATGCAAGTTGAGCGCAGAGCCAAGCTTGTTTGAGCTATGCCGAGACGCCGCTGATACTCGCAGTGAAGTTTTTGAGCGAAGCTCACCACAGAGTTAAAGCATTTTTCTATGTGAAAGACATCGTCTTAACTTCACTGCAAAGGTACGACATTGGGGAGGGGGTTATTACGAACATTCACGAACAATCTGTATCATTTACGAATAAACATGTTCAAAAGGATACCGTTTCTAAGGTTCGCCCAGATATTTTATGATAATCGCCACCTGCTTTGAAGTAAAAGTCTTAGAGCGAACCGGCATACCGCACTCCTTCAGCGCAACGGAAAGTTCTCTGTTGCAACGTATCCAGTAGGTAAGATTGCTTAATGCGCCGCGTGAAGTACTGGCACCCGGGAAATACAGGAGGGCAAGCTCTGACTTGCCGTATTGTTGAATCTCGAACATAATCAAGTTGATTTTGAGTGAAAAGTAAGTTAAAAAAAATATTTTCCAAGTTGATTTCCACTGCTGTTCAAACAAGAAATCCAGGATATCTATCTTGCGATGTTTGATGTCTGAGGCAAGT
>ODAJ014751511.1_pt1 | contig 18040 bp, 3 predicted proteins | sample 1539241 | NCBI WGS metagenome assembly ODAJ01 (sample SAMN02144231, study PRJEB22623) | gut metagenome | biome: sheep rumen | host: Ovis aries | place: New Zealand | reverse complement strand
CGGCACCTTCGGCTACACCGCCCCGCACTCGCAGCTGACCACCGTCTACAGCGGCGACATCTACGCCGCCGGCTACGGCTCCGACCACGAAGACCTCAGCTACTCCACCGCCGACAACGACTCCACCTACAACCGCGACGACGTGCTCGGCCTCTCGGCCACGCCTATCGTCATCGCCGGCCGCACCTATGGCGACGCCCGCGTCGACATCCTCGGCGGCACCATCCACGGCGACGTCTACGGCGGCGGCCAGATGGCCTCTGTAGGCTACGAGAATGGCTCCACCAAGGGCAACACCTTCGTCAACATCGGCTTGCCCGGTGCCGACCCCGACGATGCCAGCCAGGCCACCGGCTCGGCCACCATCGACGGCGAGATTTTCGGCGCCAACAACATGGAAGGCACCGTCTACGGCAACACCAACGTGCACATCTACAAGACCGCTCACACCTCCGCCAACGCCTGCCCCGCCAACAGCACCTGGGCCGCCCTCGACGGCAACGACAGCCAGCTGACGCGCGACGACGTGCTGGCCCTCAGCACCGACGACGCCGTCTTCGCCCTGAAGGCCGTCTACGGCGGCGGCAACCGCGCCGCGCACAACCCGCGCGACTACGAGAACGGCACAACCCTCGTCCACATACACTACTGCGACGAGAACACCGTCAAGACCGTCTACGGCGGCGGCAACGCGGCATCCACCGTCAGCAACCACATCATCGTCGACGGCGGCCGCATCAAGGAGGTCTTCGGCGGCGGCAACGGTGCCGGCGAGAACAACCCCGGCGCCGACGTCCACAACACCGCCTGGACACAGATCCACGGCGGCCTCATCAACGACCTCTACGGCGGCTCCAACTCCAAGGGTATGGTGGACAACACCAGACTCGAGGTCGAGAAGGGCAACTGCGACATGATCGTGGCCAACACCTACAGCGGCGGCAACGAAGCCGAGGGCGGTGGCGGCGTTGTCACCGTGGGCTGCGGCACCAGGATGGGTAACTTCTACGGCGGCTCGCGCAACGCCGACCTCACCGGCGACGTCATCCTCAACATCACGGGCGGCGTCTTCGACAACATCTTCGGCGGCTCGCTGGGCACCACGGGGAACCCCGCCAACATCAAGGGCAACGTCACCGTCAACGTCAGCGGCGGCCACATCGGCAACCTCTTCGGCGGCTCCGATGTCAACGGCAACATCAGCGGCCAGATCACCATCAACGTCGACCTCGACCCCGACTACAACTGCGCCGACGGCCTCCTCATCGACAACATCTACGGCGGCTCCAATCTGGCCATCTACACCCCCGACGACCCGACCATCGCTTCGCCGCTGGTCAACATCATCAACGACTCCTGCGCCAACGGCAAGACCTTCGGCCTGAAGAACGTCTACGGCGGCAGCGTCGGTAACGGCACCAACCTCGTCGACGGCGTCGCCACCCACGGCGACACCATCACCGGCTACATGAAGGCCAACCCCATGGTCAACTTCGGCGGCATCGACCGCAAGATTGACTTCGCCGGCGGGCCTGTGGCCGACGCCTTTATCGTCGCCGACGCCAACCGTCGCAACATCGCCGTCATCGACAGCAACATCTACGGCGGCGGCAAGGCGGCACCCGTCGAGGGCAACCCCACCGTCATACTCTACAGCTCACGCGTCACCGCCATCAGCGGCACCGACACCACCTTCGCTGCCAAGGACCACGACACCACCGACGTGCGCGGCTCCGTCTTCGGCGGCGGCTTCGGCAAGACGGCTGTCGTCACCGGCAACACCACGGTGGGCATCTTCGGCGACGCCACCGTCATCAACGGCTCCGTCTACGGCGCCGGCAACGCTGCCATCCTCACCGGCAGCACCGACGTGCAGGTGGGCTACAAGCAGACCTTCATCTGCGCCCAGCCCTCCATCACCATCGGCAGCGACGGCACCACCGACATCTACTGCGCCACCCCCGGCACGGCCATCTACTACACCACCGACGGCACCACTCCCACCACTTCCAGCACCCGCTACACAGCCCCCTTCAACACGCCCGCCGGCACCACCGTCAAGGCCATAGCTGTCAAGAACACCTTCTACAACACCATCGCGGGTATCTCCATCGACAACGACCCGACACCCTCTGTCGCCACTCTCTCCACCACTATCCCCAACGCCACCATCTACTACATCGTCACCGACGACGAGAGCACCCAGTTCACCTACACCGACGGCGTGCCCACCAACGGCACCCTCTACGACCCCGCCAACAAACCTACACTCTACCCCAGCTCCGGCGAAGTAATCAAAGCCGTAGCCATCAGCTCTTTACATCAAACATCACTACCTGCAACAGCTAAACGCAACCCCTAAGCAACGAAGTCCCTACGGAGCCCCTACGGACCCTCCTCGGCCTTTCTTCGGCCTTCCACTGAAGAACGGCCGAAGGGGGGCCGAAGAGGGGCCGAAGGGGGGCCGAAGGAAAAGAGACAAAAAAACATTTTACAGCGCAATGAAGTTTTTTTCGTATATTTGTCAATTGGACCAAACCATGCAAACCACCGCACAGCGCTGTGCGACAAGGGGATGCGTGATGTTGGCTGTATGAATATATTAACGAGACCATGTTGAAAACTGCAAATAATAGATTAATAACACCCGCATACGCGCGGGCGTTGGTATTGCTGGCAATGATTCTGTGCGGCGGAGCCCAGGGGCTGCGCGCCCAGGGCTACTACACCCTCACCAATGGCCACTACTATTGGTTCGACGGACGCGAAAGCGACCCTGACGACACGAAATACCTCACGGGTTTCGACAAAGCCAACGGCTCGACCGCTATCTACAGACGAGGCACGCATGCCACAGAGAGCGTGACGGAGATCGTGGAGCAGGGCACCATGTACCTGGCCCTCGACACCACCACCAACCCGGCCCGCATACAGAGCCTGAGCACCGCCGGCGGCTTCACCCCGCTGTGCGTGTGGACCCGCACGGGCAACACCGGCAACTACTACCAGGAGTGGAACGGCTACCGCTACTACCTCATAGGCTCGCACAACGAAGGGCTGAGTGTCTACAAAGTGGCCGTGGGCGCACCGCTGACCAAGCAGACAACATGGTACAACTGGGACCACGGCTGCGCCATCACCGAGCAGGTGCAGGTGTCTGGCGGCTACCGGGAGAACTACTACTGGATGATTTACGACACGCTTAACGACGCCGACGGCACACGCGCCGCCGAGGCCACGTGGCGCATGTCGGACGCCAGCAGCTACCAGCGTCCCGAGGAAATGATCTACAACAACTACCGCGCCGACGGCGCCGGCGGCAACACCTGGGACGACGCCACCAACCCCGACCGCGGCATCAGCTACTACGACAACGTGCGCATAGGCCCGCTGAACTTCCCCACCGGCGTGGCCGCCACGTTCATGGCCGTCAACAAGGTCGACCACGAGCGCGTGATCTCCGAACTCGCCACGGGCTACGGCCTGACATCGCTCGACAAGAGCGCCTCCACCCTGAGCTACGGCAGCACGTTATCGCTGACAGCCAACGTGGTCACCACCACGGGCAACGTGGTCAACGCCAACGTCACCGACGCCTACGTCGAATACAACGAGGAGACCTACCGCCGCGGCATCAACCTGGCCAGCGCCAACCGCACCAGCAACAGCTTCGGCAGCGCCGGCATACCCACCTACAGCAACTGGTACTACTACAACGGCGTGCGCAACGTCACCCCGCCGACGGAGCACCCCGAGAGCCTGACCGTCGACAGCGTGCGCTTCAGCGTCGACAACCGCGCGCAGCGCTACCTCACAGTGGGCACCGTCAGCGAAGGCTCCGTCATAAGCGGCGAAAACAACACCCACCCCTGGAACGTCACCCTCAGCTGCCACGACATACCGCTGACCCCGACGACGGCCACCATCACCGCCACGGTGTACTACAACAACGGCACCACCCAGCAGCTGTCGACCACCATCACCGTCACCCCCGCCGACCTCAGTGCCGAGGTGGGTTCGACGAAGGCCCCCGTCATCAAGGGCTACGTCGTCGGCGGCGGCAAGATGGCCAACGTCACCGGCAACACCAACATCATGGTGCACAACGCCGACTCCATCTACGCCGTCTACGGCGGCAACGACATCGCCGGCTGGGTGCAGGGCGAGGAGGGCTCCACGGTTCAGGTGGGCTCGCGCTACACCAACGCCGAGCGCCCCATACACATCGACTACGTCTACGGCGGCGGTTGCGGCTACTACCGCTACAGCGGCGCCTATGACGCCGCCACCGGCGCCTGGGCCGACAACGCCACGAAGACCACCACCGTTGGCTACGGCCAGTATGCCTTCCGCGGCGGTGTCTACGACTGGAAGGACCCGAGCAAGGAAGTGGTGGCCCCCGGCACTTTCGACTACGACCCCTACACCGGTTCTGGCGATTTCGCCTTAATGGAGACGGGCAACGGCTTTGTAGGCGACAAGCTGGGCGGCACCATCCCCTACATCAAGACGGCACACGTCAGCATCGGCGTGCCCGAGGTGACGGGCCACAGCGACGCCCTCGGCCACAACGCCCACGACCACAACGACAACATCTACATTGACTCGCTCTTCGGCGGCGCCGAGAACTCCTTCCTCGGCATCACCACCACCAGCGGCGACTTCGCGTCGGCAGTGACCCTCGACATCAACGGCGGCACCGTCATGGCAGCCTTCGGCGGCAACAACTACGGCGGCGCCGTGGCGCAGACGGCCTTGACAATGGTCAACGTGGGCTGCACCAAGCTGGAATCCAACCGCGCCCTTACGGCCAACACCTACTTCAACGGCTACGGCCGCGACTTCGGCATACGCCACCTCTTCGGCGGCGGCAACTTCGTGAACAGTTCGCACACCCAGGTGACCTTCCGCGGCGGCATGGTCGACACCGCCTTCGTGGGCGGCAACAACGCCACGGTGGAAAACCCCACCGGCTTTGTAGACTGCCAGCGCGACGGCATAGGATACAACGTCGACGGCACCACGGGCGGCAACTTCATGAACGGCCACTTCATCTACACCAACAACACGATCAACAGCGCCTCCGACACCGCCAACAACGGACGCCTGTGGGATGGCTACGATGCCGACAACGGCGTCTTCAACGTGCACTACCTCTACGGCGGCAACAACATGGCGCCGATGGAGAACGTGTCGTTCATACACCTCCGCTCCGGCGGCTTAGGCTCGGTCTACGGCGGCGGCAGCCAGGGCGACATGACCAACGACAAGACCCTGGCCGAGGCTGTGGCCGACCACATGGCATACTTCGACATCAGGCCGCTGATCGGCACCATGAGAGACATCCTCGCACGAAGCACCCTCCTCTCGGTGCCCAACAAGATCAGCTCCGTGATAGCCGCTGACACCAACTCCAAGATTATCGCCGACTACCTCTACGGCGGCTGCCGCAGGGCCAACGTCAAGAACACGTGCGGTATCTACGTGGCCGGCGGCAACTACGGCGACATCGTGGCCGGCAACGACGTGAGCGGCGACGTGGGCTCTGAGACCGAAGGCTCCACCTACCTCGTGGTGACGGGCAAGGCCGTGGTGCAAGGCAGCATCTACGGCGGCGGCGACGGCTACTACCACTGCGACGACGGCACGGGCCACTACAGCGACAGCCAGATTCCCAACCCCTTCAGCGAGACGGCTGTCAACGACCCGTACAACGACTTCGCAGGCCTGCTGATGCCTACGCAGCAGCGCTCCAACATCTTCGTCAACGGCGGCCTCATCAAGGGCAACGTCGTCGGCGGCGGCCTGCTGGCCGACATGGGCTTCCGCAACAGCTCCTCGCGCACACCGCGCATCAAGCCCTCTGGCGAGCCTGAAAGGGCCTTGGCAACGAACACCAACTCGGGCGCCGTGCACCTCGAGATCGGCGACACCGCCGAGATACGCGGCAACGTCTTCGGCGGCGGCGCCAACGCCTCGATCTGGGGCCACTCGCGCATACATATAAAAGGAACTCCTATAATACACGGCAAGGTATTCGCCGGCAACGACTGCGTGGGCCGTGTCGAGAGCTTCCTCCCCTTCCGCGGCAACATGGAAGACCCCACAGACAAGCACTCATACTATAGATACTACTTCGACAACGTATATGCCGGCGGCGACGCCATCGCTGCCACCCAGGCCGACAGCCTGGAATACTTCGAAAACCACCCCCTGACCGCCACCCAGAAGCTGGAGGCCGAGAGCCTGAGCGAAGCCAGCCAGTTATCCTCCAACGGCGACTCACTGAACTTCTACACGACCACCGTCGACGGCATCAAGCGGTACAACCCGAGATACTCAACCTATGTGTACGTCGAGGACTCGCCGGTCATCAACTCGGTCTACGGCTCCGGCAACGGTGCGTGGGACTACGACGGCGACCATCCGGAGTTCCCCCCGGTCTATGTGTGCCCGCTGGATGAAGGCCAGCGTCCCGACCAGGCCAGCACCTTCATCGACCTGCACACCAGCGGCGGCTTCATAGACACCGTCTTCGGCGGCGGCGCCAGATGCTCGGTGTCCGACAATGTGGCCATCCTGCTCAACAACACCGGCACCAGCAACACCAACTACCCCGCCACCCTGCCCGACGGCTTCATCGGCGGCAGGACGGAGAACTATGTCGGCACCATCTTCGGCGGCAACAACTACAGCGACATGAACACCGTGCCCGGCATACAGCTGGTGCAGGGCAACGCGAAGAACATCTACGGCGGCGGCAACAGAGGCAACATGACCAAGAAGGAGTCGTTCTACGACATCTGCGGCAACGAGGTGCCCGGAGTCTCCACCTACATACTCTCGGAGAGCGACAAGGTGACGGTCACCGACACCGTGTTCGGCGGCTGCCGCTTGAGCGACATGGAGGGTATGGCCTATGTCGACATCCGCAGAACCTCCGACGAAGGTATCAAATACCTCTACGGCGGCAACGATATCAGCGGCAACATCAAGGGCAACACCCGTATTGACATGGCCGGCGGCACCGTGCACCGCATCTGGGGCGGCTCCAACGGCCGCTACGACTTCGTGCCCGTGGGTCATGAACTCTACAACGTATACAACTACGGCACCTACGACGCTGCCCATCCCGAGGCAGGCCTGATAGCCACGGCTGCCAAGCCCGACGTCGACAGCACCAACATCAACATCTGGGGCGGCACCATCAACGCCTCGGTGTACGCCGGCGGCTCTATGGCCGACTGCCGCACCACCTGCCTGGTGGTCAACGACATGGTAGGCTGCTCCGCCAACGGCATCAGCACCGGCAACGCCGTCGTCAGCGGCTCGCTCTTCGGCGGCGGTGAAGGCCGCTGGGACGACCTCAACGCCCGCGACTTCGACGGCAACCGCTGGGGCAATATCACCGGCTCCACCTATGTGCACCTCTACCACGCCAAGAACGTCACCTCGGCCACGGCCTACGGCGGCGGTGGCGGCGGCGATGTGACTAACACCTACATCAAAGCCTACCCCACATGGAACAACCCGTTCCTCGCCATCTACGGCGGCTGCTGGGGCTCCGACGTACACGGCACCGCCTACCTGGAGTTCGACGGCGACACGCTGGTGAACAACCTCTTCGGCGGCAACGACTTCTCGGGCTATGTGTACCGCACCGAGATGGTGGTCAACAACGGCAACTTCTACAACGTCTACGGCGGCGGCAACGGCGACTATTCTGACAGCTACTACCACGGACAGCATGCCAATGCCCTGTCGAGCGAATTCGCATACATGAACGCCTCGCCCACAGCCTATGCCGGCGGCGACAGCATCGAGCGCCCCAACACGGAGTACATACATATCACCTTCAACGACGGCGAGGTTGACAGCTGCCTCTACGGCGGCGGCAAGCTCGGCACCGTCTTCCCCTACCAGAAGAACAGCAACAGTGAATATCTGATAGACCAGACCCGTCTGGCCGACGACAACGTCATACGCTACATCCCCGACACCACCCGCACCAAGGCCACGACTGTCAGCGACCCCGAGGACTTCTCCTATGTGGTGCTGAACATCCACGGCGGCAAATTCCACCGCAACGTCTTCGGTGGCGGCCGCGGTAACAAGAAGACCAAGACGCCTATCGTATACGGCCTGAAGGTCGTCAACATGGACGGCGGCGAAATATACGAGAGCCTCTATGGCGGCTCGGAGTTCGTCAACGACGGCTACGCTGCCGAGTGCAAGGCTGCCACGGGTGCCAACCCCACACGCAGCGACCGTATGGCAGTGACCACCATGCGTCCCTCGTCGATAGTGAACCTCACGGGCGGCACCATAGGGTCTAACTTCTACGGCACCGGCTATCAGGGTATCGTGCACGGCTCGTCCTATGTCAACATCGGCTTAGACGCCATCGACAGCAGCACGGTGTGGCGCAACCGCTACGGCAACGACACGGAAGACAGCACCTACGCCAAGTTCAAGCCTGGCTACAAAGACGGCTTCAGCGACGGACTGGTAGCCAAACGCCTGACCCTCATGAACTCCGTATACAGCGGCGCCAACTGGGGTAACGCCAGCGGCGAGGTGACCTTCAACAACCCCGGATTCATGGGCGGTGAGAGCCGTATATACATCGACGGCAAAGACTACAACACCACCAACGACGTAGTAAGCTCCGACCCCGAGATGATCATCATGCGCTCGCTCTTCGGCAGCGGCACCTCGGTGCTCGGTGGCGATATACACAGCCACATAGAGGTGCGCAACTTCGGCGGCATGTCTGAGTGCCACCCCACCAAGACCCTCGAGACCATTCAGCGTACCGACAGCCTGTGGCTGCACAACACAGCCATCGTGCTCACCGGCACCACCGACGCCAGCCAGCAGTATATGTCGAACCGCTACGCATTCAAGAACGTGAAGCAGATGAACTACCGCGGCTACAATGTCACGGAGATGCAGGCTGCCGCCGACAACGTGGAGAATTTGGGCTTCTTTGAGCAGGGCTCCACGGCAGACGTGCACAACGGCGAGACGTTTGACACCATTGAGGTGCCTTTGAACGACCTGAACACCCAGATTAGCGGCGACGCTTGCGGCAACGATGTTGACATCTGCCAGAAGGAATACATGGTGTCACCCACCGTGCCGGAGAAGCGCCACACGCTGATTATCCTCGACAACGGTGTGAACTTCAACATCGGCAATACCGAGAGCGGCACTTCCACCTATGGTGCTGTGACGGGCTACGGCTTCGTGACAACCCCTGGCGGCTACCAGTCATCCATCACGGCCCGCCCGAAGATGGAGCTCAGCGCCAACCACAATATGTACGATGGTGGCTTTGTGACCACCTGCGACACTGTCAACAAGACTCGTACCGCTGCCACAAGCCCCTCCCAGATCAACACCGACTGGGCGGCCGACGGTCACGACGAGCTGCCATACACCAACCACGCCGAAGCCGACAACAGCGGCTTCACCGGCACAAACCTGTTCCGCGAATGGAAGGTCGGCGACAAGATGGGCTTGCGCGAAGTGGAAGCCACTCTGCTGGCACACTCCAATCCATCAAAAATGGATCAGGACTGGTCGATGGAGATTACCGCCGGCGCCACACCCAACACCGCCACACACAAGTTCGGCGTGGCAGAAGCCATCTTCGAGATGCCCGCCACATCGGCAGGTCACTACTATAAACTCATCGGCGAAGGCTTTGTGATGACCGGCAGCAACGGCGAGATAGACCTCGTAGACTCCGCCTGGTACCCCACGCTGAACACCACTCTCGCCACCGGCGGCAATGTGGACATGGCCGACGCCCTCAACAACATCGGCAACTGGTATGACGCCAGCCACCAGAGCCCCGACGCAAACGGCACATGGATAAACATCCCCGGCGGCCATGCCAACGAGATGGAAGGCAGCGCAAATATCCGCCAGATGCCTGACTACACCTTCGGCCTGGTGATGGTGCCCAACGGCAACTTCTCCACCACCGGCTCCACAGCCTTCGACATGCCGTCGATAGACCACGACGAGAACCCGGAGACTCCCAACCAAGTGGTTGGTCAAGACTGGGCATACTTCGTTATCAATGGTAACGCGCGTGTGAACAGCGTCAACCACTATTGTTCACCGAAGGTGTTCAACAACGGCGACGCCGCCAACCCCGAACTGAAACCCTCCATGCGCCTCTACCTCACCTATGACACCACCTTCACCAATACCTTCAACGGCAACGTAGTCTTCAAGATGATGGAGTACGACTCCACGGGACGCGAAGTGGCCCCCATCCAGGTGAAAGTGAACATCCAGACCATCATCGACGAGCTGAAGGATATGGAGCAGAATGTGCTGGCCATGTATAATGGCGGCCGCAGCAACACCTTCACCCGCAAACTTGAGTTTGTGCCTTGCGGCGAAGAACGCAACCTCTACATCACCGGCATACGTTGGATGCCCACCGACAATGACGGTGCCGACACCTCGGAGGCCGTCACATCGTCAGCCTTCGGCAACGGCGACCGCTTCTCATTGCTGCCCGAACCGTCGCAGGTGACAGCCACCACCGGTGACTATCCGCATGAGGTCAGCCCCAGCCACCCCGGCGACAACAACCACAACTCGCACAACCGCTTCGCCATGTCCATCACCCCCACCAACAACGTGTCGGAGGATGCCGGTATGGCCAACGGCTGGATACGCGGCACCGGAGTGAGCACCAACCTCTACAAGCTGGCCTACCCCAGTGGCACCGAGCCTGTGAAGACATGCACCTGGAACAGCGGTACAAGAAAAGTTGACGCCCTGCCGCTGCAGAATGTCAACGGTAACGATGACCACGGATACTTCCTTGGCACCCTCGACGGACGTGGCTCGGCCATGCTCGACGTGGAACTCGCCTTCGACGGCTCCCGCGTCTATGATGCCATGGACGGCAAGGGCTACGTCGGTAAGGTCGTCCTCACCATGGAGACCTTCAGCGAGGAAGACGATATCTCGCGCGGCACCTTCGAAGTAACCCTCTACGTGAAGACACGTGCTCACGGCGACACCATCTACATGGCTTCGGCCAACTCGGTGACACGCCAGATAGCCCCCAACAAGAGCGTCACCGTGTACCCCTACAGCGATGCATTACACAACGGCACCAGCTTCCAGAAGAGTGAGATCGGCAAGACCCCCGGCCTCTACGTGCAGAGCTTCCGCAAGGCTCTGGAAGACGGTATCTACCAGGAGGGCGATGTGCTGTGCGTCATGGATCCCATAGTTATTGACAACACACCTGTACACATCACCGGCCCCAACGGCCCGGCCATCGAGGTGATACGCTACGACGGCCACCACCACCAGCTGCCAGACGAGCAGAGCGTCTACCGCGGACCGATGATTGTGGTCAACAACGGCGGCATCTTCACCGCTGAAAACATCGCTTTCCACGGCGGTGCCGGTGCTCACATCAAGCACGTCAAGCGCACTGGTGGCGCCAACGATTACGACGGCAGCCACAACGCCGACCTCAGTGGTGGCGACAACCTGCAGTACTGGTCATATTCCGCTGGCGGAAAGAACCACGACAAGCTCCCCGACACCAACAGGGCCTACGCCCCCATCATCCAGGTCTCAGGTACCGGCTCCTCGGTCAACCTGCGTGAAGGTACCATAGTACAGCACAACTGGAATGAATATGGCAGCATCAGCGGCCAGACCGACGCCAACGGCATGCCCACTGATGCCAGCAACATGGGTGCTATCAGCGTCACCAACGGCGCCACCCTGACCATTGCCGGCAATGTAAAGGTGGAGAACAACTTAAGCCACACCATGACCGGTCTCGACAACCTGGCGGCCGACTCTGTGTCCGTACAGAAAGCCCCCGGCGGCGCTGCCATCTATGTCGACGGAGGTACCGTTGAACTTCCCGAGTCAAACCGCAACACCTCCATCAACATCACCCACAACTACCTGATGAACCCGCTCATCTACACCGACCCAAGTGCAGTCACCTGGTGGAATGTCATAACAATAGACGGTGTTCCTGAGCGTTATACTATCGACACCTCAGACCTCCGCACCTGGCAGCGCGCCAATGTGCTCCTCACCCGCGAGGCTCCCGCTACAGGCAACCACTACGAGCAGGTCATCAACGATTCCCAGAGCGACATGATTGTGGTGAGCGGCGTCTTGGGCGACGAAACAAAGATAGGTGTGCGTAAATGGTTCCCCGGCATCCACGAACGTGATACCATACGTTTTGCCACCGTGATCGGAGGCAACAACACCGTCCTTGCCAGCGCCATGACAGAGCACGAGAACTTCCTGAGTGACGAAGGCTTCAACACCTTCTATAACCCCGCTGTCAACCTCTCCAACGCCTACTTCTTCCGCTGCGCAACCTTCCGCCACCAGTTGGCCTCCGACACCTACATCGAACCGGTACACGAGCGCTACCCCGAACTGACACTCGCTGCCAACGATGTGCTGCACTTCGGCATAAGGCACAACGTCTGCCCCTCTGGCGGCGACAGCATCGTCTACAGCGTGCAGGGTGGTATGATGCCCTACACCTACACTTGGAGCAACCCGAGCAAGGCCATCACCCTCAGGACGAAGACCTCGCCTTACAGCAACGCACAGGTACAACACGACCTGGCAGGTGCTCCTGACGCAAGCAGCAATCCGACCCTCACAGACCCCGAGGACCGCTACGCCAAGTATGCCGCCTCAATGTCCGACACACTGCTGCTGCCTGCCGAGAACATCAACTTCGCGACCAGCACCACGTGGAACAACCTGTTGGTTACCGCCACCGATGCCACCGGCGAGTGCACACTCTACAAGAACATTGACCTGCGCATAGTTATGGACCACGAAGCCGCCAATCAGGTGACCTACTGGCCCAAGGCTACGGCAGCTGCCGACACAGCAAGCCACCGCGACAACAACGCGCCGTGGATGAGCGACACTGTGGGCTCCGGCTGGTCAGACACTGCACGCAGCGTCATCGCCATCGCAAGCCGCAACTTCACCGGCGTACAGATCACCCCGCGCGTCTGGGTGGACCGCAACAACGGAACCATCAGCGCCACAGTGATGGGCGACAACAACGACTACGTCTACCAGTGGACCGCTGATGCCGAAGGCGACACCGTCCATGAGCTCACCAACATGAACTTCTGCCCGGGCGACACCATCTTCCTCTACACCGAACCGCGCGGCAACAGCAACAAGTTCATCATGTGGGACTTCGACCCCTACTATCGTCCGATGGCCCGCTACATAGTTCCTGCCAACGATGCCACCGTGACCGCCTACTACGGCCCCGAGGAGTACTGGTACCAGCATGTCAACAACGCCGCAACCGCCGACGCTGTCTATGACGACAACTACTACTACCCCGGCAACAACGGCCACGGCTACGTGACCACCTACCACGGCGACGTCCACATCTACAATGAAAACGGTCTTGCCTGGTTCATCAGCGTGGTCAACGGCCTCAACGACGCACAGGCACGCCAGTTCTACTTCAACAAAGTGTTCCTGCATCAGAAAGATGGCGGCTACGACATGAAGAACTACCTGTGGACTCCCGTGGGCACCAACCACCAGCCCTTCCGCGGATGGTTCCTCGGCGTGAGCAATGTCGCCACCGACACCGCAGTCCTCACCGGCGAGCAGGTCGTCATCAGGAACATCATCGTCAACGAACCTCAGATGAACTACGCCGGCTTCTTCGGCAATATCGACACCGCGCGCATCAGCGGCATCAGACTTGAAGCCTCTCTTATCCGCGGCGCACAGTACGTCGGCGCTCTGGCGGCCAACTCTAAAGACGCACGCATCAACAATGTCGTCGTCGCCGACTCGGTAGAGATGAGCCCGGCCACCACCATCCTCGCCACCAACTACACTAGCGGCGGTATTATCGGTAACTCTGAGCGCGACACCCTGACCAACACCAGCGTCAAGGCCAAGTTCATAGGAGACGCCGTCTACAGCGGCGGCATGGTCGGCTACGGCATATCGACCACCGTCACCAACAGCTACGGCTACAACGACAACCGCATGAACGGCCTCTACATCGGCGGTGTGGCCGGCTACCTTGAAGGCACCGTTGCCAGCAAGGGCGGCCTCTTCGGCCGACGCAAGAGCGCTGCCTACCCCTCGACGGTGGCCAACAACTACGTCCGCCTCGAGAGCAGCAACGGCACCCGCGTGGGTGGCATCGCTGGCTACGCCAAGAACAGCATAATAGAGAACAACTACTTCTACGGCGACATCAACGATGCCAACGGCAACGGTGTGGCCCATACCCTGAAGAACAGCGAGGCTGACGGCAACTACTACCAGCAGGGCGCCGCCAACCACGACGTCAGCAACAACTCCGGCAGCATTGTGACCAACACCTCCACCTTCGCAGGTGCCGGCAACAGCGTCACCCTCGAGCAAAACGTCAACGGCCGCAACAACCTCACCCGCGTCCTCAACCTCTGGGTGCGCGAGCACAACGCCAACGGTGGCAACTACCTCACCTGGCGCAGCGACCTCGACGCAGTCAACGCCGGCTTCCCCATCTTCGGCACTCCCGACATGATACCGCTGCGCGACAGCATGACGGTCGCCGGCTGCGTCGACGTGGAATGGAACGGCGTTTACTACAATGATGGCGACAGCCTGACCTACCATGTGGTCGACTCCACAGAGATGGTCGACAGCACCATGACGATCCGCTTCGTCGTACATCAGCCTGCTGCCGAGAACTACGCCGACAGCGCCATCATCGGCGAGTCCTACGAGGGCTACGGCTTCACCCTCACCGAGGCCGAGACGGCACTCCTCCGCGAGACCATGGACAGCCTCGGCAACGCCACCCTCGTCCTCAGAGACACCCTCCAGACCGTCCACGGATGCGACAGCGTGGTCACCCTCACACTCTTCTTCTCCGGCAACCTCGACATGCCCGAGCCCACCTTCGAGGTGCAGCACTTCGTCAAGGTCTACCCCAACCCCACCACCTCGCGCGTCACCATCGAGTCTGACGGCATGCAGCATGTCGAGCTCTACGACAACGACGGCCGCCGCCTGAAAGACTACGACACCTACAGCAACGACACCATCACCATTGACGTCACCGACTACTCATCCGGCATCTACTACCTGCGCATACATTCTGCCGCAGGCGTGACAATCCAGAAAATAGTCAAACTGTGATAACACCTCATAGACGATGAAAAAACAATATATCAAACCAGGCCTTGAGGTCTACCGTTACATGCCCGAGAAAGGGTATAAAGCGACCATAGCCCTCAACAAAGACTATGTGCTCATTGAGGGCGAAAGCGACAACCGCACCCTGCGCGCCTCCGAAGAGGTGACAGAGTACACCGACGAAAGCGGCGAGTACGAGCGCGGCCTGTGGCTATAATCAACAACCTAAAACGTCATCAACAATGAAGAAACTATCAATAGCCATAGCACTGCTAACGCTTGCCCTCCTTCCCATGGCATGCCAGAAGGAGAAGACCGGCAACGACGAGTTCCGCTTCACCGCCACGACAGAACAGCTGCAAAACGACGATGCCAAAGTACAGCTTGTCGAAGAACACTATATTATATGGGAGTATGACGACGAGATCAGCATCGGCAGCAACACCAGCGGCGACACCAAGAACAAAGCCTGGCTCTACTACTCAGACCCCAACTCTACTGACTGGGGCGCCTACAACGGTGTCTTCCTGACCACCCTGCCGAGCAATTCAGAGTACTTCCTCGGCCTCCACCCCTGCAGCGACAACAACGTCATCTCCTCGCTGGGCGGCACCTCCTTCAGCGCCACCATCGACATCCCGGCCGCTCAGACCTACCGCAACGACAACACCTTCGACAAGCAGGTGTTCCCCATGGTGGCCTGGTATGGCGGCACCTGGACCAGCGACCCCTACACACCCTTCAACCTCGACTTCCACTCCCTCGCTGCCATCGTGCGCCTCCAGTTCCTCAACACCACCGGAGCCGCATCGGCCATCCGCAGCATCACCGTCACCTCCCCCGACAAGCAGCTCTGCGGCCTCTTCACCGTCAACAACTACAACACCAACGACCCCTACCTCTCGAGCCTCGAGTCCGCCAAGAAGACCGTCACCATCGACTGTGGCGAGTCCGGCGTGGCCTTCGCCAACAACCAGCTGCTCACCTTCTACCTCGTGCTCCCAGCCTATACTGGCCGCGACAACACCACTCGCTACAGCAACCTCTCCGTCACGGTGACCAACACCTCGAGCCAGTCGTGCTCAAGCACCATCAGCTTTGTCAACACCCGCCGCAACGGCATCACCTACATGCAGGCCCTCGACATCAACTCATGGACCTCCGGCAGCCCCTCGCCCACCATCTCGGGCAACGGCACCGCCGACCGGCCCTTCAAAATCTACGACATCGAAGACCTGAAGTACCTGCGCGACTGCTACAACAGCACGGCTCGCACCATCAACGGACAGCCCATCACCGCCGACACCTACATCAAACTCATGCGCTCCGACATAGTGCTCACCAACAGCAACTGGATGGCCGGTATACGTAACTTCGCGGGCCACTTCCTCACCATGAACCAGCAGTCGCACCCGGGCATCACCAACACCTGCCAGAACGTGCCCCTCTTCGAGTCCATCGACGCCAACGGCGAAGTCGTGGGTCTCACTGTCAAGAGCTCCGGGAGCAACAGCATGACCAACACCACCGGCGTCTCGCCCTTCTGCACCCAGAACGACGGCCGCATCATCGACTGCGTCATCACCAACAAACCCGGCAGCTCCGACTACACCATCTCCATCTTCTCGCCCTTCGCAGGCATCTGCGTCACCAACAACGGCACCATACAAGGCTGCCGCTGCGAGGCCCGGGTGCAGGTGCAGAGCAGCAAGAACTTCGCCGGCATCTGCCTGCACAACAACGGCACCATCGTCGGCTGCCATGCCACCGACATGACCCTGCGCGACTTCAGCGCCAAAGGCGCCGGCATCTGCTTCGAGAACACCGCCTCCGGCGTCGTGAAAGACTGCTACTTCGCCTCCAACATCATGAACAGCAACGCCGACTGGGGCGGCATCGTCTACGACAACAGCGGCACCGTGAAGCACTGCTACATGAGCGCCACAGGCCAGATATACACCAGCAAGAGCGTGGGCGGCGTCGTGAGGAACAACATCGGCTCCAGCAGCCTGGTAGACTACTGCTGGGTCGCAGGCCCCCTGCAGGGCAGGACGGCAGGCGGCATCGTCGACAGCCTCGTCAACGGCGAAGTGAGAAACTGCTTCAACAACAACACCGCCATGATCACCGTCACCTCCGCCAACAGCGTCTGCGGCGGCCTCGTGGGCTACGTCAAAGGCGGCAAGGTCAACAACAGCTACGTCAACGAGATCACCATCATACCCCGCAACGTCAACGCCGTCATCGGCGGCCTGGCCGGTGTCGTCACCGGCGGCTCCTTCAGCTACTGCTATAGCTACGAGGACGACAACGTCTTCTACGGCACCACGACAGCAGCTACCTACACCCAGTGCTACCTCGTCGACGGCTCCCAGGCCAACATCACCCACGTCAGCAGCAATCCGGCATCCAACTTCGCCACCCTCACCAGCAACCTCAACAGCAACCCCTACCACTCGTGGGTCCAGCCGTCGTCCACCTCGGCCCCCGTGCTCTCCCCCTATTCGGAATAGCAAGCCCCCGGGTTCGGCCGGAACAGGACACATACAGCAACAACAACGACAACAGTCCCGTAAGAGATCCTTACGGGACTGTTGCCATTAACGGCACATAGCGCCCCCCTGCCCACACGCGGCACCCGCCGCAGCATATAAACAGACCATCCCCTTGCGGCAAGCCGCAAGGGGATGGTCTTGTCTGGGCAGTTCCGAGCTTACTGCAGCTTGGCCAGAGCCTCTTTCATGCGGCGCAGGGCCTCGCGCAGCAGGTCCTCGCTGGTGGCGTAGCTGAGACGTATGCAGCTGTCGTCGCCGAAGGCGGAGCCCATCACCGTGGC
>ODAJ012191938.1_pt1 | contig 18044 bp, 10 predicted proteins | sample 1539241 | NCBI WGS metagenome assembly ODAJ01 (sample SAMN02144231, study PRJEB22623) | gut metagenome | biome: sheep rumen | host: Ovis aries | place: New Zealand | reverse complement strand
CTCAAGCCAGAAAGCGAACTGTTTAGGGTACTGACACAGATGCAAGATGAGGTTCACCGCTTTGCTATAACTTTCCATAGAGATAAGCGTAGCAAGCATGCTTTGCATAGCGAACTTGATGACATAAAAGGTATTGGTCCGAAGGCAAAAGATGCACTTCTTAAGACATTCAAAAGTGTGAAAAAGTTGCGCGAAACGGCAAACTCTGAAGATGGTAAACGAGAAATAATTTCCGTTTTGGGAAACTCTAAAGGCAACATAATAATTGAATATTTCAAAGAAGAATAAAGACTATTAACTAAGGTAATAAATAACAAAATAAAAAAGATATGGAAGAACTAAAAAACATCATTGCGAAAGCGTCAGAAAACGACACTCCTGAGGTAAAGAAATTTCTCTTTGGTAGCATAGAATACACCACTCTGAAATGTACTGACAGCGAACAGTCAGTAATGGCTTTTGTGGAACAAGTAAACAGGTGGGACAACGAGCGTCCAGACCTACCCCACCCAGCTACTATTTGTGTGTATCCTTGCTTCGCAGATATAGTGAATCAGACCCTCGAAGTGGATGGTGTAGAGATAGCTTGTGTAAGTGGTTCTTTCCCTTCTTCTCAAACCTTTTTAGAAGTGAAGATAGCAGAGACTGCACTCGCCATAAAGGATGGTGCAACAGAGATAGATATGGTGATGCCAGTGGGCAAATTTCTCTCTGGTGATGAAGAGGGAGTGATGGATGAAATTCGTGAAATGAAGGCTTGCTGTGGAAGCAATGTAGCCCTCAAAGTGATACTCGAAACAGGTTGTTTGCAGACTCCTGAAAACATACGCAAGGCATCTTTCCTGGCAATGAATGCAGGTGCTGATTACATCAAAACAAGCACAGGTAAAGAGAAGGTTTCAGCTACTCCAGAGGCAGCCTATATAATGTGCCAATGCATCAAGGAATATTACGAGAAAGAAGGTCGTATGGTAGGTTTCAAACCTGCTGGTGGAATCAACTCCAGCATGGATGCCATCATCTACTATACAATAGTAAAAGAGGTGTTGGGAAAGGAATGGCTCAACAACAAAATGTTCCGTCTGGGCACCTCACGTTTGGCAAATATTCTACTTGAAGAAATAGGGTAATAAATAATAATAACAACAACCATAATAATAAAAAGCGCATCCTGATTATTACAGGGTGCGCTTTATGCTATAGTCAAGGTATGCTGTAAGACTCAATTTTATCGATTCATTTCCTACCCTGCTATCTATGAATTTTCTCGCTTCGTCATGCAAGCGATACATCACATTCTCAGCATACTCCACGCCACCATTTTTCTTGGTGAAATCAATCAGTTTAGCTATCTCCTCCTTCGTTGCCTCCAACGCTTTCACCCGCTGTGCTATGGCAAACATCTCTGCATTGTCCGTTGTGAGCAGTATATGAATGGCAGGCAGGGTCAGTTTGCCTTCCGCCATATCGTTGCCTGTAGGCTTGCCCAACTGAGACAGTTCATAATAGTCGAATATATCATCACGTATCTGGAAAATAGTTCCCAATATTCGTCCGAATTTCTTTGCCTCCTCTATATCCTCTGCGGCTGCATTAACTGACATAGCACCCATCTCGCAACAAGCCTCAAACAAGGCTGCAGTCTTCTGCTCTATAATGCTATAATAAGCCTCCTCGCTTATGTCTTCAGAACCATTTGCCGTCAGCTGCATAATCTCTCCGTTTGCAAGTGTACGACCCAATTCCGAGAGACATTCCATAATCTTCGTACAACCAGTCTTTGCAACATTCAACAGAGCTGTGGAAAGGATATAATCACCAATAAGCACAGCAGACTTATTGCCATATACATTATTTATACTACTCTGTCCACGTCTGCAATCAGCCTCATCCACCACATCATCGTGCACTAGCGAAGCAGTATGGAGCAGTTCCAGACCAACTGCTGTCAGGTAGGTTTTATCACTTACCATACCAAAGTTCTTTGCCATCAGGATGGTCAACATCGGACGCATACGTTTGCCACTACGCTGGCGTATATAGCCCAGCGCATTATTCAACATCCCGTCATCAGCATGGCTCATGGACTCGTCGTAGAGAGCATTAAACCTGCTCATCTCAGCCTCTATCGGACGTCTTATTTCAGATAGATAATCCTGCATAGTAAAAATACCGATTGCAAAATTACAAAAAAAGTTTGGGAAAAAATAATCAATGCACTGATATTTGAAAAAATATTTGTAATTTTGAAGTCGAAATAAACTAAGCCAAAGCAAACGAATACACTACAAAATATGGGTAAGATATTCCTTATAGATGCCTATGCCATCATCTATCGCAGCTACTACGCACTCATCAGGGCACCTCGCATTAACAGCAAGGGACTCAACACGAGTGCCATAATGGGATTCTGCAACACGCTCAACGAGATTATGCAGAAAGAGAAACCCACCCATCTCGCTGTGGCATTTGATCATGGCAAGACCTTCCGTCACGAAGCCTTTGCTGAGTACAAGGCACAGCGTGAAGAAACCCCTGAGGACATTCGTGCGAGCATACCTATTATAAAAGATATACTGCAAGCCTATAACATCCCCATACTGCAAGTTGAGGGTTACGAGGCAGATGATATAATAGGCACAGTAGCCAAGATGGCAGAGAACGATGGAATGGATGTTTTCATGCTTACACCTGATAAGGACTATGCCCAACTCGTAACAGACAAGATACACATGTATCGTCCTCGTCATGGAGGGGGCTATGAGAACATGGGACCCAAGGAGGTTTGTGAGAAATATGGCATTGAAAGCACCAGTCAGGTGATAGACCTCTTAGGACTCATGGGTGACTCCTCCGACAATTATCAGGGATGCCCAGGTGTAGGTGAGAAGACAGCCGTCAAACTCATCAACGAGTTTGGTAGCATCGAGGGACTCCTTTCACGTTCCAGCGAACTGAAAGGTAAAATGCGTGAAAAGGTAGAGTCCTCTGTCGATGACATTCGTCTTTCAAAATATCTTGCCACCATTCGTCAGGATGTTCCAGTCGATGTTCCCCTGAACGAAATGACGGTTAAGGAAGCCAACAAGGAAAAGTTACGCAAAATTTTTGATGAACTCGAGTTTAAGAAGTTTGCAGAGAAACTTTTGGGCGAGGAAACACCGAATGTGAACAAAATCGCACAAAAGCAAAAAAGTGTTAACATCCAACCCTCTTTCTTTGGTGATTTCTTTGGCGACGGGCAAGAAAGTTCTGAAAATTCAAATTATGAGGCACCAAAAACGAGTACTGTAAAAGTGCAAACGCTTGAAAATGAAGAAGAAATAAGTGATCTTTGCCGACGTTTTGCAACAACTACCACTCTCGCTTTTGACGTAAAAAGCAGTTCCAGCACAGGAATTGACGCTCAGATGCTCGGAATCAGCTTTGCCAATAACGACAGCGAAGCATACTTCATCAAAATCTCTCCTTCTGAGGAAAAAAACTCTCCCCTACTCCTTAATATAAAAAAGGTGTTAGAGAATGCACAGGCAACTATGATTGTGCAAAATGCAAAACTCGCCCTCGAGGTACTTTCTAAATACGACATCCAACCCAAAGGCACACTTTGGGACACCATGATAGCCCACTACCTCATCAACCCCGACCTGCATCACAACAAAGAATACATGAGCGAGGAATTTACCCCTGATCGTGTAGCAAAGGTGTTTGGTCAGAAGGCATCATTGGAAAAGCAGTTGCAGGAGTCAAATATGGAACAACTCTTTAGAGAGGTAGAGATGCCACTGGTTCCTGTGCTTGCTGAGATGGAGATGACAGGTGTCCGTCTCGACACCAAGGAGCTGGCACGAGTGCAACAGGAGATGAACGAGCGTGCCAACCAGATAGAGCATGAGATATACGAACTGGCTGGTGAGAGTTTCAATATAGCATCACCCAAGCAGGTGGGCGATATTCTCTTTGGCAAACTGCAGATAATGGAGAAGCCAAAGAAGACCAAGACAGGACAGTTTGTTACCTCTGAGGAGGTACTCCAGCAACTACGACCCAAGAACCCCATCGTGGGTAAGATACTCGACCATCGAGCACTAAAGAAACTCCTTGGCACCTACGTAGAGGCACTGCCAAAACTCATCAACCCTAAGACTGGTCATGTGCACACTTCCTTCAACCAGTGTGTCACAGCCACAGGCAGACTGTCATCCAGCGACCCTAACCTGCAGAATATCCCTGTGCGCTCTGAGGACGGCAAAGAGATTCGTCGCTGTTTCATACCTGAGGAAGGTGAGGAGTTCTTTTCATGCGACTACAGTCAGGTAGAACTTCGCATCATGGCGAGTCTCAGTGGCGATAAGCACATGATAGAGGCATTCCTTGAGGGTCACGACATCCATGCAGCCACCTCAGCCAAGATATTCCATAAGTCAATAGATGAGGTGACCAAAGACGAGCGTCGCAAGGCTAAAAGTGCCAATTTCGGCATCATTTACGGCATCTCAGCCTTTGGTTTGGCACAAGGGTTAGACATCGACCGTCGTGAGGCAAAAGAGCTCATAGACGGCTATTTTGAGTCCTTCCCTGAGGTGCAGCAGTTTATAGAGCGATGCAAGGACGAGGCTCGCCAGAAAGGCTATGCCGAGACCATCATGGGCAGAAGGCGTTATCTACCTGATATCAACTCCAAGAATGGCACCGTTCGCGCCTTTGCCGAACGCAATGCTGTCAATGCTCCCATTCAGGGCACAGCAGCAGATATTATGAAGCTTGCCATGATACGCGTTTGGCAGCGTTTGAAGGCTGAGGGACTGAAGACAAAACTCATCCTTCAGGTGCATGACGAACTCAACTTCTCAGTGCCCCAGAATGAGCGTGAGCAGGTGGAGCGAATAGTTAAGGAAGAGATGCAGAATGCCTGTCACCTCGCAGTCCCTCTCATAGCCGATGGCGGATGGGGTAAGAACTGGCTGGAAGCGCATTGACAGTTCACAGTTTAAGAGTTTAAGAGTTCAAAAGTTATAATGAAGAACATACTATCTTGTATATTGATGTTGCTGACGTTGGTTGCCAACGCTCAGGACTATAGCAAGATGTCGCCATTTGTTATGCAGATGGTGAAGAAACACCTTGTGGAGAAATCATCAGCCAATAGTCTGAATACTGATGGCAAACAGGCAACAGAGCCCATAGTGCTAACACTGGTGCAGGGCGAGGAGAGTGCCCTGCAAGGTCACTGCCTGCGTCATCAGGGCGACATACACATCGTGGCATCCACCCTTGAGCAACTCTCTGATATGTCCTATAGCGACCATATCAGTCGCATAGAGGCAAATGAATGCAACAGCGACATCACCCTTGATGATGCCTATAAGCATGTCAATGTAGAGCCCCTGTGGAAGGGTAGCAACAACCTGCCTCAGGCATTCCGTGGAGCAGGCACTGTGATAGGCATAGCCGACATAGGTTTCGACCTCACCCACCCTGCCTTTCGCGATGATGAGGGCAAGCTGCGCATAAGCCGTTTCTGGGACTTCCTCAACATCCCCGAGGGCAAGGAATACAGCGAGACCGACACCTACCCTATCGGCACCTATTTTGACGATAAGGAAGCCATCCTTCAGCAAGCCCATTCCACTGATGCCGAGATAGCCTATCATGGCACCCACACCCTTGGCATAGCCACAGGCAACAGTATCGGAACACCCCTGCAGGGAATGGCACCAGAGGCTGACCTCTACGTAGTCAACGACATAGTAAGTAGCAACACCAAACTCCTGCCTGAAGGTATGAAAGAATACTTCAGCAGTACCTTTATTCTCCTGGCATTCCAGTATATGTTTGACTATGCCGACGAGCAGCATAAGCCCTGCGTGATAAGCTACAGCATAGGCGGTCCGCAGAGCATCACCGACGGCGATTTGCTTACCAAGGAATATCTCGCTCGCATGACAGAAAAGCCTGGCCACATTTTTGTAGCCTCTGTAGGCAATGATGGTGCCAAGAGTGGCTATCTGCCCAAGAGCAGTAACCAGACCACGGTAGGAGGAGCCATACAGACCAGCAACGGTGCCGTCTATGTAAGCATCACCACCCCTGAGACCCTCACCCTCCGCATCACCGACTACTCCCTCCCCACCCCCTTATCCAAGGATATAATACTCGATATGCCCGCTACGGCAAGCGACAGCGGCACCACCTCGCCGTCAGGACTCATCTATGGCGAGCAGAACAAAACGACTTATGACGACCTCAACTCCCTCACCGTCAGCGTCTTCCCCTTCCAAGACCCCTTCAGGGAAGGCAGAACGAGCTATGACATTACAATAAAAGACCCCGAAAGCTTCAAGTATAAGTCAGGCTCCCTTGTATTAGAATTCATAGCAGAGAATACAGAGGCAGACATCTTCTTGCAAAACGGCAGTCTGGTAAAGACCGATTTCGATGCCAGTCTTACAGGTGCCCAACCTAACAGTGGCAACCTGCTCCGTCCAGGCAGTCTGGAAGAAGCCATCGGTGTAGGAGCCTCAGCTTGGCGCACCAGCTATGTCAACACCAAAGGTAGCACAGTAAATAATAACCATGGCACCAATGGAGTGCGAGCCGACTTCTCTGGTTGCGGACCAGCCGTCTCAGGACTCACCAAGCCCGACATCCTTGCCCCAGGTGTGAATATCTGCTCAGCAACTAACAGTTACTTCAACATCAATCCACTCAAGGTTACCCAAGAGATAACCTATGAGGATAAGACATATGAGTGGCACTCCCTCGACGGCACCTCAATGGCTACCCCTATGGTGGCAGGCATCATAGCCCTGTGGCTCGAGGCAGACCCTACCCTCACCCGTGAGCGCATTCTCAATGTCTTTGCCCAGACAGCCAACCATTATGGTGCCTCACTCTCCTACCCCAACAACCACTATGGCTATGGCGAGATAGATGCCTATAAGGGTTTGCTCTACATACTTAATATATTAGGTGTAGAGGGACTCTCCAGTCATCACCTCAGCAATGCCACTGTGCGACCAAACAGCGACGGCACCATCAGCATCAAGCTCGATGGTGAGCCTCAGCACAGCATCCGTTGCAAGGCATTCACCACTGACGGCAAACTGGTTCACACCACTCTCCTACCCTCCCACTCCACTGAGCATCGTCTCTCCCTGCCAGGCATTCATGGCATCGTGGCAATTCAGCTCGATGGTATGGGTAGCACACTTGTGAGGATACCTTAATACGAATGAATAACAAGAAACCTAACACAAAATCCCATAGTCTCAGCAATGAAGGCTATGGGATTATATTGTCCAGGGGCTCCGGACAATGTGTCCGGAGGCTTTGGACTAAGTGTCCGGAGGCCCTGGACTAAGTGTCCGGAGCCTCTGGAACGAATAGAGACATTACTCTGAAAAGTCGAGAACGTCGCAGTAATGGTCGAATTTCACGTTCTCAGTATAGCCATACTTGGCAAGAATAGCTGCTATAGCCTCCTGCTGTTCAGGCAGAAGCTTGTATTCGCCACTATGATAGCGATAGTATGTGGAACGTCCGCCAAGCAGGGCGAAGATGTCCGCACGAATATGGGTTACATCCTTATTCTTCACATCCTCAAACATGGCATCAAAGCCGTATGCAAGCCTCACTAAGCGTATCTCCTTGAAAAACTCGCAGTCACTATCCTTATAGGCAGTGGGAAAGACTGCATATCCCCATAACTTGTCCGCAGGCAGATGCAGGCCTGTATGATAGCGCAGACAGTCATCATGCCTCTCACACTCTGAGCAGAAGCAGTAGCGCCATGCTGGTGCCACATTGCTTTCATCATATTCTATATTCTTTATCTTTGCCATAACAAGCGCAAATTTACGAAAAAATTGGCACAAAACAAAGAAATTTGCGAAATTATTAGTAACTTTGCAAATTGAATTATTGTATAGAGACGGCTACAGATGAGGGCAACAAGACAGGACATACTCAACATGATGAGGGAGCGCATCCTTATACTTGATGGTGCTACAGGAACCTACCTGCAGCAACATTTTCCTGAGGAGACAAAGGCTGAGGCTAAGGGATGTAATGACTACCTGTGCCTGGCGCGCCCTGACCTCATCAAGAAGATGCACCAGGACTACATAGCTGCTGGGGCTGACATCATAGAGACCAACTCATTCAACAGCAACCGCTTCTCGCTTGCCGACTATGGTCTGCAAGACAAGGTGTATGAGATAAACAAGGCAGCGGCGAGGATTGCGAGAGAGGCAGCTGGGGGTGAGTCTGTCTTAGTGGCTGGCTCTATGGGTCCTACGAGCAAGACGACATCGATATCGGCTGATGTGAATGACCCTGGGGCGAGGGAGGTGACCTTCCAAGACCTGTATGAGACTTATCACGAGCAGGCTCGCGGACTGATAGATGGTGGAGCAGACATACTGCTGGTGGAAACCATCTTCGACACTCTCAACGCTAAGGCTGCTCTGAAGGCTATCACAGACCTCTCTGATGAAACGGGCATCGACATACCCATAATGGTGAGTGGCACACTGAGCGATGCCTCAGGCAGAACGCTCTCAGGACAGACCGTTGAGGCTTACTATGCTTCGCTGAGCCACCCAAACCTGCTGAGCATAGGACTGAACTGTGGCTTTGGTGCCAAACAGCTGTTGCCTTGGCTGAGGAGACTCGCTGAGATAGCCGAGTGTGCTGTTTCTGTGCACCCTAACGCTGGTTTGCCAAACGTGATGGGTGGCTATGACGAGACCCCAGAGACCTTTGCCCAGACTGCCAAAGAGGTGTTCGAGGCTGGTCTGGTGAATATATATGGTGGATGCTGTGGCACTACGCCTGAGCATATAAGAAGCCTCTCCCTAACCCTCTCCGAAGGGAGAGGGGATTATAAGCCTCGTCCATTGCCTGTACCTAAGGCGATAAAGCCGATGAGGCTGAGCGGACTGGAGGAGCTGGTAATAGACCATTCTACCTTTATAAATGTGGGCGAGCGAACCAATGTGGCTGGCTCGGCTAAATTTAAGAAACTCATTCAGGCGAAGGACTACGAGGCAGCTCTCTCTGTGGCAAGACAACAGGTGGAGAATGGTGCTCAGGTGATAGACATCTGCATGGACGACGGACTGATAGACGGTGTGGAGGCGATGACGACCTTCCTCAACCTCATAGCATCAGAGCCAGAGATAGCCCGAGTGCCTGTGATGATAGACTCCTCGAAGTGGGAGATACTCAAGGCTGGTCTGCAGTGTGTGCAGGGCAAGTCGATAGTCAACTCCATCTCGCTAAAAGAGGGCGAGGAGAAATTCCTTGAGAAGGCTCGCCATATCCACTCCATGGGAGCAGCCACAGTGGTGATGCTCTTTGACGAAGAGGGACAGGCTGACACCTACGAACGCAAGGTCAGTGTGGCTCGCAGAGCCTACAAACTGCTGAAGGGCATAGGATTCCCAACAGAGGACATAATCTTCGACCCCAACGTGCTGGCTGTTGCCACTGGTATGCCTGAGCACGATGATTATGCGAGAGCCTTCATCGAGGCTTGTCGCACCATACACGAGGAAATGCCTGAGGTGCACATGAGCGGAGGCATCAGCAACCTCTCATTCTCATTCCGAGGCAACAACACGATTCGTCAGGCTATGCACAGTGTGTTCCTGTATCATGCTATGCAGGCTGGTCTGGACATGAGCATCGTCAATCCTGCCATGACCACCATATACAGCGACATTCCACAGGATATGCTACAGGTGGTGGAGGATGTGATATTGAATAAAGACCCCTTCCCTGCCCAAAAGGGCATCCCTCCCCGTGGGGAGGGCAACAATATGCTTTCTCCAGCAGAGAGGTTAATAGAGTTTGCGGAGGAGATAAAAGAGCAACAAGGCAGTAATCGCATATCCTCTCTCCCCCTCTCGGGGGGAGATGTCACCACAGGTGACAGAGAGGGGGGCGGGGCTTCTATCGCCTCTCGCATCTCCCAAGCCATGCTGAAGGGCCTGACAGACAATATAGAGGCTGACACAGAGGAAGCATACAAAGAGGCTGGTTCAGCATTAGGGGTGATAGACAACTACCTGATGCCAGCTATGGAACAGGTGGGCAAACTCTTTGGCGAGGGCAAGATGTTCCTGCCACAGGTGGTGAAGTCGGCTCGAGTGATGAAGAAAGCAGTTGCTGTGCTGGAGCCGTATATGACAACGGGAACGGGCTCCGCGAAGCGCCTGAGCACCAACTGGAGCGCAAGAACGATAACGGGAACAGGTGAGGGCAAAGTCTTGATGGCAACCGTCAAGGGCGATGTGCACGATATAGGCAAGAACATAGTCTGTGTGGTGACCCAGTGTAACGGGTACGAGGTGGAGGACCTTGGTGTGATGGTTGACACCCAGACCATAGTGGATACAGCACAGAAGCATCAGGTGGATGTGATAGGCTTGTCAGGACTCATCACCCCATCATTAGACGAGATGATAAAGGTGGTGCAGGAGTTGCAACGTCGAGGTATGAAGACCCCTGTGATAGTGGGTGGAGCAACAACCTCTGCTCTGCATACAGCAGTGAAGATGGCACCAGAATACCCTAATGGGGTGGTGATACAGTCTCACTCTGCTGCTGACAATGCTGCCATAATTCGCCGTCTGCTGGCTGACGACCACGAGGAATATATAGCAGAACAGAAGAACCAGCAGCGAATAGTGCGCGAGACCTACCTCAACGAGAAGGCTAACAAGAAACCTCAGTTGAGTATGGTGGAGGCTCGCCAGCGACGCCACCAGAAGAGGGTGGGGGAGGTAGCTCTGCCAAAGGGCGACACCTCATTCGACCTGAAGGTGAGGGTGAAGGACATTAAGGATCGCATAAACTGGAACTTCTTTTATCAGGCTTGGGGACTAAAAGGCGAAAACCGTCAAGGCGAGGAGGCAAGGAAACTGATGGCTGACGCTGAGGAGATGCTGAAGGTGATTGACGAACGCATAACCCTGCTTGCCAAGGCTCGCATACTGCCTGCCAACAGCAATGAGTATGACGACATTATTATCAACGGGAACGGGAACAAATATGTCATCAACATGCCAAGAAGCGTGAAGGAGGCTGACGAGACCCTGTGTCTTGCCGACTACATCATGAGGGAAGGTGTGGACTTCATCTGTCCTTTCGTGGTGAGTGCTGGCATAGGACTGAAAGCCCTGCAGGATGAGTATCGCAAGGACAACGACGAATACAAGGCTATGCTTGCCAAACTGCTCTGCGACCGCTTAGCCGAAGCACTTGCCGAGCACCTCAGCGACCAATTGAATTGGGGCGACAGGCGCATAAGATTCGCCTTTGGCTATGGAGCCTGTCCTGACCACAAACCAAAGGAGCAGATATTCCAGATACTTGGGGTAGGGGAGAAAGACGGACTCTCACTCACTGAGACCTATATGATAAACCCTGGCGAGAGCATCTGCGGACTGATATTCGCCAATACTCCAACGAAATACTTTAATGTTAATTGACAATTGATAATTGAACTCCGAGCTTTGCTCGCCTGAGCACCTACGGAGCGCAAGAATTGACAATTTAAGATTGATAAATGGAAAAAGAACAAAATAAAGTAACCTTTGCCACCAGACTCGGCATTATCTTTGCTACGGCAGGTAGTGCAGTGGGTCTGGGCAATATATGGCATTTCCCCACCACCTGCGGACAGAACGGTGGGGCTGCATTCGTATTGCTTTATGTCATCATCACCCTTCTGATTGGCATACCCGGCATGATGGGTGAATTCATCATAGGACGCAATGGCGGAAAGAATGCTGTTTCGTCATACAGAAAGGCTGGCGGCAAGAAAGTCTTTGGTATCATAGGTGCCATAGGTGTGCTGGGTGGTTCGCTCATCTTAGGTTTCTATAGTGTGATAGCAGGCTGGTGTGTATATTACTTTGGACTGGCTTTGGGAGATGGTGTGCTGGGTAGTCAGGAACATATAAACAACACCTTCGCCCACCTTATGGCACCAGACAACTACATGCCCTGCATACTCTCCGTAGCCTTCATCTTGCTGACGCAGATGATAATAGTAAGAGGTGTGCGCAAAGGTATAGAGTGGGCATCGAAGATTATGGTGCCAACACTCATAATGCTCCTGATACTGCTGATAGGTGCTTCATGTTCACTGCCTAATGCTTTTGACGGCATACGATTCCTGTTGAACCCTGACTTCACCAAGCTGAATGCCCATGTGGCTTTCAAGGCATTAGGTGAGGCTTTCTTCTCACTGAGTTTAGGTACAGCCTGTCTGTGCACCTATGCCTCATACTTCAAAGAGGAGACCAACCTGCTGAGGTCAACTGTCGAGATAACACTTATAGACGTAGCTGTGGCTATGATGGCAGGACTGATGATATTCCCTGCTGCCTTCTCTGTTAACGTGGAGCCTGATGCAGGTCCGAGTCTGGTGTTTATGACTATGCCAAACGTCTTTGAGCAGGCTTTCCCTCATAGTGTAGCCTATGTGGTGAGTGTGATGTTCTACCTGTTGCTCACCATAGCAGCCCTCACCTCCACCATCTCTATGCATGAGATAGGTACAGCAGTAATATCACAAGAGACACCCCTCTCTCGTAGCAAGGCAGCATGGGTGGTGAGTGCCTTCTGCTCTGTCATCGGAGTGCTGAGTGCCTATAGTCTCTCGCATAAGGGTGTAGGACTCTTTGGCGACAGCTTCTTTGATAATTTCGACAAACTCACAGCCAACATAATGTTGCCGTTAGGTGCCCTGTGCACCATACTGATAGTGGGATGGGTGATGCCAAAGGAAACCGTTATGGCAGAGCTGACATCAGGCGGACTCTATCCTCGTCGCGCCTGGGTGGTGAAGACATTCTACTTCTTCTCACGCATAGTGTGTCCCATACTCATAGTGTGCATATTCATGAATAAATTAGACATCATCTAAGATATGAAAGTTACAGAAATAATAGCCCAGGCAAAGGAGAGCGGCAAACCTCGTTTCTCCTTTGAGTTGCTGCCCCCACTGAAGGGCGACGGACTGAACAAGATATATCAGGCTATAGACTCGCTGATGCCCTATAATCCTGCCTTCATCAATGTCACCTCACACAGAGAGGAGATGAAGTATGTGGAGCGTCCAGACGGACTGATAGAGCGCCATGTGGTGCGTCGCCGTCCTGGCACTACTGGCGTTTGTGCTGCCATCAGACAGAAGTATGGCATCGAGGTGGTGCCTCACGTTATCTGTGGCGGTATGAGCAAGTACGACATAGAAGACCTGCTCATAGACCTCGACTTCTTAGGCATACAGAATGTGCTGGCTCTGCGAGGCGATGCCATGCCTGGCACCAACCGTTTTGTACCAAACAAAGACGGTCATGCCCATTCTGACGCTCTGGTGAGACAGATAAGCGCCATGAACAACGGCATCTTCATCGACGGCGAGCCAAACACCTCGCACTGTACTGACTTCTGCATAGGCGTGGCTGGCTATCCCGAGAAACACATTGAGGCTCCCAACTACCTTACCGACCTGGGCTACCTGAAGCAGAAGATAGACGCCGGGGCGGAGTATATAGCCACACAGATAAGCTACAGCACAGAACAGATACTGCGCTTCCGCGACCGTTGTTCGGAGATAGGCATCAACGTGCCCATACTGCCGGGCTTGAAACCCTTTGCCACCAAGACTCAGCTCAGTGTGTTACCACAGACCTTTGCCGTAGTGCTGCCACAACTGCTGGTGGACAAGGTGCAGGCTTGCAAGGACAACGACGAGGTGAAGAAGGTAGGCATAGAGTGGGGCATAAAGCAGGGCGAGGAACTGCTGAGAGAGGGATTCCCTGTGCTTCACTTCTACACTATGACTCGCACCCAACAGGTGAGCAAGATAGTGAAAGCACTGATGTAAGGCGACAAACTGTCGTAGAAATCCGATTTGGCTATTTGCAAAAATTGTTGTAACTTTGCAGTTTCAAATAAAGGATAAAAAATAAAATAGAGATATGGCATTAAAATGTGGTATTGTAGGACTGCCTAACGTGGGCAAGTCAACTTTGTTCAACTGTCTGTCGAGCGCAAAGGCTCAGGCAGCAAACTTCCCTTTCTGTACTATAGAACCTAACGTAGGCGTAATCACAGTGCCCGACGAGCGTCTGACCAAGCTTGCCGAGATAGTGCATCCAGGCAGAATAGTGCCTGCTACCTGTGAGATAGTTGATATAGCAGGACTGGTGAAGGGTGCCTCAAAGGGTGAGGGACTGGGCAATAAGTTCCTTGGCAACATCCGCGAGACTGACGCCATAATTCATGTGTTGCGTTGCTTCGAGGATGACAACATCACCCACGTTGACGGTACTATAGACCCTATCAGAGACAAAGAGATAATAGACACCGAACTGCAACTCAAAGACCTTGAGACCATAGAGAGCCGCTATGCCAAGACTCAGAAGGTGGCATCAACAGGAAACAAGGATGCAAAGGTGGAACTTGCTGTACTGACGGCCTACAAGGAATGTCTGGAACAGGGCAAGAATGCCCGTACGGTGGAGTTTGAATCTAAGGAGGAACAACTTGCTGCCAAGAACCTCTTCCTGCTGACTGCAAAACCTGTGCTCTATGTGTGCAACGTTGATGAGTCATCAGCCAAGGACGGCAACGAGTGGACAAAGAAAATCGATGCCATCGCCAAGGAAGAGGGTGCTGAGTCAATGATTGTGGCTGCTAAGACTGAGGAAGATATTGCCAGCTTCGAGTCTTATGAGGACAAGCAGATGTTCCTCGAAGAGATGGGACTGGAGGAGAGTGGTGTCAACCGTCTTATCAAGAAGGCTTACGCTCTGCTCAACCTGCAGACATTCATCACAGCAGGCGAGATGGAGGTGAAGGCATGGACCTTTAAAAAGGGTTGGAAGGCTCCTCAGTGTGCTGGTGTCATCCACACCGACTTTGAGAAGGGCTTTATCCGTGCTGAGGTGATAAAGTACGATGACTATATACAGTATGGTTCAGAGGCTGCCATCAAGGAGGCAGGCAAACTGGGCATAGAAGGCAAGGAGTATGTTGTACAGGACGGCGACATAATGCACTTCAGATTTAACGTATGATGGATCTGCTTTACATATATTGGAATCCTGATACTGTCCTCTGCCATTTAGGACCGCTGACCATTCGCTGGTACAGCACCTGTTGGCTGGTAGGACTGCTGCTCTCATACTTCACCGTAAAGTATCTGTACAGAAAACTGAACCTGCCTGACGAGAAGTTTGAACCTCTGTTCCTATATTGCTTCATAGGCATACTGATAGGTGCCAGACTGGGTCACTGTCTGTTTTATGAGCCTGACTATTTCCTGTCAAGCGGTACTCACATGATAGAGATGCTGTTGCCCATCAGGCAGGATATGTATGGCTCATGGCACTTCACGGGTTATGAGGGATTGGCAAGTCATGGTGGTACCATAGGCATCATCCTCGCCCTGTTGCTCTACAGTCGCAACCTGAAGGTGAAGATGTGGACGGTGCTCGACACCATCAGCATCTCTGTACCTATAACAGCAGGATTTATAAGGATGGGCAACCTGATGAATAGCGAGATAATTGGCAAACCTACCGATGTGCCTTGGGCATTCATCTTTGAGCGTGTGGATATGTTGCCTCGCCATCCAGGACAGCTGTATGAGGCTATTGCCTATTTCTGCTTCTTCTTTGTGCTGTGGTACTTCTGGCGCAAGAAACCTCAACTGGTGGGCACATCGTTCTTCTTCGGACTCGACATACTGCTTATCTTCACCTTCCGCTTCTTCATAGAATACACCAAGGAGGTGCAGGAAGCATTTGAGGAGGGTCTGCCCTTCGACATGGGACAGATACTCTCCATACCATTCATACTGATGGGAGCCTACTTCACCTGGAAAGGGTGGAAGAGAATTCATAATTAATAATGCATAGTTCTTCGAGCGAAGCTCTCAGGCGAGCAGAGCTCGGAACACAGTTCATAGTTATGGCAAAGAAAGACGGCGAACTGACGCCGATGATGAAACAGTTTTTTGATCTTAAGGCAAAGCATCCTGATGCTCTGCTTCTGTTTCGTTGTGGTGATTTCTATGAGACATACTGCGATGATGCTACTGATGCAGCACAGATACTTGGCATCACACTGACAAGGCGTAACAATGGTGCTGCCAAGGGCGATGCTATGGCTGGTTTTCCTCATCACGCTCTCGACACCTACTTGCCAAAACTCATTAGGGCAGGCAGACGTGTTGCTATCTGCGACCAACTCGAAGATCCTAAGCTGACCAAGAAACTGGTGAAGCGAGGTATCACCGAACTGGTTACACCTGGTGTGGCTATGCAGGACAATGTGCTCAACTACAAGGAGAACAACTTCCTTTGCGCCATACACTACGGCAAGACAGCCATAGGACTTTCTCTGCTCGATATCTCTACTGGTGAGTTCCTTATTGATCAGGGCAACCACGAATATGTCGAAAAACTCATCACCAACTTCATGCCTAAGGAGGTGCTGATTCTGAGAGGTACCAAACTGAAGACCGAACAGATGTTTGGCAATCGTCTGTGCCTCTATGAAATGGATGACTGGGTATTTACAGAGCAGACAGCCACACAAAAACTACACCATCACTTCAAGGTGAGGAATATGAAGGGCTTTGGTGTGGAACAGATAAAGGACGGACAGGTGGCAGCAGGTGCCATACTGCAATATCTGGAGATAACCCAGCACACTCATATTCAGCACATAACAAAGATACAGCGTATAGATGCTGAGCGTTACGTAAGACTCGACAGTTTTACTGTGCGCAATCTCGAAATAAATGCTCCACTACATGAAGGAGGAACAGCCCTCGTTGATGTGATAGACAATACTGTTTCACCTATGGGAGCACGAATGTTGCGCCGTTGGCTCGTCTTCCCACTCAGGGAACAGAAGAGAATCAACGAGCGTCTGGATGTGGTGGATTACTTCTTCCGCCAGCCAGATTCTCGCGATGTGATAGAAGACGAACTGCATCGCATAGGCGATATGGAACGTATAGTGTCAAGAGTGGCAACAGGTAGGGTATCACCACGCGAGGTGATGCAGTTGCGACATGCCCTCACAGCCATAAAACCTATCAAGGTTATCTGTATGCAGTCTGATACCGATGTTCTGAAAAGGGTAGGGGACTCTCTCGACACACTCGACGAACTCAGAGAGCGCATAGAACAATGGATAGAACCAGACCCACCTGCTCTGGTGGGCAAGGGTAGGGTGATTCGCGATAATGTGAATGCCGAACTCGACGAACTGCGTAAGATAGCATACAGCGGCAAGGACTACCTCCTTCAGATGCAGCAGCGCGAGATAGAGCGCACAGGCATCAGCAGTCTGAAGATTGGCTACAACAACGTCTTTGGCTATTATCTTGAGGTGCGAAACACCTTTAAGGACAATGTGCCACCAGAGTGGGTGCGCAAGCAGACCCTCGCACAGGCAGAGCGATACATCACCCAGGAACTCAAAGAGTATGAGGAGAAGATACTTGGGGCAGAGGATCGCATCCTCGGACTTGAAACAAAACTCTATGCTGAGACGGTGCAGTTTGTACAGCAATATATCGCAGAACTGCAGAGAGATGCCAAACTCATTGCCGAACTCGACTGTCTGCTCTCTTTTGCCAAGACTGCTGTGGAGCATCGTTATGTGCGTCCAGTGATTGACGAGAGCAATATCATCGACATCAAACAGGGTCGTCACCCAGTTATAGAGAGCAATATGCCTGTAGGCGAACAGTATATCCCTAATGACGTGATGCTCGATAAGGACAAGCAGCAGATAATAATTATCACTGGTCCTAATATGGCTGGTAAGTCTGCCCTGCTCCGTCAGACTGCTCTTATAGTCCTATTGGCACAGATAGGTTGCTATGTGCCTGCTGACTCAGCACGCATCGGACTGGTAGATAAAATCTTCACTCGTGTGGGAGCCAGCGACAGCCTTTCTACTGGCGAGTCAACCTTTATGGTCGAGATGACTGAGGCGGCTAA
>ODAJ014761885.1_pt1 | contig 18068 bp, 19 predicted proteins | sample 1539241 | NCBI WGS metagenome assembly ODAJ01 (sample SAMN02144231, study PRJEB22623) | gut metagenome | biome: sheep rumen | host: Ovis aries | place: New Zealand | reverse complement strand
GCCCCCTGAAAACCAACTAAATCAGTCTGGAATGCAAGCATTCCATCCATGATTTCGCTGGTTTTCAGGGGGTGCTGAACAGTTACAAATAAAGTAAGAAGAAAGGCCGCCCATGGCGAAGCAGAGTTCTCTCAAACGGAATTATGTGATGAATGTGATCCTTACGGGATCTTCTTTTATCGTACCGATCATCACGTTCCGGTATGTCTCGAGAACGCTTCTGCCGCCCGCCAACGGCAAGGTCCAGCTGGCGCTCTCGGTGATCTCTTATTTTAATATGCTGGCCCAGTTGGGAATTCCGACCTACGGAATCAGAGTCTGCGCAAAAGTCCGGGATGACCGGAAGAAGCTCACTAAGACCGCTCATGAGCTGCTTGGGATCAGCCTCATCATGAGCGCCGTATCCTACATCCTGCTCTTTGCGGCCATCCTTTTCGTGCCGAAGCTCAGGGCGGAGAAGCTGCTCTACCTTATCGTGAGCTCCCAGATCCTCATGAATGCGATCGGGATGGAATGGCTCTTCAAGGCTCTTGAGCAGTACACCTACATCACGGTGCGGTCGCTCATTTTTCAGCTGATCGCGATCTGCGCCATGTTCCTCATGGTCAAAAGTCCGGCGGACTATGTGCTCTACGGAGGGATCAGCGTGCTCGGCGCGGCTCTCTCCGGAATTTTTAATTTTGTCAATGCCCGCCGCTTCATCGACGCGAAGCCGGAAGGCGCAATCAGCCTTAAGAGGCACCTGAAGCCGGTGGCGATCTTCTTTGCAATGGCTTCCGCCACGATCATCTACACGCAGCTCGACGCGGTCATGCTCGGGTTCATGAAGACGGATGCGGACGTCGCCTACTATCACGCGGCCGTGAAGGTCAAGGGGATCCTGGTCGGGGTGATCACCTCCCTCGGCGCCGTGCTTCTCCCCCGGGTCTCCTACTATGTGGAGAAGGGGATGACCGATGAATTCCGGCGTCTCATCGGGAAGGCGGTCAATTACGTGTTCCTGACGGCGGCTCCGCTCATGGTGTATTTCATGATCTTTGCCGGGGACGGCATCCTCTTTCTGTCAGGCCCCGCCTATGAGAGCGCGGTTCTGCCGATGAAGATCATCATGCCGACCCTGCTCTTTATCGGGCTCTCCAACGTGACCGGCATCCAGATCCTGGTGCCGACCGGCCGGGAGAAGACGGTTCTTTACTCCGAGATCGCCGGAGCGCTGGTGGACCTTGTCCTGAACCTGCTCCTCATTCCGAAAATGGCGTCCGCCGGCGCCGCGATCGGCACGCTTGCCGCGGAGGCGGTCGTTCTGGCCGTTCAGGTGTACGCGCTCAAAGAAGAGATCGGTGCGGCCTTCCGGACCGTCCGGCCGGGAAAGATCCTGGTGTCTCTTGCAGCGGGCTGCGCCGCTTCCTTCTGGGTAATTTTTACGGGTCTTGCCGGGTTCCCCGCACTGCTGGTCTCGGCGGCCTGCTTCTTTGCCGCCTACGGGGCGGTTCTCCTCCTCACGAAGGAGGAGCTTGCGACGGAAATAGTTTTCGGCATCCTCGCGGAAAAGCTCCGCAAACTGGTCGGAAAATCATAAGATAAGGACGCTGCGTGAGATGCAGCCGACGGAGATACGATATGGATCCTTTGAAAGTGTCAATCATAACCCCCTGCTGGAACGGGGAAAAATATATCGGGGAGACGATTGAATCTGTTCTCGCACAGACCTATCCCGACTGGGAGATGGTGATCGTGGATGACGGCTCCACCGACAGATCCCGCGAAATCATCATGAGCTATGCCGCGAAAGATAAACGGATTCGCTTCTTTTCCCAGGAAAACGCGGGCTCCGCAGCCGCGAGAAACCACGGAATCCGGGAAGCCTCCGGCCGCTATATCGCACTGCTCGACGCGGACGATCTCTGGGATCCGGAGTTTCTCGAAAAGCAGCTTGCCTTTATGAAGGAGAAGAAGGCGGTCTGCGTGTGCTGCTCCTATCGATACATGGATGAGAATTCCGAGCCGACGGGGAAGATTGCCCCGGCAAAGGCGGAAATCACCGAGAGAGACATGCTTGTCATGAACCGCGTCGGGTGCCTGACCGGGCTCTACGACACGTCCTGCTTCGGGAAAATCTATCTCAAGGAGGAGCTCAGAAGCATCAGGGACGACTACGCCTACTGGTATGACATCGTAAAGCTCTCCGACAGGATCTGGGGAAATCCGGAGGTCCTCGCCTCCTACCGGGTCCTGGCCGGCTCGACGACCGGCAACAAGAGAAAGCTAATCGCCAAACAGTATCGTTTTTATCGGGATTATCTGCACCTTCCCCGCGCAAAGAGCGTGATAAATATTCTTATCTGGGGTGTTTCCGGGATCCTTAAATTTTCGTCCAAAAGGTGAGACCATGAAGAAAGTACTGATTATCGCGACAACGCCCATGCAGCACGACGGGCTCACCAAAGTGATCCTTGAGATGCTTGACCGTGCGGACAAAACAAGAGTCCGGCTGTATCTCGTGCCGGGCATGGGTTTTGCCCCGGGCTTTGAACAGAAAATAAAAGAAAAGGGCGTCGTCTGCCTTCCGGTTCCCGACCGGAAGGGGCGGCTGCCCTTTTATCTTACCGCGCTCCTTGCCGCCATGCGGCGGGAGCACTTTGACGCGGTCCACATCCACGGCAACAGCGCCACGATGGCCTTTGACCTTCTGCCGGCAGCTCTTGCCGGCATTCCCGTCCGCATTCCTCACGTCCACAACAATGTGTCCGCTCATCCGGCCCTTCACAGAGCGCTGAAGCCGCTTCTCAACATGCTCGCGACGGACTGCGCCGCCTGCTCGATGCCGGCGGGAGAGTGGCTCTACGATAAACCCTTCACTGTAGTGAAAAACGGGATCGATCCGGAGGTCTTCCGCTTTGATCCGGAGGTCCGGGAGCGGGTCCGCAGGGAACTGAAGGCGGAAGACGCCTTCGTGGTCGGCCATGTCGGCCGCTTTACCAGGCAGAAAAACCATGATTTTCTTCTGGATGTCTTTGCCGCGATCGCGGAGAGGCGGCCGGATGCGGTCCTGCTCCTCGTCGGTGAGGGAGAGCTTTACGATGCGGTGAGGAAGAAAGCGGAGAAGCTGGGAATCTTATCGAAGGTCATTTTCTACGGGACGACCGACCGCGTCGGCGATCTTTACATGGCGATGGATGTCTTTTTGCTGCCCTCGCTCTACGAGGGGCTCGGGATCGCGGCGGTGGAGGCCCAGGCGGCCGGACTTGCGGCGGTGCTCTCCGACGAGGTGCCGGCGGAGGCCGTATTTGAGGAAAATGTTCTCCGCCTTCCCTTAGGCAATGGTCCGGAAGAGTGGGCGGAGGCCGCCCTTTCGGAGGCCGCTCCGGAAAGGATAGACCGGCGGAGGGATGTCAAGGAGGCGGGCTACGACATCGCCGACATGGGGAAGACGCTGGATGCGCTCTGGCATCTTCCGGAAAGAACGCCCTCCGGAAGCAAGATCTCCGTCGCGATGGCGGTCTATAACGGGAAGAAATACCTGAAGGAGCAGCTCGATTCCATCCGAAACCAGACCTGCCCGCCCGATGAGGTGATCATCTCGGACGACGGCTCCGGGGACGGCACGCCGGAAATCATCTCTTCTTATATATATGAGCACGGCCTTCGGGGCTGGAAGCTTATCCGGCACGATGAAAGGGCCGGCGTCGGCGGTAACTTTGCGGCCGCGCTTTCAAACGCTTCCGGGGATATTATCTTCCTGGCGGACCAGGATGACGTCTGGCTTCCGGACAAGATCGAGCGGATGCGGGAGGCATTTTCGGATCCGGCAGTCTCTCTCGCGGTGAGCAGTATCCGCTACATGGATGCCGACGGAAATGAAAAGCGCATAAGGACGCAGCTCTCCTCCCGCAGGGACCACGAGGTTTCCCTGAAGGAGTCCTTCGCGGTCTGCTCGTATCTTGGCATGTCGATGGCGATGCGGCGGGAAGTATATGAGAAGGCGGACCGTGCCCTGTGGGAGAAGAGCTCCCACGACTGGGCGCTTCTCCTTACCGCTCACAGCCTGGGGAAGGTCGTCTTCCTGGGAACGCCGGGTCAGTTTTACCGGCAGCACGAGGGGAATGCCTCCGGGATCCGCGAAAAAAGCAGGAGAGAGATGCGCCTTGCGCTCATAAGGAGGCAGCGGATGCATGCTGCGGCAGCGGCATTTTCGGAAAATGAAGCGGTCCGGGCCGCAGCCGTGAGAGCGGAGCGCTTCTACGGGGCCCGGGAGAAGGCGGTCCTTTCAGGCAGTACGCTCAGACTTGTCAGGATGGTGTTTTTCTACAAAAAGCAGGGGTTTACGGCGCGCACATTTGCGGGAGATGTTTTTTCGTCACTCTCTTGCTAAAAAATACGTTATGTTGTATGATATATCGGAATAAGTACAATATATGTAATGCGGCCGGAATTTTTAACAAAAAATGAGACTTGACAAGGAGGACGCGTATTGCTTACGGCAAATAATATCATAATCGCGGTTCTCCTCATGGGGCTTGTGCCGCTCTTTATCGGTGCCGGAGTCTGCCGGATCCTGCGCCTGCGCAAAACCGTATCGGCGTTTTATGCGGTCGGAATGTTCTCGGTGTGGGCGCTCGCACAGCTGCTCATTGTGCCCTGTATTTTCATGCAGACTTCCTTTCAGCTTGCCGCCACCTTCTATCTGATCGTCCTTTTGATCTGTTCCCTTGCGGGTATCGGAGCGCTGATCCTCATGGTGATGCGGCCGGAGGAGAAGGAAGACAAAAAGAAGCAGAAGGGGTGGAAGAAAGCGGAGATCGTCATCATCCACATCCTCATGGCGGGTGTCGTCGGATTTGTGATCTATAATACGGCGGTGCTGCAGCACACGGACGCCGATGACGCGACGTATGTCGTCAATGCGGTGGACATGCTCCGGACAGATACCATGTTCCGGACGATGGTGACCGGCGAATACACGGAAAACATGCTTCAGTTCATCAAGTACCTCGTCGCCCCGTGGCCGTTCTTCGGAGCCTTCGCCGCCTTTTTCAGCGGAATCAAGGTGACGGTGCTGTTCCACACGGTTTTCCCGCAGGTCATGATCCTGCTTGTGACGGCTGTCTATTATGAGCTGGGGACTTCGTTCTTTATGAAGTCGGCGGTCTACCGGCCGGTATTTGTCATATTTGCGTGGATGTTCAACCTGTTCGGCTGTGCTTCCACCTATTCATCGGAGACCTTTCTCATGATGCGGAGCTGGCAGGGAAAGGCGGTTGTCGCCGGCATCGGGATCCCGATGATGATCCTTACCTTCATTGAAATGTATGCAGACATCGAAAAGACGGAGCTTTTCCTTCTGCTGGCGGTGGTGAACTGCTCCATGTGCTTTATGTCCGGCGTGGGACTGGCCTTAAGCAGTATCATGACGGGGAGTTATGCGGTGATCTACTCACTGCTGTTTAAGAAACCGAAAATGCTGCTTCACTTCGGTGCGGCTCTCCTGCCGAATGTCGTTTACGGGGCTTTCTACCTGAGCCTTTTGTAAAGACGGGCAGGTCCGTTTGGAGGAACTTGTGACAGCGGATAATACATTAATTGCGGGCTTTTTGGAATCATTTCACAGCTATTACGGGAACAAGGCGATGTTTATGATCGCCGTTGTGTCCTGTCTGTATCTGATCATCACGACAAGGCGGGAGAGAAGACGCCTTGTTTTTCCCATGCTCTTTATCCTTGTGGCTATCCTCAATCCGTTTTTCTACAAGCTGACAACCGAGCACGGCATCTACTGGTACTGGCGGTTCCTGTGGATGTTCTCGGAGACGATCATCTCGGCGCTGGCGATCACGCGGCTCATAAAGGCCGTCGAGGGGGTCTATCTGAAGCCGGTCTTCTTCACCGCATTCTGCGTCCTCATCATCATGTGCGGGTCCTACGCATTCCGGCCCAGTGCATTTTCGAAAGCGAGGTCCCTCGAGAAGCTTCGCATCGGGACGGCGGATATCTGTGACATGATTCTTGAGGTGGATAAGACGCCTCATGTTGTGATGTGCTACATCCACGCGAGCGACGCGCGGCAGTACAACGGCGATATCACGCTGTATTTCGACCGCTACTCCTTTGAGGTGAATGCCCCGTACAATACCCACGAGGGGAAGATGTGCTGGGAGCTCGAGCAGACCTCGCCGGATTACGACTATGTATTCTCCACCGCGGCGCTCGACGGCTTTAATTTTATCGTCTCCTACGGAAACCGGCCGGTTGCGCCGGGGCTTGCCGAGAGCTACGGCTACCGGAATATCGGCGGCACGGCGGGTGTTGATATCTGGTATAACCAGACGGTCATCGAAGCCGGATAATTGAGTAAAGTATACGATGCGAAACGGTTCCTCTTTTGGGGAACCGTTTTTTTAATCACATCTTTTTCACAATGAGCCCATTTTTGATTCACATTTTCCGTGTATCCTTGCCTCATACAAAAAACGAAGGGGGTAAGAGACATGGCCGGTTTCAATACCGTTTTTAAGAGAGTCGAAGTCAAATACTTCATCCCGAAGGAGAAAATCGACGCATTTAAGAGAGCCGTCGATCCGTATATGCAGCTTGATGATTACGGACTTACGACGATCATGAATATCTATTATGACAATGAGGAAAATGATCTCCTCGTCCGTTCGCTGGCAAAGCCGAAGTACAAGGAAAAGCTCAGGCTTCGGACGTACGGCATCCCCGGAAAGGACAGCACGGCCTTTATCGAGCTCAAGAAGAAAGCGGACGGGATCGTCTACAAGAGAAGAGCGGCGATGAAGCTCTCCGAGGCAGAGCGGTTCTTAAATGAAGGGATCGTGCCGGAGGAAAAGACGCAGATCATACGCGAGATCGAGTATTTTCTTTCATTTTACAGGCCGGTGCCGAAGACGATGATCGCGTATGACCGGGAAGCCTACTTCGGGAGAGAGGATCCGAACTTTCGGATGACGCTCGACCGGAGGATCCGCTACCGGGAGGACGACCTCGTGCTCTCCGACGGGGACCGCGGAACCCTTCTTGACAAGGACGGCGGGTACCTTCTCGAGATCAAGGTGAACGGAGCGATGCCTCTTTTTATGAGCCGCATCCTGACAGGACTTCGGATCTATCCGGTCTCCTTCTCGAAGGTCGGAAAGGCCTATGAGATCATCCACGGCGGTGAGACGCATAAGCTCATGAATGTCTACGGATATGAGAGAAACAATAGTACGGAAATCGGAGGATATGCATTATGTTCGTAAGTATACTTGACACCACATCGGGAACCATCACTTTGGAGAGCGCGGCCCTCTGCGCGGCGGCGGCTCTCATCTGCGGACTCATAGCCGCCTTTATATACACGTTCGGCAGCGAGCGGTACACGAAAAACTTCGTCGTGACCCTGGCGCTCCTGCCCATCCTCGTTGAAGCCGTCATCCTGATGACCAGCGGCAACCTGGGAACGGCCGTCGCGGTGGCCGGCGCGTTCTCTCTCGTCCGCTTCCGTTCGGTCCCGGGCACATCCAAGGAGATCGTCGCCGTGTTCTTCGCCATGGCGATCGGCCTTGCGTGCGGGATGGGACAGGTCCTCTTTGCTGGGCTCTTCACGGCTCTTGTATCCCTCGCGATGCTGGTTCTTCAGAAAGTAAGCTTCGGCAGCACCGGCAGCGGAAAGCTCCTCAAGGTGACGATCCCGGAGGATCTCGATTACACCGAGATATTCGATGACATTTTCAAAAAATACACCGTGAAGTCCGAACTTCTCCGCGTCCGTACCGTGAACCTCGGCAGCATGTATGAGCTCGACTATGACGTCATTCTCAAAAATGACAGGGACGAGAAGAAGATGATCGATGATATCCGCGTCCGCAACGGCAACCTGACCATCGTGTGCGGCAGGCATGCGGAGAAATCCGAACAGCTTTAAATCAGGCGCGGACCGTTACGTAGCGGGAGAGACGGATCCCCTTCTGAAGCTCGGAGGCGTAGCTCTCCGGTATCTCCGCCAGGCGGGCCAGCTCCCTGGGGCGGATGCCCGAGGCGGTGATGACTTCCGCATAGCGGATGCCGAAGAGTATGACGGATACGGCCGTGTCGGCCCTGCCGGCGGCGATATAGATCTGGCGCAGCCGCAAGGCTAACGTCTCCTTATGCATAAGAACCTCCCTGCACATAGATTTGTAAGAGTATAGCACATGAAAAAAGTGTATTTTACCCTTCTGACGGGTAAAATACACTTTTTTTATGTGCTATGATTAGGGCTGAAATACTTTTTCCCTTAAAGAAGCGGTTTTTCCCCTTCTTTCAACAGCCACTCGTTTACCAGCTCGAGATCATAGATCCTGTGATACAAGGCGTAGATGAGTATGGCGTCCCTGTAACTGTGTGGTGAGAGAACGGCGGTCGTATGGAGTTTCAGCGCCCGCTGACATTCGGCAAGCGTTGCGCGGAGCGCGAAGAGGATCCTGATGAGACGGTCTCTGTCTCCGGACTGGATCTCGCCGCTCAAAAGCTTATAGCCGTAGTTTTCCCGGATGTCCGCGATGCGGAAAAGCTCGATCCGGCTTCGCCCGCTTTTCTCAATGAGCCGATCCATGTAGGCTCTGTAATCAGTGACACGTCCTTTGAGCTGCGTTTCCCTGTAGCGGAAGAGTGCGGCGCGGTCTGCATTTTCAAGATAGGAAAGGAGATTGGCTGTCGTATTCATGGTGCGGCTCCAGAGGATAAAAAATCCAAAGTTTTAGATGAAACACCGAATATTATAAGGGAATTTCAGCAGGATGACAAGAATGAATGACAGTAAAATGAGCGGATCTATTAAAGAAGAAGTACTGCGGACCCTGCCGGTCATGTGCTACGCGGAAATCGCGGAGATCAATGCGGAGCACGAGGTCTTTCTGGTCCGGCATATTACATCGGGAAAGATCGGTGTGCGGAAGAGGCGCCCGGCCGCGGTCCTGCCTGTCTATGAGTATCTGAAAAAGGCAAAACCCGCGGGGATCCCGAGGATATATGAGCTCTGCCGGGAAAATGAAACCCTGACCGTCATAGAAGAGTTCATCCCCGGAAAATCACTCCGTGAATACCTGAAGGATCACGGACCGATGAAGCCGGTGCGGGCTGCCTTCTGCACGGCGGTGCTTGCCTCGATCCTGGAACCCCTGCACCGCTTAAAACCTCCGCTGATCCACCGGGACATAAAGCCTGAAAATGTGATCTTTGCCGACAGCGGATGCCTCTATCTGGTGGATTTCGGCGCGTCGATCTTTGCCCGGGAGGGAAGAGAGAGGGACACAAATCTTCTCGGGACACCGGGCTATGCGGCACCGGAACAGTACGGATACGCACCGTCCTCTCCGGAGACGGACGTGTACGGCCTGGGGATGGTATTCTACGAGATGGTCGGAAGATCCCGGGAGAAGGATGTGCCGGTGCGGCTCAGGATCGTCATGAAGAAGGCGACCAGTGCCCTGCCGGAGAACCGTTTCCGGAACGCCGGCGAGCTGAAAACGGCGCTTCTGTCCTGCCTCTCCCCGCACCTTGTGCTGACCTTTCTTGCGGGGGAACATTACCGGAGATTTATCAACAGGATTCATAAACGAAAGGAGAAAAAGAAAAAATGAGATATTGTGCGGCCTTTTGCTGCGCGGTCCTTTCTGTATGCGACGCAAAAGAAGGAAGGATCCCGAACATATGGGTCCTCCTCTTCTCGATGACCGGCCTTGCATGGTCCTTCCTGTCGGACGGACCAACGGGTCTTGCGGGCTCGCTTGTCGGCGCCGCCGGCATGTTTGTGCTCCTCTGGCTCCTCTACACCCTGCGGCTCATGGGTGCGGGAGACGTGAAGCTTTTTATGATGCTGGGAGTCTTTTACAGATGGCCGGGCGTCCTCTATGTGTTTGCGGCATCGGTCATGGCGGGGAGCGTCTATGCGGTGATCCGTTTTTGGCGGAAAAAAGATGCGAAGAAGCGGTTTTTGCAGCTGGCCTCTTACCTTGGGGAGATACGCTCCGGCGGAAAGCCGGAGAGCTATATTCGAACGGCCGGGAAGGATGCGCGGGTTTCATTTGCGGTTTTTGCGGCTCTGGGAGCCCTTGCCGTATCGGTTTTCGGAATCGGCTGACAATACGGAGGAAAATGAAATGAGACGAAAAATCATGGCACTTTGCGATCCCGACGCGGTGTATGCCGTTCATTTTACGGAGTATGCCTGCCGCCGGGCCAACATACCCTTCGAGATCCATGCGTTTACGGAAGTTCCGGCGCTCGCGGCATTCGCCGCGGAGGAAAGAGTGGAGCTCCTCCTCATCTCATCCCGCCTCATGGGCCCGGAAGTGAAGGAGCTCGGGATCCCCGGGATCATCGTGCTCACCGAGGAGAAGGCGGGTGCGCCTTCGGGGAGCGGGTACAAGGAGGTGTTCAAGTACCGGTCCCAGGCGGAGGTGATCCGGGAGGTCATGGCCGCCTACGGGCAGACGGCCCCTAAGGGAGCGGGCTCCCTCGTCAAACCGGGGATGCGCACGGTCGGGGTTTTCTCGCCGGCGGGGCGGTGCGGGAAGACATCGCTTGCGCTTGCGCTGGGACAGATCCTGGGAAATGAAAAACGAACGCTTTATGTAAACCTGGAGCCCTTTTCCGGGCTTTCGAGGGCATTTCCGGCCACGGCCGGAGGGAATCTCACGGATCTCATCTTCTGCCTCCGGCAGGAGGAGGGGGCGGCGGCCGCGAGGCTTTCCGGCATGACGCTGCCGTTGGGGAGCCTTGACATCCTTCCGCCGGCGCGGCCCGGCCGGGAAATTTTCTCCGTCGGCGGGGAGGACTGGAAGCGCTTCTTTGAGCTTGTGAGGGATGAATCAGGCTACGAGGTCCTGATCCTCGATATCGGCTGCGGGCTGAATGACTGTCTTGCGTGTCTTTTGGCCTGCGACGTTATCTTCATGCCTGTGAGGGGCGAGGCGGGACCTGCCGCAAAGACGGAGGAGGTCTTTGACTGGCTCCGGGAAGAGGAGGCGGAGGAGGTCATCGGGAAGATCCGGCGGCTGTCCCTGAAGGATCCCGGAAACTGCGGAGAATTAAGGGACCTGCCCTACACGGTCTACGGAAGCTGGGCCAGGGAACTGATCAGAAAGGAAGGACTTTGACGGGAGGGCGCGCGGCGCCCTCCTCTGGACTTGTTTTCGGACAAGCCGGATTAGGGAATCAAACAGCTTGACACATGAAAACAGACATTTTATAATCTATTTATAAATATATGTGGGAAATGGATTCACGAAAGGCGGCGCGGACGTGCTTAGCACGAGGCGGCGTATTGTTTGTTTGGTACAATAAAAGGCCGTTTGCGGCCGGCTTAAGGGGAAGGACTGCATGAGAATAGGATTTCCGGAACTGATCGTTGTCTTCATCGTCGCGCTCGTTGTGATCGGGCCCGACAAGCTGCCCCTCTACGCAAAGAAGTTCGGGGCGGCGCTCAGGGAATTCCGCAGCGCGACAAACGATGTGACGAGCGAGATCAAAAAGAATGTCGTCGAGCCGATCAATGAGGCGAAGGAACCGCTCCGGGAGGCCGTGAAGCCGTTTGAGGAAGTCACGGACGACATAAATGCGAGCGTGAAGGATCTTGGCCGGGCCGTGAACGATATCGGGAAGGAGCCTGTCAAAAAGGAGAAGCCCGAGCTCACAAAGCAGGAGGAGCAGATCCTGCGGCAGCAGGCGGAGATCGAGGAACTGAAGGCGCGTCTTGCGGCTTACGCGCCGGAAGAGAGCACGCCGGAACCTGAAACCGAGATTTTGTCATAAGGAGGAGATATATGAGAATTGGCGTACCTGAACTTGTGGTCATTCTTCTGATCGTGGTGATCGTGTTCGGCCCCACGCAGATCCCGAAGCTCACGAAGATGTTCGGAAAGAGCATTAAGGGATTCCGGGAGGGAATGGCCGGAGAAGAGGATAAGAACGAGCATGCCGGATCCGAAAAAGAAGGCGAATGAACCGGATGACGGCTCCATGAGCCTTGCGGAGCATCTCCGGGAGCTCAGAAACCGGATCATTGTCTGTGTCTTATTTTTTGCGGCGGGACTTCTTGTGTGTCTCGCATTCGCACCGAAAATCGTAACAAATCTGGCAGACCTGGGTCTTCGGTATCATTACAATTTCGTATATCTGGCGCCCCAGGAGCTGCTCATGTGCTATATGACGATCGCCCTCATCGGGGGCATCGTTGCCGCCGCGCCGGCGATCGCATACGAAGGCTATGCGTTCGCGAGTCCCGGATTGTCCGGCAGGGAGAAAACCTTTTTCAGGATCGCCCTGGTATTCGGATCGGTCTTTTTTGTTCTGGGCGTTCTCTTCGCCTATGGGATCACGGTCCCGTTCATGCTGCATTTCCTGATCGGCTTCAGCGCGGATGTGGCGGTGACGGATTCGATCAGTATCGCGGAGTATCTGAATTTCATTCTGACGGTGTTTCTGATCTTCGGGATTATTTTCGAGCTTCCGGTTGTCTCCGTGGTCCTGACAAGGCTGGGAATATTGAGACCCGAATGGCTGATAAAGGCGCGCAAGGTGATGATCGTGGCGGTGTTTTTCATCGCGGCGGTGATCACGCCGCCGGATGTGGTATCCCAGATCATGGTTGCCGTGCCGATGCTCATTCTCTATGAGCTCTCCATACGGCTGTCCGCGCTCACGCGCAGGTTCATGAAGGATACATGATTTTATGTAAGTGCATTAATGCTGCAAAACAACATTATTCATAGAAAGGATGCAAGATGGCTGTTTATTCATTCAAAGGTGGTGTCCATCCGAAGGGGAATAAAGAACTGACTGCGGAGAAGGCTCTCACGGAGCTCATCCCGCAGGGGGATATGGTTTATCCCTTAAGCCAGCACATCGGTAAGCCGGCCGCGCCTGTCGTAAAGAAGAACGACATGGTGCTTGCGGGCCAGCTGATCGCGCAGGCGGACGGTTTTATTTCCGCAAACATTCACAGTGCCTGCTCCGGCAAGGTGAAGGCGATCGATCGCAGACTGAATGCCTCGGGCGTTCCCTGCGACTGCATCGTCATTGAAAATGACGGACAGTTCACGCCCGCCCCGGGTGTGGGAGAGCTCGTCGACTATTCCGGCTTCACACCGCAGGAAATCATCGCAAAGATCAAGGATGCGGGTATCGTCGGTCTCGGCGGTGCGGGCTTCCCGACCAACGTCAAGATGATGCCGAAGAATCCGGAGGAGATCTATTATATCGTCGCGAACGGTGCGGAGTGCGAGCCCGGGATCACGTGCGACGACCGTCTGATGCGCGAGCATACGGACTGGGTCGTCGAGGGTCTCAAGATCGTGCTTTCCATTTTCCCGAACGCAAAGGGCGTGATCGCCATCGAGGACAACAAGCCCGGGGCGATCAAAGCGATGGAAGAGGCTGTTAAGGGAAATGAAAAGCTCTCTGTCCTGACGCTCAAAACCAAGTACCCGCAGGGCGGTGAGCGCAATCTTGTCCATGCCGTGACCGGCATGTACATGGAGTCAGGTGCTCTTCCGGCCAGCCTCGGCGTCATCGTGGACAACGTGGCGACGCTCGCTGCGATCTACCGGGCCGTGGCTTACAATGAGCCGGTCATGACGAAGGGCTTCACGGCGACCGGCGATGCCTTCAATAACCCGGGCAACTTCATGGTCCGCCTCGGAACCTCCTTAAAGGAGATTATCGAAGCTGCCGGCGGCCTTAAGGAAGGCGCAAAGAAGATCATCTTAGGAGGCCCGATGATGGGTCCGGCCATCTCAAACCTCGATGCTCCGATCGTCAAGGCGAACAACGCCCTGACGGCCTACATGGAGGATGAGGTCGAGAAGGCGGAGCTTCAGATGAACGCCTGCATCCGCTGCGGCAGATGCACCCGCGTATGTCCGCTCGGCCTGATGCCCCAGCAGATGGCGAAGGCCTGCGAGAGAGGCGACATCGAGCGCTTTGTGAAACTCTCGGGTGCCGACTGCATCCAGTGCGGAACCTGCTCCTTCATCTGCCCGGCAAAACGCCCGCTCACCCAGCTCTTTAAACAGACAAAGCCTGTTGCGATGTCCTACATCCGCATGCAGGCACAGAAGAAGGAGGCATAAGTATGGAAGAGAAAAGACTTTTTAACCTTACCTCCTCCCCGCATTTAAGGAGTGAACACACCGTCACGTCCGAGATGCTGAACGTGATCATCGCGCTGCTTCCGGCGACGGTATTTGCGGTTTTCCATTTCGGGCTTCATTCGCTGCTGGTCATTTTAATGAGCGTCGTGTCGGCCTGCCTGACGGAGTTCGTGTTTGACTACATCGCAAAGAAACCCAACACACTGATGGACGGTTCGGCGATCGTCACGGGTCTTCTCCTGGCGCTCTGTCTGCCGCCTTCGGTACCGCTCTACATTCCGTACATCGGCTCTCTCTTCGCGGTCCTCTTTGCGAAGTGCATGTTCGGCGGTCTCGGCAAGAACTTTATGAACCCGGCGCTGGCCGGCCGTGCATTCCTGCTGATCTCCTTCGGCAAGGTCATGACGGACTACAGCACGGACGCGCTCTCCGGCGCGACGCCGCTCGCAATCTTAAATGAGGGCAGAACCGTCAATATCGGCGATATGTTCCTCGGCAATGTCAGCGGCCACATCGGTGTGAGTGTCTGCCTGCTTCTCATCGGCGGCATCTACCTCATCTGGAAGGGCACGATCAAGTGGCTGATCCCGGTCTCGACGCTCGGCTCCTTTGTGATCCTGATGGCGCTCTTCGGCACCGAGGGATTTGATGTCAAGTATCTCCTCACGGAGCTCTGCGGCGGCGGTATCGTCCTCGGCGCGTTCTTCATGGCGACGGACCCGGTTACCAGCCCGATGGCGGAGATCAACCAGGTCATCTACGGCTGCTTCATCGGCTTCCTGTCCATGATCTTCCGCACCAAGAGCGGCATGGCGGACGGAACATCCTACGCGATCATCGTCGCGAACATGGTCGTCCCGGTGCTTGACAAGTATATCGTCCCGCATCCGTTCGGAATCGGCAAGAAGGGCCAGACCCTTCCGGTACCGGGCGATGAAACGAAGAAGAAGGGCTTTGCGCTTCCGACATCGGCTGTTCTGCTGGCAGCGATCACCCTCATCGCAGGTGTGGCTCTGGCCGGCGCCAACGCCCTGACGGTTGACAAGATCGCGGAGAACCAGCTCGCCAAGAAGCTTGAATCCTACGCTTCGGTTATCCCGGGCGCGGAGGACTTCGGCTACGATGACGAAGTCGTCAAGGTGATTGAAGGCTTTGAAGGCGGTATCTACGGCGGCGGTTCCTACGGAAAGACCTACATCAATGAGGCGGTTGTCGGCAAGGATGCCTCCGGCAATCCTGTCGGCTACGCGGTGAGCGTGACGAACATGGAAGGCTTCGACGGCGAGATCACGCTTTCCGTCGGTTTTGACACGGAAGGCACGGTCCTCGGCATCGAGTTCACCGTGATCAATGAGACTGCCGGCATGGGCATGCTCGCGACGGAAGCCTCCTGGAAAGCCCAGTTTGCGGGTGTCAAGACGGATTCCTTCATCCTGAACAAGGGCGGCGGATCTACGGCGGACAATGAGATCGACTCGGTCTCCGGCGCTTCGGTAACCTCCGGTGCGGTTGTCAACGCGGTCAACGCAGCGGTCAATTTCTATCAGACTTATTTAGCGGCGTGAGGAGGTGAAGAGAAATGAATTCTAGCATGGAACGTATTTATAACGGTATCGTGAAGGAGAATCCTGTCTTTATCATGATGCTCGGCATGTGCCCCTGCCTCGCGGTCACGACTTCGGTCACCAACGCGATCGGCATGGGTGTCTCGACAACAGCCGTTCTGGTCGCTTCGAACGTGGTTATTTCCCTTGTCCGCAAGATCATTCCGGATGAAGTCCGTCTTCCGGCGGAAATCGTCATCGTGGCATCGCTGGTCACGGTCGTCCAGCTGATCATGCAGGCATATTTCGTAGCGCTGAACGAATCTCTGGGTGTTTACATTCCCCTGATCGTCGTCAACTGCATCATCCTCGGCCGCGCGGAAGCGTACGCCATGAAAAATGATGTGGTTCCGTCCCTGTTTGACGGTATCGGCATGGGTCTCGGCTTCACGATCGGCATCACGATCCTCGCGTTCTTCCGCGAGCTCTTAGGCGCCGGCACGGTGGCCGGTTTCCGGGTCATGCCGTCCTTCTACAAGCCGATCGACATGCTGGTCAAGGCGCCGGGAGCTTTCCTGGTGCTGGGCGTCATCATCATGGTGATGAACGCCTGGGGTATTTCCTCCCGCCAGGCGGAGCTGGTCTCCGGCGACGGCTGCGTAGGCTGTGCGGCGGCGGACAGCTGCGGGGCTAAGGGCAAAGAAAACTGTGAGAAGAAGGAGGAGGCTAAGGCATGAGCGGCGAAACATCTCTTATCATGATCATTATCGGTGCGGCTCTGGTCAACAACGTAGTCTTAAGCCAGTTCCTCGGCATCTGCTCGTTCCTCGGCGTATCCAGCCAGGTCAAGACCTCTGCCTCACTCGGCGGCGCGGTTATCTTCGTCATCACGATCGCTTCCGCGGTCGCCAACCTGCTCTACACATTCATTCTGGCCCCGCTGGGTCTCGATTACCTGCAGACGATCGTCTTCATCCTGGTTATCGCGGCTCTGGTCCAGATCGTCGAGATGTTCCTGAAGAAGACATCTCCGGGCCTGTATCAGGCTCTCGGTATCTTCCTTCCGCTGATCACGACGAACTGCGCGGTTCTGGGTGTTGCCCTGAACAATGTCACGGACGGCTACAACTTCATCGAGTCCGTGGTCTCCGGCTTCGGCACGGCGGTAGGCTACACGATCGCAATCGTTCTTCTCGCCGGCATCCGTGAAAACATCGATGAGAGCGACCTTCCGGCTCCTGTCAAGGGAGCGCCGATCGTCCTTTTCTGCGCGGCGCTGATGGGCATTGCATTTTTCGGATTCAGTTCGCTGAGCTAAGGAGGGGAGAAGAGTATGAATGCGATTACACTGGTCATTATTACTGTTATTCTCCTCGCGGTCATCGGTCTTCTGATCGGCGTCCTGCTGGTCTTTGCGGGTCACAAGTTCCATGTGGAGGTTGACGAGCGCGAAGCGGCTGTCCGTGAAGTGCTTCCCGGCAACAACTGCGGCGCCTGCGGTTACCCCGGCTGCGACGGCTGCGCGGCGGCGATCGTAAAGGGAGAAGCTCCGGTCAACGCATGTCCGGTCGGCGGCGCTCCGGTAGCCGAGAAGATCGGAAATATCATGGGTGTCGCCGCTGAGGCAGCCGAGAAGAAGGTGGCATTTGTCAAATGCGCCGGCGACTGCACGAAGGCCCACACCAAGGGTGCCTATGTGGGCATCAAGACCTGCACGGCGGCGGCTGCGCTGCCGGGCAAGGGCGACAAGATGTGCCAGCAGGGCTGCTTAGGCCTCGGTGAGTGCGTCTCGGTCTGTGAGTTCGACGCGATCCACATCGTGGACGGCATCGCAAAGGTTGACCGCGATAAGTGCGTGGCCTGCGGCAGATGCGCGAAGATCTGTCCGCAGCACCTGATCGAGATCATCCCGGACAAGTCAAAGTACGCGGTTGAGTGTGCGAACACGGAGAAGGGCAAGCTCGTCAAGGAGCTGTGCGACACCGGCTGCATCGGCTGCGGCATCTGCGCAAAGATGTGCAAATTCGACGCGGTCCACGTCGAGAACAACGTGGCTCATATCGATTATGAGAAGTGCATGGGCTGCGGAGCCTGCGCGGCCAAGTGCCCGTCCAAGGTTATCACTCTGCGCGAGCAGTAAAGAAGAGAAAAGAAAATCCCCCGGCTTAGCGCAGTGTTCATAAAACAGTAATACTTAAAAATGAGCACTGCCGTTAACGGGTTGGCTAAAAATAGCTGCTCTGTTGTGAACCATCAGTCACAACAGAGCAGCTATTTATTTATACAGTTCTACTCTTCTGAGGCCGGTATAATTTTTGCTCTCACGACATGGACGAACGTGGGACAAATCTACATCGACAAATAGTAGTTCTTCGCTAGCACCGGCTTTGTAAAG
>ODAJ014737307.1_pt1 | contig 18080 bp, 10 predicted proteins | sample 1539241 | NCBI WGS metagenome assembly ODAJ01 (sample SAMN02144231, study PRJEB22623) | gut metagenome | biome: sheep rumen | host: Ovis aries | place: New Zealand | reverse complement strand
CAGCGTACAGAGTGCCATCAAGAAACTGACAGAATACGGTCTATTGACATACAAAGCGGGTGAATATTCAATAGCCGACCAGCTCATGCGCCTCTGGCTCATTTCGTAAATTTGCGTTAAAAAAAGGGCGATTTATTGCAAGTTTAAACTTTTTTTTGTATTTTTGCAAAATTAAAATGCATTTTATTAACGAATAAGCTTATTTAAACTTGTATTGGTATGAAAAAGTATTTGATAACAGGACTGGCCGCAGTAGCGATTAGCGGTATGTTCACCAGCTGTACCCATGACACAGACGCTGGCGGAAGCGGTAATCTGGGCGTCGTAGAGACTTACGAGCAAGCCTTCATCAGCCGTTTCGGCACACCATCAGCAGACGCCGACTGGGGCTTCGGCAACGGCGCAACAAAGGCTGGAACGCGTGCAGTCAGTGATTACACGAACTACAAAGGCACGATGACTCCTGTTGTGTGGGGACAAGATAAAACTGACTCGCAGTGGAAGTGGCTTCCTTATACTTTCCCATCAGCTCCAGAAATTCCCACAACTAAGCCTAATGATGCAGAATACTATGCAGGAGGTTACAAGTCCTTCAGTGGAGGTACTATCTTTATGGATGAGAACACTAGTAAGCATGTAGAAGTTCAGGGTTATTGCGACATGTATGTTGTAAAGTCTGGTACAGGCGAAGGAAATGTTACCATTGAATCTACAGATAAGTGGTATGTGGGAAATGTTACAAACGGACAAAAGATTAGAGTATTTGTTTGCCCTGGAGTGACACTGAAAATCCCTGCAAATGATGAGGGGAACCTTCAGGCTAACGTGGAGTACTATTTCGCACCAGGATCGAATTTGATCTGTAATTTGTTGAAACTGAATGGTACTGCCTTCTATATGGGATCATCTACTACTACAACAGCATCCACGTTACAGGTAAACAATAATGGTATCTTCTATAACATTGGAACCGCAAACATTTCTGGCGACGTTTCTGTAGAGAATGGCAATTCTATTATTGTAAATGATGGCACCATGAATGCTGCTAATTTGCTAACAAAGGGTAGTGGCCGAGTACAGAACAATGCGGAATTGACAATCAGCAACACCACAACTATTAATAGTAACTCTAATGTTTGGGTTAACAATGGACACTATAAGACAAAATACTTTACTTATACAGCTACTAGCAGCAGTGTTATCAACAATTGTTTCTTGGAGGTTGAAGAAGATTTCTCAATGAATATCTCTGATGGCAGTGGTGATTTCAAGATTGATTCTAATGGTGGTGTGCTAACCAAGAATTTCTATGGTGGCGGTACCAATGGAGGTCCCTTCAAAATTACAATGGGATCGAATTCTGTGTTCAAGGTTACAAACGAAGCTCATATGAATGCTCTTGCTAGTGCTATTGCAAGTGCTCACTATGGTTTCAATGGCATAGGAACAGGATATGCAGTATTACAGGCCAAGAAAATAGTTAAAGATAAGGATGGCGAAGGAAATGTAGCCTATAGTGGCAAACTATACGTATCAGCAGAAGAACATTTTGCTCAAGGATATAGTGGATCCTACCCGTTTATTCACTATTATGACGGTTGTTCTGAGGAAAATATTTATGCATCAGGCTTTAAATCGGGCAAACCCGACATTACTATTCAAAAGACTCCATGTAACCCAGGATTCGGTGACACTCCCGGTGGCGGTGGTGAAACCGGTGGTGGCGACGACGAGACCACTCCTTCTATCCGTGTGATTGCTGAGGATATGGGTGACCAGTCGCTCAACGAGAACAGTGACTTCGACTTCAATGATGTTGTGTTCGACGTGACTTGGAAGAGCGAAAGCGAGGTTGAGATTGAAATCCTTGCTGCCGGTGGTACGCTGCCTCTGACTGTTGGCTGGGACGGAGTGGACGAGTCTAAGTACAGAGACTTTGAGGTACACAACCTGCTCGGCTACAGTGAGACGATGATTATCAATACTCACTCCAGCGTAGGTAACCATATCGACGACGTTCCTTCTGTAAAGCGCACCTTAAACGGAACGTTCAGAAAAGACCACTTCGCAGAGGACGTAAGAGACAATATCCCCGTGAAGGTTAAGAAGAATGGTGTATGGTATGACATCAAGGCTGATCAGGGTAAGGTGGCTGGCAAGCTGGCTGTCGATAAGGAGTATGATCCTTGGTGCAATGAGCGTAAGGATATTGACGACTGGTGGCAGAACGCTGACAAAAAAGGTCTATTCTCGAAGTACACGCAAGATCCCACGACGCTTACGAAGTACTGGTATAAGCAGGCTAAATTCCGCCAGTTGAAACCTGGGGAATACATCGAACTCAAATAATGAAGGGCGATTCAACATTTTCAAATACTTAAATACTAATCTAGTTTACAGGGGGCGTCTGCGGGAGCAGGCGCCCTCTTTTTTAATTTGCACTACCTTTGAGCGCCGCTCGAAGGTACTCACGCTCGAAAAATTTCAAATATTATTTGGATTTTTGCTCACTTAATCGTACCTTTGTACCCAATATGGTACTGAATTACATTTGGATTGCTTTTTTCATCATCGCATTTGTGATTGCGCTGGTGAAATTGGTGTTTCTGGGAGACTTCGATGTGTTCCCTGCTATGATGGACTCGACGTTCTCATCGTCGAAGACTGCGTTTGAGATATCTCTTGGTCTGACGGGTGTACTCTCGCTCTGGCTCGGCATCATGAAGATCGGCGAGAAAGGCGGTGTGGTGAACATCCTTGCCAAGGTGCTGAGTCCTATCTTCGTGAAACTGTTCCCTGATATTCCCAAGGGGCATCCCGTGACGGGCTCTATCTTCATGAATATCGCCGCCAACATGCTGGGGCTCGACAACGCGGCCACGCCCCTCGGTCTGAAGGCGATGGAGCAGCTTCAAGATTTGAAGAATGGAAAAATTGAAGAATTGAAGAGCAAGGGGCTGCAAGCAGAGGCGGAGGATCTGAAAGTGACGGCGACCAACCCGATGATCATGTTCCTCGTGCTGAACACGTCGGGCTTGACACTGATACCTATTTCTATCATGGTGTATCGCGCCCAGATGGGAGCTGCCCAGCCTACGGATATCTTTATCCCCATCCTGCTGGCCACTTTCTTCTCTACCCTCGCCGGCATCATCATCACCAGCCTTTATCAGAAGATCAACCTGCTGAACCGCACGGTACTGCTCACGTTGGGCGGTGCTGCTGCCGTCGTGGCAGCCGTCATCTGGGGCTTCGGGCAGATGGACTCCGTCTTGATGAACAAGGTGAGCACCTCTTCGGCAAACATCATGCTGATGGTGATCATCATCGCCTTCATCTTGGCTGGCGTGCGGAAGAAGGTGAACGTATATGATGCCTTCATCGAGGGTGCGAAGGACGGCTTTACGACGGCTGTGCGCATCATCCCCTACCTCGTGGCCATCCTCGTGGGCATCGGCGTGTTCCGTGCCTCGGGTGCGATGGACATGCTGATCGACGGTCTCCGCTGGGGTGTGGATGCCACAGGTGCCAACAGCGACTGGGTGGGTGCGATGCCGACGGCGCTGATGAAACCCCTCTCGGGCAGTGGAGCCCGCGGTATGATGGTCGATGCAATGACCACCTATGGTGCCGACTCGTTCATCGGCCGCCTGAGTTGTATCTTCCAGGGTTCTACGGATACCACCTTCTATATCCTGGCCGTCTATTTCGGCAGTGTGGGTGTGGTGAAGACCCGTCATGCCGTCACCTGCGGCCTGCTGGCTGACCTCGCCGGCATCATCGCCGCTATCGCTATCGCCTACTTGTTCTTTGGGGGTTAGAGTTTACAGTTTATAGTTTACGGTTTACAGTTTATAGTTTATAGTTTATAGTTTACAGTTTATAGTTTACAGTTTACGGTTTATAGTTTAATAAGGTAAGGAAATGGCGAATCTGAAATCACTTTTCAAGGATACGGCGATATACGGGCTGTCGAGTATCGTAGGCAGATTCCTGAACTATCTGCTGGTGCCGCTCTACACCCACTACATGCCCAAGGACTCGGGCGACTACGGTATCAGCACCAATGTCTATGCCTATACGGCGCTGATCCTGGTGCTGCTGACCTTCGGCATGGAGACGACCCTCTTCCGCTTTGCCAACGACGAACGGTATAAGTCGGACACCGTCTTCTCGACGACAATGGCAGTCGTCGGTTCACTGACAGCTGTGTTCCTGTTGCTTATCTTCGGTTTCATCGGACCTGTCAGCGGGGCTTTAGGCTACGAGGCTCACCCCGACTATCTGCTGATGATGGCCGTCGTGGTGGCACTTGATGCCCTGCAGGCCATCCCCTTCAGCTATCTGCGCTATCAGAAGCGGGCCTTGCGCTTCGCCTCGCTGAAGATGCTCTTCATCTTCCTGAACATCGGTCTTAACCTGCTCTACTTCGTGGTGCTGGGCAAGACGAGCGTCTTCTACGTGTTCTTCATCAACCTGCTCTGCACAGGCTTTATCACGTTCTTCTTCCTGCCAGACCTGTTCCGCATCCACTGGAAGTTCGACGGCACGCTACTGCGCAACATGCTCAGCTACTCCTGGCCGATACTCATCCTGGGCATCGCCGGCATCCTGAACCAGGTAGCCGACAAGATCATCTTCCCATTGGTCTATCCTGATCAGGCAGAGGCCAACGTGCAACTCGGCATCTACGGCTCCTGCGTGAAGATAGCGATGATTATGGCGATGATCACGCAGGCTTTCCGCTATGCTTACGAACCTATCGTCTTTGCCAAGAGCAAGGATGCCGACAAGACGGAATACTACGCTGCAGCCATGAAATACTTCCTCATCTTCACACTGCTGGCCTTCCTCTGTGTGGTGGGTTGGATGCCATTGCTGCAGTACATCATCGGCGCCGACTACCGTGAGGGACTGGGCGTGGTGCCCATCGTCATGGCGGCAGAGATCATGATGGGTGTCTATTTCAACCTGTCGTTCTGGTATAAGCTCATCGACAAGACCATCTATGGCGCGTGGTTCTCGCTGGCCGGCTGCATGGTGCTCTTCGCCGTAAACATCCTGCTGATTCCGCAGTACAGTTATTGGGCCTGTGCCTGGGGCGGTGTAGCAGGCTATGGCACAGCGATGATCCTGAGCTACATCGTAGGACAGCAGAAGAATCCGATTCCCTACCCCATGAAGGATATTGCCATCTACGTGGTAGCCACTGCCGTGCTTTTCATCGTCATGAAGCTGATACCCGCATCGTGGCCGATGATTGTGACACTTCTTGTCAATACACTGCTTATTGCCGTCTTCACGGCCATCATCGTGAAGCGCGACTTCCCGTTAAGCCATCTGCCTGTCGTCGGGAAATACTTTAGAAAATAAATTATAGTTTATAGTTTATTGTTTATTGTTTACAGTTTATAGTTTACAGTTTACAGTTTATAGTTTAAGGTAAGATAAATATAATGAAGGTATGAAGAAATTACTGGTTTTACTCATCACTATCCACTGCTCGCTAAGCGCCACCCGTGCCGACGAGGGCATGTGGACGCTCTACAACCTGCCGAACGCCGTCTATGAGACGATGAAGCAGGAGAACTACCAACTGCCCTACGGTGCGCTGTATCAGGGCGAGGATGCCGTGAAGAACTGCGTGGTGAACTTCGGCGGCTACTGCTCTGGTGTCGTCGTATCGCCCGACGGACTGGTGTTCACCAACCACCACTGCGGCTTCGAGGCCATCCGAAGCCACTCTACCGTGGAGCACGACTACATGCTCAACGGTTTCGTGTCGAACTCCTACGAGGAGGAACTGCCCAACAAGAACCTCTTCGTGAGCTTCATGGTGGAGCAGAAGGATATCACCTCCATGCTCGACTCGCTGGGCATCAACAAGATGTCGAACGACAAAAAATACCATTTCATCGACTCGCTGGAGAACGCGATGCTGAAGGAGATCGAGAAGAAAGACTCTACGCTGCGCGTGGAGATCAAGCCCTTCTATGAGGGCAACGCCTACTATCTGACCACCTACCGTGACTATGAAGACGTCCGCCTGGTGTTCGCCCTGCCTAAGTCGATGGGTAAGTTCGGCGGCGAGACCGACAACTGGATGTGGCCGCGCCAGACCTGTGACTTCAGTGTGTTCCGCATCTATGTCGATCCGAAGACCGGCGGACCTGCCAAATATTCGAAGGACAACGTGCCGATGAAGCCGAAGAAATGGGCACCAGTGAGTCTGCAGGGCTACGTGCCGGGCTCGTTCTCGATGACCATCGGCTATCCTGGTTCTACGAGCCGCTACCTGTCGAGCTACGGCATCAAGGAGCGCCGCGATGCCCAGAACAAGCCCCGCTACGAGACCCGTGAGGTGAAGCAGGCCATCATGAGTCGCCACATGCGTGCCTCGGAAGCCGTGCGTATCAAGTACGACTCGAAGTATGCCCAGAGTTCAAACTACTGGAAGAACTCCATCGGCATGAACAAGTGTATCGACTCCATCGGCCTCATCCGGCAGAAAGCCGCCTTCGAACAGCAGATACGCCACTGGCAGGACTCAACAGGCTACCTGAAGGGCAAGCTCGACTTCGACCTGCTGGAGCGTCTGTATCAGAAGCGCTTTGCCGCCATGCGTGCACTGACCTTCTATAACGAGACCTTCGGGCGTCGCAACACCGACGAGCTGACCCGTCGCGCCCTCCGTGTGCAGAACGGCGTCATCGTAAATGGCGACCCCAAGAAGCCCAAGAAGCAATACATCGAATTCAAGGACAACAGCGATACGTGGGACTATGACACAGACCGCGAAATCCTCGCCGCCCTGCTGAAACACTATCGCGAGAAGGTAGAGATCAAGTACCAGCCAGACTTCTACAACGTGATCGACCACGACTTCAAGGGCGACTACCAGAAGTTTGTCGATCACCTCTACAAGAAGTCGAAGCTGATGCAGAGCGACAAGAAGATCTACATCAACAAGAAGGGCTACCACAAGGATCCGGGTGTGGTCTATGGTGAGAGTCTGATCTCCGTCCAGGCCGATATCCAAGCTGACCTGGAGGCCACCTACGACAGCATCACCGAACAGGAACGCTATCTCTGTGCCGCCAAGCTGCGCATGGAGGAGGATATGCCGAACTACTCGGATGCCAACTTCACCATGCGACTGAGCTACGGACAGGTGGGCGAGTATCTGCTCGGCGGACAGCCCTCGGGCTACTATACCGAGGCCAGCAGCATCGTCAGGAAGATGGAACAGGGCGAGAAGGGCGTCATCGACTATGAGGCAGAACCCATCATGAAGGAACTGCTCTCGAAGTCCGACTTCGGCAAATACACCGACAAGACCACAGGTAAGCTGCACCTCTGCTTCCTGACCAACAACGACATCACCGGCGGTAACTCAGGCTCACCGATGTTCAACGGCAAGGGCGAGCTTATCGGCTTGGCTTTCGACGGCAACTGGGACTCCCTGTCGTCGGACATCTTCTTCGACCGTCAGCTGGCACGCTGCATCGGTGTCGATATCCGCTACGTGCTCTACATGATGGAGAGCTGGGGCAAGGCCGACCGTCTGCTGAAGGAGATTAACGCAAAATAAGGAAACAACTGAAGACCAATGAAAAGACTAACTACATTACTACTACTAGCGGTTGCCCTCTGTCTGTCAACGCAGGCAGAGGCGCAGCCAAACCGCATCGACCTGAGCGGCACCTGGCAGTTTGCCCTCGACCCTGATAAGAAGGTGACAGCGACACAGCCCATGACTGAGACCGTGCAGCTGCCTGGCACGACGGACACCAACAAGAAGGGCAACTATACCGCCCACAGCGAGGAGACGACACACCTGACAAGGCTTTGGTCGTATAAGGGACGAGCTTGGTACAAGCGCGACGTGACCATTCCTGCCTCATGGAAGGGGAAGACCGTCTATCTGATGCTCGAACGCACCAAACCGTCGGAAGTCTATATCGACGGCAGACTGATGGGCAGCAGTAACGACCTCTCCACCCCACAGGTATTCAATCTCACGAAGGCACTCACCCCTGGCAAGCACACGCTCGCCGTCATGATCGACAACGGCAGCGGTATCCCAGAGCAAATCTATGCCAACAGCCATGCCTACACCGAGGACACCCAGACCAACTGGAACGGCATCATCGGTGAGATCCGTTTACAGTGTACAGCTGACGGTTTACAGATGATTGCTCCCGTAGCAGACAAATCAGCTGTAAACCGTAAACCGTCTACTGTAAACCGTAAACTGTCTACTGTAAACCCCATCTTCCGCGACTTCCACATCGAGGGCCAGCACTTCTATGCCAACGGCCACAAGATCTTCCTGCGTGGCAAGCACGACGCCTGCGTATGGCCCCTGACCGGACACGTCGCAATGGATGTGGCTTCGTGGAAGGACTATCTTGGCACCTGTGCCGCCTATGGACTGAACCACGTGCGCTTCCACTCCTGGTGCCCGCCAGAGGCAGCCTTCGTCGCTGCCGATGAACTCGGCATCGTGCTACAACCGGAACTCCCCTTCTGGGGCGACTTCAACGAGAAGGACACCGTGCTGATGCAGTTCCTGCACAAGGAGGGTGAGAACATCCTGCGCACCTACGGCCATCACCCGTCGTTCCGTATGTTCGCCCTCGGCAACGAACTCTGGGGCAGCATCCCCAAGATGGCCGAGTTCATCGCCGACTTCCGTAAGATTGCACCTGACAAGGTCTATACCTTCGGCTCCAACTACTACCTCGGCTATCAGGGCGTGAAGAAAGGGATGGACTACTTCACCACCTGTCGTGTAGGCGGGGAGGGTTGGGGCAACTACGGCACCCACACCCGCGGCTCGTTCTCGTTTGCCGATGCAGCCGACGGCGGTATGATCAACCACTTCTACCCCAATACGATGATGAACTTCGAGGAGGGCTGTAAGCTGGCCTTCCCTGAGGGAGAGTCGTGGACGAAGGCTGTGCCTGTGATCTCACACGAGACGGCACAGTTCCAGACCTATCCCGACTACGATGAAATCGCTAAATACAAAGGCGTGCTCTATCCTTATAACATGGAGGTGTTCCGCTCGCGCCTGGAGAAAGCCGGCATGCTCGATCAGGCCAAAGACTTCCACAAGGCCAGCGGTGCCTGGTCGCTGCAGCTCTACAAACAGGACATCGAGATGGACCTGCGCACGAAGAATATGGCAGGCTTCCAACTGCTCGACCTGCAGGACTATCCTGGACAGGGTTCTGCCTACGTTGGCATCCTCGATGCCTTCATGGAGCCGAAGGGCCTCTGCACGGAACGCGAATGGCGCGAGTGGTGTGCCCCAGTGGTGCCGCTGCTGATTGCAGACCGTTTCTGTTTCACCAATGAGGGTGGCATCCATGCCTTTATCCAGATTGCCAACTACAGTGGCGGTTCGCTTAGCGGCAAGACGCTCCGTTGGGAACTGGGAGACCAGAAGGGAACACTCACAGTGCCAGGTGGTGAGGGATTGCTCAACGTGGGCAAGCTCGACATCGACCTGTCACAATACAAGGAGCCGGCACAGCTACAACTCAGCCTCTGCATCGAGGGTACGGAATACTACGGCGTGCCCTATCACAACACCTACGACCTCTGGGTCTATCCTGCCTGGAGCGACCTGAGTAAGCTGGAGAGTCAGGTGATTGTCACCAATGAACTGACGGACTATATCGCCCAACAGCTGGAAAACGGCAAGCGCGTGCTGCTGATGCCCGACTCCACGAACCTCTGCGTGGGCGGTCTCTTCCAGACGGACTACTGGAACTACCGTATGTTCAAGACCATCTCGGAGAACAATAAGAAGAGTGTATCGCCAGGCACACTGGGCATCCTGACAGACCCGAAGCACCCCATCTTCAAGGGCTTCCCCACCCAGATGCACACCAACTGGCAGTGGTTCCCCGTGATCAAGGCCAGCCATCCGATGATGCTCGACAACACTGGCAAGGATTATCGCCCCATCGTGCAGGTGATCGACAACATCGAGCGCAACCATAAGCTCGGCCTCATCTTCGAATTCGCCATAGGCAAAGGAAAGTTGCTCGTGGCGATGGCTGATCTTGAGTCGGCGACATCCTATCCTGAAGGTCGCGCCTTCTACCGTAGTGTACTGGAGTATATGACCTCAGACGACTTTGCGCCGAAGACACACATCACCCTCGCGGATTTCCAGAAGCTGATGACGACACCCGTCGTCGAAGGCAAGATTGGCGAACTGAACAATATCTCACCTTATTAATATCATAAAGCCCCGATGGAGAATCGGGGCTTTATTTATTTCTTCTTGCGAGGACGGCGCATTGCCCAGCCTTCCTCAGAGAAGTCGGGCTCCTCGCCTATCAACTCCTTCGGCGATTTCTTCTTGCCTTTCTGACGTGTTTCCTCAGAGCGCATCAGTGCGCGCCAGTCGTCTTTCTTCTGACGCTGCGGCTGGTCAAAGCGATCCTCTCGCTGACGTCCCTTGGAACCGTTACGTCCTGACTTTCGAGCATCGCTCATCGCTTGCTTATCCGCATCATTGTCCTTCGGTCGATAATGCTTGCGCTCGGATGAGCTGATGCGGGCATCGCTCATCGCTTGCTTATCCGCATCATTGCAGCGCACTTGACGGCCCTTGTAGCGGATACCGGTCATCTGCGTCATCACGCGACGGGCATCCTTCTCAGGCACCTCGAAATAGGAGATGGTGTCGAGCAGGTCGATATGACCGACCTCCAGACGTCCACCTACAAAACGGTTCAGCGTGTGCATCAACTCGCCTGGATAGAAGCCGTCGCGCTTGCCGAGATTAATGAAGAGACGCTTGTAGCCCTTCTGCGCCTTGTTCTGCAACTTCTCTTTATCGCTTTGCCACTTATCCTTCTGCTTCTCCTTCTTCAGATCGACCTTCTCAATCTCCGGCGCGTCGGCATAATAGGCCAGGAACTTGCCGAACTCCAGCGAGACGATCTTCTTGATGATGTCCTCCTTGTCGATATACTCGAAGTAGCGGTTGATATCCTGCATGAAGGGGGCGATCTCCTCGTCATCGACATCGGTCTTCACAATCTGATCCATCACCTTGTAGAGCTGTTTCTTGCAGATTTCCTCTGCCGAAGGTATCTCCGCCTGCACAAACTCCTTACCAATCACCTTCTCTATCGCACGAATCTTATGCTTCTCACGACTATGGACGATGGAGATCGAGGTGCCTTTCTTGCCAGCCCGGCCTGTACGACCAGAACGGTGGGTGTAGTTCTCGATGTCGTCGGGCAGTCCGAAGTTGATCACGTGCGTCAGGTCATCCACGTCGAGACCACGGGCAGCGACGTCCGTTGCCACCAGGAGCTGTGTCAGATGGTTACGGAACTTCTGCATCGTCAGGTCGCGCTGCTGCTGAGAGAGGTCGCCGTGCAGCGACTCTGCATTGTAACCGTCCTTGATGAGCTTGTCGGCAATCTCCTGCGTCTCGATCTTCGTGCGGCAGAAGATGATGGCGAAGATACGGGGATAGAAATCCACGATGCGCTTCAAGGCAAGGTACTTGTCCTTCGCATTCACCATATAGTAGATATGGTTCACATTCTCCGCCCCCTCATTGCGCGAACCCACCACAATCTCCTCGTGGTCGTGCAGGTAGTTGTTGGCGATACGCTCCACCTCTTTGCTCATCGTGGCTGAGAACATCAGCGTATTATGTTCCTCGGGCAGCGACTCGAAGATCTCGTTGATGCTCTCCGAGAAGCCCATGTTCAGCATCTCGTCAGCCTCGTCGAGCACGATGTTCGTCACCGTTGCGAGGTCCACCTTCCCGCGATGCATCAGGTCGATCAGTCGGCCTGGGGTGGCCACGATAATCTGCACACCCTTCTTTAGAGCACGTATCTGCGGTTCGATGGAGGCTCCGCCATAGACGGCCTCCACGTGGATGCCATCCATATACTTCGCGAAGTCACGGATATCATCTGCTATTTGCAGACAGAGCTCACGTGTCGGCGAGAGCACCAACGCCTGCGTATCACGCCGCGATGTGTCGATGCGCTCCAGCAGGGGGATGCCGAACGCTGCCGTCTTGCCCGTTCCCGTCTGGGCGAGGGCTATCACGTCTTTTTGGTTATCAATCAGATAAGGGATAACCGCCTCCTGTACAGGCATCGGCTGTACGAACCCCAACTCCTCAATGGCCTTGCGAATCACCTCGCTGACGCCCAATTCTTCAAATGTCTTCATCGTTTTCTCCTATTTGGTTGCAAAGATACAAAAAAAATCGTAAATTTGCAACCAGATATGAAGATATGTATATTCTGTTCTGCTAATCAGCAGATTGACCCAGACTTCTTCACGGCAACGGAAGAGCTGGGTAAGTGGGCCGCGGAGAACGGCCACAGCATCGTGTACGGCGGTGTGAATCAGGGATTGATGGAATGTGTGGCCAAGGCTTCGAAAGAGGCTGGAGGCCGTACAATAGGGGTCGTGCCGATGATTGTTGAGAAGTCTGGGCGCATCAGCGACTATGTGGATGTAGAGATACCTTGCGATAATCTGACAGACCGTAAACAGCTGATGATGGACCAGAGCGATGTGTTTATCGCCTTGCCTGGGGGCATCGGCACTTTAGACGAATTGTTCACAGTAGCCGCCTCAGCCACTATTGGCTATCATCAGAAGCCCCTCATTCTTTATAACATGAAAGGCTTTTGGGACTCACTCATCGCCCTGCTCGACGACCTGCAGACAAAAGGAATGATCCGCGGGAATTGGCGAGATTACATTAAAACAGCCGATTCAATCGAACAGATAGGCTCAATTATAGGTACGATTTATTAGGCACGAATTAACACGGCTTTCTTAAAGAAAGACACGGCTTACCAATAACTGGAATAGCCGTGTCTTAAATATAATTTAAGCTGTGTTAATCCGTGCCTACTAAATTAAATCTGTCTTATGACAGGAGACTATCGGCCAGCTGCTCCAGCAGCGGCTCGTCGGCTGCTTTCATGCGGGAGCGGATGGTGACCATCGGCTCCACGATCTCACAATCCTTCAGGGCCTCGATCATGCCGCGCATCGTCTTGCCAGCCGTTGGTGCCCAACTACCGTTCTCAATGATGCCGAAGCGACGCTTCTGATAGTTCTTGATCTGCAGGTGGTAGAGGAAGTCGTGCATCACGGGGAACACACCTGCATCGTAGCTTGATGCAGCCACAACAATAGTCGGATAACGGAAAGCATCCTCGATGACCTCGGCCATATCGTCGCGACTCAAATCGCTGACCACGACCTTGGCGGCACCCTTCTGGCGGAGTATCTCGGCCATACGCTCGGCAGCTGCAGCCGTTCCGCCGTGAATACTGGCGTAGGCAATCAGCACGCCCTCACTCTCGGGCTCGTACTTGCTCCATGTGTCATACAGCTTGATGGCAGCAGCCAGCGGTTCGCCCTTGAGCACAGGACCGTGCAGCGGGCAGATGGTCTGAACGTCGAGCCCAGAGAGTTTCTTCATCACAGCCTGCACCTGTGAGCCATACTTTCCGCAGATATTGAAATAGTAGCGGCGAGCCTCACAAGCCCAGTCGTCGGTCTCGTTCACCAGCGCACCGAACTTGCCGAATCCGTCGGCAGAGAAGACCACTTTATCCAAGCTATCGTAGCTCATAATCACCTCCGGCCAGTGTACCATCGGCGCTGTGATGAACTGCAGCGTGTGCTGGCCAAGTTTGAGTGTATCACCCTCCTTGACAGTGATGACACGTCCCTCGAAGTTGAAGCCCTCGAAGAAGTTCGGCAACATCTTCACGGCTGCGGCACTGCATACGAGCTGCAGACCGGGATAGGTCTCCAGCATCCAGGCAATAAGTGCAGCGTGGTCGGGCTCCATGTGGTGAGCCACCAGATAGTCTGGCTGGCGACCGTTGAGCGCAGCCTGCAGGTTGGCCTTCCACGCCTCGCCCTTGCGACGGTCGGCAGTATCCAATACCGCGATCTTCTCATCGTCGATGAGATAGGAATTATAACTCATGCCCTCGGGCACCACGTACTGACTCTCAAACAGGTCGATGTCGAGATCGTCAACACCGATGTACTTAATAGTGTCACTTATCATATCCATATTCTTAAATTAACTCACGTTTCTTCTCGTCGGCAAAAGCCAAATCGATGCTGTTGTTGATACTCTTGCACACGTTAGCCGAGAACTGTTGGGCCTCAGCGATGACCTGATCCCACTGGCTCTCCGTCATGCCAGCGGCAATCTGTTCGTGCGTGATGCCATACTTTATCAGTCCATAGATAAAGCCGGCGTTGAAGTTGTCGCCAGCCCCGATGGTGCTCACCGTCTCCGTCTTCATGACGGGATACTGCTTGCTCAGTCCGCCAGCCGAACGCATCTCAAGGGGATCGGCCCCTTGCGTGTAGATAAAGTTCTTGCAATAGAAGGATATCTGGGAACGATAGACGGTCTCAGCGTCCTTCTTATTGAACATCACCTCAAAGTCTTCCCGGCTGCCCCTCACGAAATCGGCAAGTTCAAGGTTCTCCAAGATATTCGGCGTCACCTTTATCACCTCGTTACGATGAGAGGAACGGAAATTCACGTCATAGTAGAGGATGGCCCCATGATTATGTGCATACTCCAAGAAGGAGAACACCTGCGGACGGATGACGGGATTCACGGCGTAGAAAGAACCATACATCACGATGTCGTCAGGCTGGATCTCAGGGAACGAGAAGTCCAGTCTGTCGTGGGGATGATCCTTGTAGAAGATGTACTCCGCATCATTATTGTCATCCAGGAAGGCCAGCGATACCGGCGACTTTGATTCCGGATAGACACTGATGTTGCTGGCATCGACATGATTCTCCTCCAGGAAGCTGACTATCCGTTTGCCCACTCTGTCATTGCCCGTCTCACTGATGAACGTGGCATTCAAGCCTGCACGTCCGAGGGAGATGAGTCCGTTGAACATAGAACCACCCGGCACGGCACCGATAGGCTGGTTGTTCTTGAAGATGATGTCGAGAATCGTCTCGCCTATACCTATTACTTTACGCATTGTTCTGAGATTTGTGGCTGCAAAGATACAAATAAATTGAGAATTAGGAATTAAGAATTAAGAGTTTTTTGTACCTTTGCAGCCAAAATGGCTAAATACAATACACATATCCTCGAAAACGGATTGCGCATCATCCATCTGCCCAGTCCTTCGCAAGTCGTCTATTGCGGCTATGACATCGCCGCAGGCACGCGCAATGAGTTGCCTGGCGAGGAAGGGCTTGCCCATTTCTGCGAGCACATGACTTTCAAGGGTACTCAGCGGCGTAATGCCCTCCAGATCATCAATGCCATCGAAGGACTGGGCGGTGAGCTGAATGCCTTCACCAACAAGGAGGACACCTGCTTCTATGCCGCCATCTCGAAGGAGCACTTCCCGCAGGCCGTCGATGTACTGACAGACATCGTCTTCCACAGCCAGTACCCACAGCAGGAGATCGACAAGGAGGTGGAGGTGATCTGCGATGAGATCGAGAGCTATAACGACTCACCGGCCGAACTGATCTACGACGAGTTTGAGAATATCCTTTTCGAAGGTCATCCGCTCGGCCATAATATCCTCGGCAACGCCGAACAGCTGCGCACCTACACGACAGACGATGCCCTGCGCTTCGTTCAGAGGAACTACCGCCCAGACAACGCCGTCTTCTTCGTCTATGGCGACGTGGATTTCAAAAGGCTGTGCAAGAGACTTGAGTTTACAGGTGACGGTTTACAGTTTACAGGTGATTACCCAACTGATTCGGACATATCATCTGTAAACTGTAAACCGTCACCTGTAAACCAAGTCATCACCCGCAACCTGAACACCCATCAGGCCCACGTGATGACTGGCTGTAGGGCCTACGCCTACAACGACCCGCGCCGTATGACGCTCTACCTGCTGAACAATATCCTCGGCGGTCCAGGCATGAATGCCCGTCTGAACCTATCCCTGAGGGAACGTCACGGACTGGTCTATACCGTCGAGAGTTCGATGGCCAGCTATGGCGACTGCGGCGTCTGGTGTGTCTATTTCGGCTGCGACCATCATGACATCCGCCAGTGTCTCCGGCTGGTGCGCCACGAACTGGACCGCATGATGCAGAAGCCACTCAGCAATACCCAGTTGACTGCTGCCAAACGCCAGCTGAAGGGACAGATCGCCATTGCCTGCGACAACCGTGAACAGTTTGCCCTCGACTTCGGCAGGAGCTATCTCCACCACGGCCACGAACGTAACCTCGAACAGCTCTACCAGCGTATCGATGCCATTACGGCAGAGGAGATACAGAAAGTGGCAAACGAGCTGTTTGCCACTGACGTACTGACGACCCTTATCTTCCAATAATCTCGTCGTGCGTGATGTAGTTACGATCCTTCGGCAGAGAGTTGGGGGTAATCGTAAATTGTCGCCCGTTCTCGAGGTTCAGCGTCACTTTGCGGAAACGAGGCCGGGTCAGCATATAGCGATCTGTGGCAGGACAGACAGGATAGAACCCCATCGAAGAGAAGAGATACCACGCTGACATCTGTCCGGCATCGTCGTTACCAGAAAGTCCGCCTGGGGTATCGTTATACTCCGTATCAAGGATATGGGCTACGCGCTGAGCCGTCTTCTCAGGCTTTCCTATAAAATCATAGAGGTAGGCTATCTGATGACAAGGTTCATTGCCGTGCCAATATCTTCCTTCGGTAAACATCGAGTCGAGCTTGGCCTCAAACTTCTCCTTGCCACCCAGCATCTCCACCAGCCCATCGACATTCTGCGGCACGTACCAGGTATAATGACAGGTAGCCCCCTCCGTGATATAGGGTTTACGATGCACAAAGTCGGTATTCCCCTCAAACAAACCACCGTCCGTCTTCTTCCTCGACAACAGCTTCGGTGCATGCCGTCCATCACAATACCCCGTCTTGGGATTGATGACGTTGCGCCAGTTCTCAGAGCGCCGCATCAGTTCGGTATAGTCCTGATCCCTTCCCAGTGCCTTAGCCATCTGAGCCACCGCAAAGTCATCGAAAGCATACTCCAGCGTGCGTGAGGTCTGTTCGTCCTGATGGAAAGCCTCCTTCACACCGTCCTCCAAGGGGATATAGCCGTATTGTAGATAACTCTTCAGTGCCCGACGACCCATACCGTTCTTATAGTCCTCGAACGAGGCCGGCGTCTCGAAGGCATTCTTCCGCATACCCTCGTAGGCCTTCTCATAGTCAAAGTCGCGGATACCCTTCACATAGGCATCGGCCAGAACCACAGAACAGTGGTCGCCGATCATCGCTGCCGTATAGGAGTTCCAGCAGGGGAAGATCGGCAGCCAGCCGCCCTGCTCGTACATCGTCACCAGCGACTGCATCATATCAGCCGACTCCCTCGGTGCAATGATGTTATAGAGCGGATGCACCGCCCGATAGGTATCCCACACCGAATAGTCGCCATAGTATTTCCTAGGAGACCCAGGACTACTATAACTACTAGGATTGCCAGCAAATCCAGGATAGGCCCCATCCACATCGCTCATCTCGCGAGGCAGGAAGGATGTCCGATAAAGGGCGCCATAGAACTGATTCACCTTCGCAGTATCCGAATCCTCCACATCTATCGTATGCAGGCGCGCTGTCCACTTCGAGACCAGCTCTGCCATCATACTCTCAAAATCGTAAGGCTCAGCCTCGACTGCAAAGTTGGTCACAGCACCTTCTTTGGTGGTAAACGAACTAGATGCCTTGAGGACAATCGGCTCATGGGCTTTGCCCTTGAACGTAAACCAGGCACAGATACTATCACAACCAGCATCCTCGATCTCGTCATAAGCCTGTAACAAGAAATGACCACAGAAACCTGCAGGTTCACCCCATCCCTGATAGATGCGATGCACGGGATTGTAGCCATAGATGGTCTTGTCGAGGCTATTCACCGTCAGGAAGCCCTCTCCCTCATCACTATTATGATTCAAGATGATATGCACTGGTCCGTCTTGTTCTGGTGTAATGCGGAAAATAGCGGAATGGCTATCGCCCGTCATCTCCACCTTCAGATGTTCCTGAGGCAGAC
>ODAJ012184196.1_pt1 | contig 18085 bp, 10 predicted proteins | sample 1539241 | NCBI WGS metagenome assembly ODAJ01 (sample SAMN02144231, study PRJEB22623) | gut metagenome | biome: sheep rumen | host: Ovis aries | place: New Zealand | reverse complement strand
CCGCTGCTGCTGACTACTACGTGGTAGGCACCATGACTGAATGGGCCGTTGCTGACGGCTACAAGATGACCAAGAACGAGGCTGCTGAGGGCGAGGAGTACATGCTGACCCTGCAGCTCACTACCGAGAGCCAGTTCAAGGTCGTTGGCTATGACGGCACCAACCAGACTTGGTTCCCCGAAGGTGTGGGTAACAACTACGGAGAGAATGGCGAGATAACCGAGGACGGCGAATATACCGTCTATTTCCGTCCGAACGCTGACGGTGGCGATGACTGGTTCTACGGCGTTATCTACGCAGCAGCAAATGAAACACCCGTTGAAGACAATGCAATCTGGTCAAGCGATCAGGCAGTTTATTGTGAAAATATTACCGTTGAAGCTTCAAAGTTTGCAAACGTAACAGTTGGTGACATCTTACATGTTATAGTCGAGGGAACTAATGCTGAAAGCGAATATCATTCTCAGGTTCGGATACTGAATGGAAACGGTAAGCAGTTGGAAAACGGAGTGAATGTTGGCAAGCAGCCTGATGGAACAGATGTTGGCTTTGTGTTGACTGGTGATATCCTCACCCAGCTGAAAGCTACAGGTCTAAAGCTTGGCGGCTATGGATACTCAAGTAAGTTAATAACTGTTGAGTCAACAGAAACAACAGGTTCAGATGCTTCCATTTGGGTAGGCTCCTCGACTGGTAATATAGATATGAGCAATTTCCACTTTGCAAACTTTAATGACTTTGCTGGTGTGAAGAAGGGCGACATTATTCGTGTAACACTCGATGCTTCCAATTGGGTGTCAGGTACCAGTGGCTGGGTCAACTTGCAGTATAAGTCAGGTGACAGCGGATGGGACTGGAAAGACACTCAGGATACAGACCTTGTAGAAATTACCAATCATTGGAATGGCGATCCTGTAGAGATTCTTATCAACTCTGATGAGTTAGCTGCAGAAATGAATGATGCTGCTAAAAACCATGGCGTAGTTGTTCAGGCAGGAGAAGAAACAATCATCACTCAGGTTGAGCTGATTCCTGCTCCCGTCACCGTTGATAACCTCTGGATTGTCGGTGATGAAGATGGTTGGCAAATTTCTACAGAAGTTAATCTGCCTAACCTGAAGGCAATGACCTTCAACACTGAAACCGAAGCCTTCGAGTACGAGGTGACCGTAGCCAGCGAAAGCGGCCTCTACTTCGCGTTCGGTGACGTAGCAGCCTCAGACAGCTGGGACGACTTCAACGCTAACCATCGCTATGCTGCAAGGGCCGGCGAGGAAGCTGCCGAGGTGGTCGAAAACCAGCCGATGCAGCTGCAGAAGTGCAATGGCACGCTGGTTATCAAGACTCTGGGTGTCTATACCGTCAGCGTGACGAAGGACCTTATACTCAGCATCAAGAAGACGGGTGAGATAGAGCCTGTAACGACTGATAAGCTCTACGTCATTGGTGACATGAATAATTGGGATCGCACCGCAATGACTGAGATGACAGTCAATAGCGCAGGTAACTATGAATATGAGCTTACAACTGAAGCTGACTGCTACTTCGCATTCGCTACCAAGCAGCTGACGGCAGAAGAAGCTGAGGCTGATCCTAACTGGGAAGTCTTTAGTGCTAATTACCGTTGGGCCATTGCCGAGGGCAACCAGGTGCCTACGCTGGAGCAGGAGTATCAGCTCGAGAAGGTCAACGGAACCATCAAGCTGGCTGCCGGCCAGTACACCGTCGTGGTTACTCCCGCAATGAAGATGACCATCACGGGCACACCGTCCGGACAACCCACCGAGTTCGAGTATTCTGCTGTCTATGTGGCAGGTAATGGTGCCGACAAGAACTGGCTGAATGGAGCTAGTTGGGATGCTGGTGCAGAGGCTAACAAACTGACCGAGGTCGCTGACGACGTTTGGGAGATTACCCTTGAGAACGTAGCAGCTGGCGAAGGCTATGAGTTTAAGTTCACCGTCGATGGTGGCTGGGATGTCAACTTTGGTATAGAGGATCCCGCTGCCTTCGCTTTTGGCACCGAATATGCCGGTGTGGTTAATGGAGCGAACATTACGTTCTCACTCACCGAGGCCAGTGATGTTACTATGCATCTCGACATGAGCGCTTACGACAACACCACCAAGCAGGGTGCCAAGTTCACCGTCACCGCTACAGCCGCTGGCGAAGAGCCGCAGCCCGTCGAGGACGAAGGTATCTGGATTAAGTGGGGCGCAGAAGATGTGGCTTCTGTAGGTAACGTGCTGACTAACTATGGCGATGCTGACTTCTACCTGACCACCGTTGACAACAATGGCGACAAGTTGTCCATCGACGCTAACAATGCTTACTTCGGAACGGCCGAGAAGCAGTATAAGTTTACCCACCGCCTGAAGACGGGTGGCAAGTCGAGCAGCAACAACCACATGGCACTCAGCATTGCCAAGGCCGGTACGCTGAATGTCTATGTACGCTCTGGTAACAACTCGGCAACCGACCGTAACCTCGTGCTGACACAGGACGGTAACGAACTGTATAACGCTGTGGTACAGGATGCTGATGCCATCGAGGTCGCACCTGAAGACCTGAACGCAAGTGCTCCCGCACTGGCCGAGGGCGACCCCGTCAAGGTCTATCCCGTCATCACCGTCCAGGTAGAGGCTGGTGTCGTTGAGATTGGCTATCCTACCAATTCGCTCAACTTCTACGCCTTCCAGCTCATTCCTGAAGAGGGAGGCACAGGCATCCGCAACCTGGAGGTCACCCAGAACTTCGACGAGTCGCTGCCCGCTTACAACCTGCAGGGCCAGCGTGTAACGAAGTCTTACCGTGGTGTCATCATCCAGAATGGCAGAAAGTTCTACAATAAGTAGAAAGTCAAGAAAGGGAAGCTCTTTTGGAGCTTCCCTTTCTTGTCTATAGCCACTATAGCCACTATAGCCACTATAGCCACTATAGCTACTATAGCCACTATAGTTTCTATAGCCTCTACCTCCCCAAGAACCGTTCATCCAGGTACTGCTGAAACACCTCGCGGTACATGTCGCCTATGGGCAGGTAGGTGTCGGCATCCAGAATGACTCGGTTCTTGTTGACCTCCACCACCTTCGTCAGGTTCACGATGTACGAGCGGTGAATGCGCATGAAGGTGTCCTTGGGCAACCGTTCCTCCATCTTCTTCATAGAGAGCAGCGTGATGACGGGTTTCGCCTCGCCGTCTAAGTAGATGCGCAAGTACTCCGACATGGCCTCCACGTAGCGTATCTGGCTGATGGTGATGCGCAGCACCCGGTAGTCGCTCTTGACGAAAAGAACCTCTCCCGACCTCCCCGAAGGGGAGGAGGGCCTCCACGGATTTCGGAGCCCGTCAAGGCCCCCCTCCCCTTTGGGGAGGTCGGGAGGGGCTGGAGCTGCTCCCATTCTCTCCCTCACCCGCTCTGCAGCCCTCTTGAACTCGTCAAGGCCGAAGGGCTTGAGCAGATAATCGACGGCATTCACGCGGAAGCCCTCTACGGCATAGTCGGCGTATGCCGTGGTAAACACCACGAGGGGCGGCGAGGCCAGCGACTTCACAAAGTCCATGCCGTTCAGGTCGGGCATGTTGATGTCGCAGAACATCGCATCGACCATCTCTTCCTGTAGTATCCGGTGAGCCTCCACGGCGTTGCTCGCCTGGCCGGCCAGCTCCAGAAACGGTATTTTCTCAATGTAAGCGACGAGCTGCTTCAGTGCCAGAGGCTCGTCGTCAACGGCTAAACACTTAATCATCTTGTTTATTTACGATTTACGGATTTTCGATTTTCGATTTACGATTTACGGATTTTCGATTTGCGATTTAATCGGTATCACCAGTCTTACGCTGTACTCCACGTCCGTCTCGCTGATGTCGAGCGAGTACTGACTGCCGTATATGAGGTTCAGGCGCTCGCGTACGTTCTTCAGCCCTACGCCGCCCTCTTTTCTCTCTCCTCTTTCCTCTTTCCTCTCTCCTCTCTCCTCTTTCCTCTTACTATTCCTGCAAGAGAATACGAGCACATGGTGCTCAAGGGTAGCCTTCACCTCAACAAATGACTCCTGCTGGTAGCTGATGCCGTGCTTAAAGGCGTTCTCCACGAAGGTTACAAAGAGCAGCGGCGGCACGTCACCCCCCTCTACGCCTTGGGGCAGGCTGACGTTGATATCTACCTTGTCGGTATAGCGCAGGCTCATCAGCGAGATGTAGTGTTCCAGGAAGTTCAGCTCGCTGCTCAGCGGCACCGTCTTCTTGTTGCCCTCGTAGAGCACGAAGCGCATCATGCGCGACAACTCCAGAATGGTATGCTTCGCCTCCTCAGGGTCTATATCCACCAGAGCGTGAATGTTGTTGAGCGTGTTCATGAGGAAGTGCGGGTTGATCTGGTAGCGCAGGTACTCCAGCTGCTTCTCCAGGTTCTGCTTCTCCAGTTCGCCCATTACTCTTTGGTCTCGCCGTTGCTTGAAGTAGAGTTTCACGCCGAGGTTCATGCCGAACATCAGCACCAGCACGATGGTGGCTATGATGTCGTGCTCGCCACGGAATATCGGGGGCTTATGGGCCTTATGGGCCTTATGGGGCTCATGGGGCTTATGGGGCTCATGGGCCTTATAGGGCTCATTGGCCTTATAGGGCTCATTGGCCTCATAGGGCTTATAGGGCTCATAGGGCTTATTAGCCCCATGGGCCTCAGTAGCCTCGTGGGGTGGGGGGGCGCCCGGCCCCATGTCGGCGGGCCGGTTCATGCACTGCACCAGGCCGAAGAGAATGACCACGACGGCTAACGATGCAAAGTAGCCCCAGCGGTTCTGCTTGTAGATGAGCAGCGGGGCCAGCAGGTAGTTGTGTATCAGGAACAGGACGAGGTAGATGGCCAGTTCGCACCAAACCAAGAATACCTCGCCCCAGTTGAAGGTGGCCTGGGCGTCGGCCGCCGTCCGTATCGAGAGACTCAGCACCGGGCCTATGAAGAGGATTCCCCATAGGCCAAGGTACGTCAGGTTCTCGTATTTGTGTAAAGTTTTCATCGATAGGCTTGCTTATAGTAATTAACGGAGTTTTGGGGTGTTTATTGTAGTGGCTATAGTTGCTATAGTTGCTATAGTGGCTATAGTTTCTATAGTCTCTATAGCCACTATAGCCACTGTCGCTTGCTTACCAGCGGCCGCCGGGCATTCCGCCACCGCCGCCCATGCCGCCGCTAAAGGTGTTCTGGGCCGTCACGCTGGTCGATGATGAGGAGCCCAGGCTCAGCGTGTAGCTGCTGCCGCTCTGCAGACCGGGGGCCGTAATGAGGATGCTGCCGTTCGAGTAGCTGTACGGCGGCATAGTGAACGTGGCTACGGTCGTGTCGCCGCTCTTGATGCTGACCGTGCTGTTGGCCTGTACCGAGCCGCTTGTACTGATGAGGCCCTGAGTGGTGCTGCCAAGCGTGCCGTCCAGTCGTCCGCCGATGGCAAAGAGGCTTCCACCCGAGATGTAGAGCTTGTGCTGCTCGTCAATGTCGAGGCCCGTCTCGGCTCCGCTGGCTCCGAAGCAGACTATGTTGCCGCCCATGATGTAGAGGTTGCCGTTGGTGTCAATGCCGTCGTTGTTGGTGCCCACGGCTACTATGGTGCCGCCGCTGATGGTCATGTCGCTCGACGAGTTGATGCCGTCGTCGTGAGCCGAAATGAGCACCGTGCCGTCGGTAATGTCCAGTGTGCCCTTGCTCTCAATGCCCTCGGCGTTGTTGCCTGTGGTGCGTACCATGATGTCGCCGCCGTTGACTTCCAGCACGCCGTGCTCGTTCTTCGTGCCCACCTTGATGCCCTTGGGCGACGAGGTGTAGGCATCGTCCAGGTTGTCCGTGTTGCCCGTATAGTTATGGCTCTCGGTCGAACCGTTGCTGTAGTAGAGACCGCCGGTGGTGATGATGCGCAGCTTACCACCGTTGATGTAGCACTCCCAGTCAGCCTTCAGGCCCTTGCCGCCGCTGCCCGTAGCCTTGGTGTATATCTCGCCGCCGTTGATGGTCAGTATCGAGTCGCAGGCTATGCCGGCTGACGCCTTTGTCTCCAGGTCTTCCTCGTCCCACTGTCCGTTGGCCGTGCTTACCACGGTGGTACGTCCGCCATTGATGGTAATGTCGATGTCGCCATTGATACCTTTGCCACCTGCTGCCGATACCTCGACGTTGATGATGCCGCCGTTGATGTAGAGGTCGTCGCCGGCCTTGATGCCGTGGTTGGCCGTTGAGTTGACGTAGAGGTTCACGCCTTTGTCAATGACAATGTTGCTCTTGCCGTGAATACCGTTGTTATAGGTGCCATACACCTCCAAGGCTCCCGTGCCGCTCACGAGCAGCTTGCCCTTGGCAAAGAGTGCACCCTTGTGGCTGTCGTCGGCCGTCGTGCCGTCGGTCAGCTTGTTCGTGCCCGTCAGCACCAGGAAGGCCTTGTACTTGCTCTCTATGTCGAGTGCCGTGCTGCGCTTGTTGGTAATGTCGGCACCGTTCAGGTTCAGCTCGAAGTCCGCCTTGCCGTCAATGGTCAGCGAACCGTCGCTGGTCGTTCCCGTCACTACGTAGCATACACCCTCCGTCGAGCCGTGGCTGGCCGTCACGTCGCCTCCTTCAACGCTGATGCTTACGCCGTCGGCCTCCATGGCCGTAGGGTTGCTCATGTCTATATTAATAATGGTGGGAAAACTGTTCTGGCTGAAGTCATCGCTTGCCTCGGGGTAGGTGGCGCTGGCTGCTGTCGAGGGTTCTGCCGTCGTCTTGTCGATGCTGATGTCGAACGAGAGCAGCTCGCCAGTGGCTGCTGTCGAAGCACCGCTGCTGGCATTACTGTTTGTTCCGCTGTTGTTAATGATGGAACCACTGTTGTCGAATAAGTCACTAACGGGGTCGTCCGTTGAGCAGGCTGTTGTGATGGTCATCGCTGCGAGGAGCATCACGCTGTACATCATTTTCTTCATATCCTTACACGTTTTAGTTGTTTCTACAGTGCAAAGATACGCCAAAGCTCCCCCCAACGCAAATTTATTCAGCAAAACCCCCGATTCCGTCAATGAACGGAATCGGGGTTCTTATTAGTCTCAGAAGCCTCAGAGGCCTCAGAGGCCCTAGAGGCCCCAGACGGCCCTATTGGCCTTAGAGTCCCAGCTTCTTCTTAGCGTCGGCAGCAGCGTCGTCGATGGCGCCCTCTACCTTCTTCTTGGCTTCGCCCTTCACCTCTTCGGCCTTGTCCTCTACGGCAGTAGCGGCAGCGTCAACGGCACCCTCGGCAGCCTCGGCTACGTTGGTCGGAGTGGCGGCAATGGCTGAGATGAGGCTGTTCACGGCTTCGTTCTCGCTACCTACCACAGCCTTAATCTTGTCGGCATTCTCAGTCAGGAAGGCGTTGATCTTCTCCTGATAAATCTTGGCAGCCTCGGTGTCGCCCTTAGCCAGGTACTCGGCAATCTTCTCCTTAGCCTGCTCGATGACAGCCTTCACAGCCTCGGGGTTGTTGGCGGCAATCTTCTCGGCCAGGTCCTTCGTCAGGTTGTCGGCATCGACACCAGCCAGCTCTGCGGGAGCCATGGTCTCTACCATGCTGGTCGAGTCAACGGCAACGTCGGTCTTGCCGGTCTTGTTGTTACACGATGTAAAACCGATGGCAGCTACAGCCATCACTGCTACAAGAATCTTTTTCATAACTTTCTCTTTTTTAGTAAAACATGTTCTCTTTGGCACTAAGCCGTCGGCAAAGGTAAAGAAAAATGTGTTAGGTTATCCTCTTTTTTACTTCATTTAACGCAATAGTTCAAAGAAAATGTTTATCTTTGCACAAATTATGCAAACTTAAAACAATAAAGATATGCCTAACTTCCATCAATTAGTAGAGTGCGTGCCCAACTTCAGCGAAGGGCGCGACAAAGAAATTCTGCGTCAGATAGCTGCCGCCGTAGAGAGCGTCGAGGGCGTCTTGCTGCTCAACGTCGATCCTGGCGAGGCTACCAACCGTACCGTCTTTACCTTCGTGGGCGAGCCGCAGCAGGTCTGCGAGGCTGCTTTCCGTGCCGTGCGTACGGCGGGCGAGCTCATCGACATGAGCAAGCATCACGGTGCCCACCCGCGCATCGGGGCTACCGACGTGTTGCCGCTCATTCCCGTCAGCGGCATTACGCTCGAAGAGTGTGCCCAGCTGGCCCGTCAGCTGGCCGAGCGCATAGCCAACGAACTATGTATTCCCTGTTACGCCTACGAGGCTGCCGCCTTCCGGCCTGAGCGGAAGAATCTGGCCGTCTGCCGCCGTGGTGAGTATGAGGGCATTCTGAAGCGCATCAACGACCCCAATGAGGCACCCGATTTCATGCCGCCCAAATCTCAACTCTCAAACCTCAAATCTCAAATCTCAAGGTCCGGCTGTACCGTCGTGGGTGCCCGTGACTTCCTCATCGCCGTCAACTTCAACCTCAACACCACCTCCACGCGCCGTGCTAATGCCATTGCCTTCGACGTGCGCGAGAAAGGGCGCCCCCTCCGTGAGGGCGACCCCATAACTGGCACGCCCAAGCGCGACGCCGAGGGCAATATCATCATGCAGCCCGGCACGCTGAAGGGCACGAAGGCCATAGGCTGGTACATCGACGAGTACGGCATTGCCCAGGTGTCCATGAACATTACCGACATCAACCAGACCCCTCTGCACGTAGCCTTCGACGAGGTGTGCCGCTGTGCGCAGAACCGTGGTCTCCGCGTTACGGGCACCGAGATTGTGGGCCTCGTGCCCAAGCGTGTCCTGATTGAGGCGGGCAAGTACTACCTGCAGAAGCAGAACCGCTCTACGGGCATTCCCGAGGACGACATCATCCAGATGGCCATCCGCTCCATGGGCCTTAGCGACCTGCGGCCCTTCAACCCCCGCGAAAAGGTCATCGAGTTCCTACTCGAGGATCGCCAGCAGCCCAGTAGCCCCAGTGGCCTTATAGGCCTCACCGTCAAGGCCTTTGCCGAAGAGACCTCCCGCGAAAGCCCCGCGCCAGGTGGCGGCACCGTGTCAGCCTACATGGGTGCCCTTGGTGCTGCCTTAGGCACCATGGTGGCCAACCTCTCCAGCCACAAGGCGGGGTGGGACAGCCGCTGTCCTGAGTTCTCTGTCTGGGCAGAGAAGGGCCAGGCGCTCCTGGCCGAGCTGCTCCATCTGGTCGATGAGGACACGCGCGCCTTCAACCGCATCATGGCGGCCTTTGGCTTGCCCAAAGGCTCCGACGAGGAGAAGGCTGCCCGCACCGCCGCCATTCAGGAGGCCACGCTTTATGCCGCCCAGGTTCCCCTGCGCACCATGCATGCCTCGGTGCAGGTGTTCCCCCTCTGCCGTGCCATGGCCCAGCAGGGCAATCCTGCCAGCATCAGCGATGCCGGCGTCGGCGCCCTCGCTGCACGTGCCGCCGTGCTCGGTGCCGGCCTGAACGTGAAGATCAACGCCGCCTCCCTGAAGGACCGCCCAACTGCCGACTCCCTCACGGCCGAGGCCGACCAGCTCATGGCCCAAGCCAACCAGGCCGAACAAGAAATCCTCAAAATGATTAACAATAGCCTATAGTTCCTATAGTTTCTATAGTTCCTATAGTCCCTATAATCCCTATTAGCCCCATGACAAAAGAACAATTCCAACAAGAAATCCGACTCGGCATCCCTGACACACTGCCCGAGATGCCACCGTACGACACCGAGATTAACCACGCCCCGAAGCGCAAGGACATTCTGACACCCGACGAGAAGCGCCTGGCGCTGCGCAACGCCCTGCGTTACTTCCCGCAGCACCTGCACGCCGCACTGGCACCGGAGTTCATGGACGAGCTTCGCGCGTACGGGCGCATATATATGTATAGGTATCGTCCGCAGTACGAGATGAAGGCCCGCCCCCTCGACGACTACCCCCACCGCTCGCGCCAGGCAGCAGCCATCATGCTCATGATTCAGAACAACCTCGACCCGCGCGTAGCACAGCACCCCCACGAGCTGATTATCTACGGCGGCAACGGGGCCATCTTCCAGAACTGGGCGCAGTACCGGCTGGTCATGAAGTACCTCTCGGAGATGACCGACGAGCAGACGCTCGTCATGTACTCCGGCCACCCGCTCGGTCTCTTCCCCTCGCATAAGAATGCTCCCCGCGTCGTGGTGACCAACGGCATGGTCATTCCCAACTACTCCAAGCCCGACGACTGGGAGCGTGGCAATGCCCTTGGCGTTACGCAGTACGGCCAGATGACGGCCGGCTCCTACATGTATATCGGCCCGCAGGGCATCGTCCATGGCACCACCATCACCGTCCTCAACGCTGCCCGTCGTGTGGCCTCGCGTACTGCGGGCCGCCTTCCGCTCTTCGTCACTGCCGGCCTGGGGGGCATGAGCGGTGCTCAGCCTAAGGCAGCCAACATTGCCGGTGTGCTCAGCGTGACGGCCGAAATCAACCCCAAGGCCGCCCTCAAGCGCTACGAGCAGGGCTGGGTGGATGAGGTGCTCTACGACCTCGACGAGGTCGTAGAGCGGCTGAAGGCTGCTGGGGCTGCTGGGCCGACTGGGGCTACTATGGCTACTGGGGCTACTGAGACTACTGAGACTCAGACGGCCCAGTTGGCCCAGAGGCCCCAGAGGCCCCAGAAGACCCAGTCGGCCCAGAAGCCCCAGTTGCCCCAGAGGCCTCACAGCATCGCCTATGTGGGCAATGTCGTTGACCTCTGGGAGCGCTTGGCCGATGAGGACATCCCCGTCGATCTGGGCAGCGACCAGACATCGCTGCACAACCCGTGGGCCGGCGGCTACTACCCCGTAGGCCTGACGCTCGAGGAGAGCAAGCGCATGATGGCTGACGACCCCGAGCTGTTCAAGGAGAAGGTGCAGGCCTCTCTGCGCCGTCAGGTGGCTGCCATTAACCGCCTGGCCGACCGTGGCATGTACTTCTTCGACTATGGCAACGCCTTCCTCCTGGAGGCCAGCCGCGCCGGTGCCGATGTAGCCCCCACGGGGGCCAAGGGAGGGGCCTCTTTCCGCTACCCCAGCTACGTACAGGACATCATGGGCCCCATGTTCTTCGACTACGGCTTCGGCCCCTTCCGCTGGGTCTGCACGTCGTGCGACCCTGCAGACCTGGAGACGACCGACCGCCTGGCTGCCGAGGTGCTGGAGCAGATGATGCAGGAAGCCCCCGCCGAGATACGCGGCCAGCTGGCCGACAACCTGCACTGGATACGCGAAGCCGGCCGTAACCACCTCGTTGTGGGCTCGCAGGCCCGCATCCTCTACGCCGATGCAGAGGGCCGCACGCGTATTGCCCTGGCCTTCAACGAGGCCATTCGCCGGGGCGAGCTGAAGGCCCCCGTCGTCTTAGGTCGCGACCACCACGACGTGAGTGGCACCGACTCGCCCTTCCGCGAGACCTCCAACATTTACGACGGCTCGCAGTTCTGTGCTGACATGGCTGTGCAGAACGTCATTGGCGATGCCTTCCGTGGTGCTACGTGGGTCAGCCTGCACAATGGCGGCGGCGTAGGCTGGGGCGAAGTCATCAATGGTGGCTTCGGCATGGTCATTGACGGCTCGGCCGACAGTGACCGCCACATCCGCGAGATGCTGCTCTGGGATGTCAACAACGGCATTGCCCGCCGCTCGTGGGCCCGCAACGCAGGCTCCCTCATGGCCATCAAGCGCGAAATGGAGCGTACGCCCGGCCTCGTAGTCACCCTGCCCAACCTCGTTGATGACGAACTGCTAAAGGGCTACTAAGGCTACTATGGCAACTATGGCCACTATGGCCACTATAGCCACTATAGCTACTATAGCCACTATGGCCACTAAGTAATAATAACTAACAGAGAAGTTATGATACACCAAATATCAGCGGGTCACCTGACCCTCGACAAGATTGAACAAATCATTAAGTACAACTACACGCTGGCCCTCAGCGACGATACGCGCCAGCGCATCATCAGCTGTCGTGAATACCTCGACCGTAAGGTTGCCGAAAGTAAAGAACCCATCTATGGCGTGACTACTGGCTTCGGTTCACTCTGCAAGATAAGCATAGACCCTGACCAGCTGGCTCAGCTACAGATTAACCTCATGATGTCCCACGCCTGCGGCTGTGGCGAACGCGTGCCTAACGACATCGTACGCATCATGATTCTCCTGAAGATACAGTCCCTCTCCTACGGCTACTCGGGCTGTAAGCTTGACACCGTGGAGCGGCTCATCGACTTCTTCAACCGTGGCGTCTGTCCCGTTGTCTATCAGCAGGGCTCTGTCGGTGCCAGTGGCGACCTCGTGCCCCTGGCCCACCTCTGCCTGCCACTGGTCGGACTGGGCGAGGTGGAGTATCAGGGTGAGCTCATGTCGGGCGCTGAACTGAACCGCCGCATGGGCTGGGAGCCCATACGCCTCGGCTCGAAGGAGGGTCTGGCGCTGCTCAACGGCACGCAGAACATGGCGGCCTTTGCCTCATGGGCCTGCATCAAGGCCAAGTACCTCAGCGAGTGGGCCGACGTCATCGGAGCCATGTCGCTTGAGGCTTACGACGGCCGGCAGGACCCCTTCACGCTGGCCGTCCACATGGTGCGCCCACATGCCGGCCAGATAGCTACGGCCCGCCACATGAACGAGCTGCTGCGCGGCAGCGAGCTCATCAACCGTCCCAAGAAGAACGTGCAGGACCCGTACTCCTTCCGCTGCATTCCGCAGGTGCACGGCGCGGTGAAGGACACGGTGTCGTACGTCAAGTCGGTCATCGACGTCGAGATTAACGCCACCACCGACAACCCCACCGTCTGCCCCGACGAAGACCTCATCATCTCGGCCGGCAACTTCCACGGCGAGCCCATAGCCCTGCCCATTGACTTCCTGGCCCTGGCCCTCTCCGAGCTGAGCAGCATCAGCGAGCGACGCATCTACAAGCTGGTCAGCGGCACGCGCGGCCTGCCCAGCTTCCTCGTGGCCAAGCCTGGACTGAACAGCGGCTTCATGATTCCGCAATACACGGCGGCCTCCATCGTCAGCCAGAACAAGACGCTCTGCATGCCCTCGTCGGCCGACAGCATCCCCACGTCGCAGGGGCAGGAAGACCACGTCAGCATGGGGGCCAACGGCGGCACCAAGCTGCACCGCATCGTAGAGAACACCGAGCGCGTGCTGGCCATCGAGCTGCTCAACGCCGCCCAGGCCCTGGAGTTCCGCCGGCCGCTGAAGTCGTCGCCCGCCCTTGAGCGCATCTTTGCCGACTACCGCAAGGTGGTGCCCTTCATTGAGGACGACGAAGTGATGTATCCCCACATAGCCCGATCAGTAGAATTCCTGCAGCATGAGACTCTTGATTAAGGATATTGGCCTCTTGGTGGTGGACCGCCACGGACAGGAGCGCCTCCAGGGGGCCGCCATGAGCCGCCTCGACGTGCTCCACGACGCGTGGCTGCTCGTGGAGGACGGCCGCTTCGCGGCCTTCGGAACAGAGCCTCCCCCAACCCCCTCCCAAGGAGGGGGCTTTCGGGCCGTTGACGCCCACGGCGGTGCTGTGCTGCCCTCGTTCTGCGATTCGCATACCCACCTGGTGTATGCCGCCAGCCGCGAGGGCGAGTTTGTCGATAAGTTGCGCGGCCTCTCCTACGAGGAGATAGCCCGTCGTGGCGGTGGCATTCTGAACAGCGCCGCCCGCCTGCACGAGCTGTCGGAGGACGAGCTGTACTGTGCGTCAATGCACCGCATCGACGAAATCATCCGCAAGGGAACGGGCGCGGTGGAAATAAAGAGCGGCTACGGCCTGAACACCGCTGACGAGCTGAAGATGCTGCGCGTCATTCGCCGCATCAAGGAGACCGCCCCCCTGCGCGTGGTCAGCACCTTCCTCGGGGCGCATGCGGTGGGCCCCCTCCTAACTTCCCCCGAAAGGGGGAGGGACTGGGATGACCAAGAGCCTCCCCCAGTTGGAGGAGGTTGGAGGGGGCCGGAGGTCCGTCGGAGGCTGTATGTTGATTTGGTCATCCGCGAAATGCTGCCCGCCGTGGCGGCCGAGGGACTGGCCGACTACGTCGATGTGTTCTGCGACCGGGGGTTCTTCACCCCCGACGACACGCTACGCATTCTGGAGGCTGCCGCGAAGTACGGCCTCCGGGGAAAGATTCACGGTCAGGAGCTCGCTCCGTCGGGTGGGGTGGAGGTGGCCGTCAGGACGGGCTGTCTCTCCGTCGATCACCTGGAGAGCATGACCGACGACGACATCCGTTTGCTCCAGGGCACCACGGTGATGCCCACCTGCTTGCCGGGCACGTCGTTCTTCCTCAACATGCCCTATGCTCCGGCTCGTAAGATGATTGACAGTGGTCTGGGCGTAGCCCTCGCTTCCGACTACAACCCGGGCTCTACACCCTCGGGCGACATGAAGTTCGTCGTATCCCTGGCTTGCATCAAGCAGCGCCTGTTGCCCGCCGAAGCCCTGAATGCCGCCACGCTCAACGCCGCCTACGCCATGGGCCTGAGCCGCGACTACGGCTCCATTGCCGTGGGCAAGGTGGCCAACTTCTTCATTACCGACCCCATTCCCTCTCTCGACTACCTACCCTATGCCTATACCTCGCCCGTTATCCGGAAGGCATTCCTAAATGGAATTGAGAATTGAGAATTGAGATTTGAGAGTTATGTACTCCCCTCCCTTGTAGGGGAAAGGCTACGGGTAGGCGAGCTATGCTCGGGAATGGGGTTGGGGGTGGGGTCAGTAACTTCAAAATAATGGGGCAACAATTTGAACACCCTAATTCTCAATTCTCAATTCTCAATTCAATGGGGCAGTGGTCGCTGCCCATGATGTCGGTGTGAATCTTCGCGTCGGTGATGCAGTCGCGCAGACGGTCGGAGACGAGGAAGTAGTCGATGCGCCATCCTACGTTCTTCTGACGGGCCTGGAAGCGGTACGACCACCAGGAGAACACCTGCTCCTCGGGGTGCAGCAGACGGAACGTGTCGGTAAAGCCGCTCTTCAGCAGCGTCGAGAACTTCTGGCGCTCCTCGTCGGTGAAGCCCGCGTTCTGGTGGTTCGTCTTCGGGTTCTTCAGGTCTATCTCCTCGTGGGCTACGTTCATGTCGCCGCACACCACGACGGGCTTTTTGCTGTCTAATAATAATAGGTACGCGCGAAAGGCCTCTTCCCACTCCATGCGGTAAGCGAGCCGCCGCAGGCCGTCCTGCGAGTTGGGCGTATAGACGCAGACCAGGTAGAACGCCTCCAGCTCCAGCGTAATGACGCGCCCCTCGTGGTCGTGCTCCTCCAGGCCCAGGCCGTAGCTCACGCTGAGCGGCTCCTGACGCGTATAGATGGCCGTGCCCGAGTAGCCCTTCTTCTCGGCATAGTTCCAGTAGCTCCTGTATCCCTCAAACTCCAGGTCCAGCTGGCCCTGCTGCATCTTCGTCTCCTGCAGACAGAAGCAGTCGGCGTCCAGCTCCCTGAACACATCGCTGAAGCCCTTGCCCTGGCAAGCCCTCAGCCCGTTGACGTTCCACGAAATCAGTTTCATTATCTTAATAATTGCCTTCGTTTATCAATAATCTCGCCTGCAAAGATAGTGCAAACCGAGTGAAATACAAAATAAAACACGAAGTTTTTATTTTTATTTCCGAGGTGCAGCCTATCTTTGACAGCGGTACCTTGAGTATATTTCTGCGTCATTTTCCATGTTGTGCGTTTGGACTTTTCTTGCTCTTTAGCGAGGAATTTGGTTGAGTTTGATGAGAGAATGTCTATTGTTTTCCCGAGATTGTTATATGTTTTTCCCGAGATTCTTATCACTTTTTCCCGAGATTCTCACCTACAATCTCGGGAAAAGACAACTTAAATCTCGGGAAAAATTAATAACAATCTCGGGAAAACGTTATACAATTCATGCGCGAAGTAGGCAGAAAAGCTCGCTGATGATGGCGGAAACTGGCTTTTCTCCTTGTAAAAAATGTGGTTAACTTCCATCGCCCCGTTCATCGGCATTTGCAATGCCGATGCTGCTGGCATGTGCATTTGTAATGCACGTCTGCTTCTGTCGTCTTGTGTGTGTCGTGCATTACAAATGCACATACCCAATGCAGCCGCATTGCAAATGCGGCTGAACGGTTTGCAAATAACTTCGCTAACTTCTATAAATATAAATAATGTACGCGCGAGGACGCATGACGACGGGGACGGAAATAGCGGGGACCAGACGGAGAATGGCTACGGATTATAAGAAATTTTTGCGTTTTACATAAAAAATGTTACGAAAAGTTTGGCGGTTACGGAAATCTTTTATACCTTTGCAGAATATAACGAGGAATAACCATTAGTATTATCAATACATATCGTTTTAAACATTACAATTAACAAAACCAATCAAGTTATGAGAAAAAGAATTACTTTCTTTTTGGCATTGACGGCAGCGGTGCTGCTCGCATTGCCTACTCAGGCTCAGCAGTTGACCGTGAAGAAGGCTGTCAAGAACAGTCAGGTCATGGCCAGCAAGAAGCTGGATGCCAAACAGATTGAGGCCGCAAGGGCCGCCCGGGCAAAGGCTAACGACCAGACCGTTGGCATTGCCTTCCGTGGCACCCACACGGCCGCAGTGGAAAGCAAAGCAGAGCTGACGCTCGAACAGGCTCAGGCCTTGAAGGCTGCCGACACGACCGCCGGCAAGCTCTTTAAAGCATGGAACTGGAAAGCTAATCAGGCTCCGAAGTATGTATCGAAGAGTGGACTGGTGAACACCGACAACGCGCGCCAGCCGCTGTTCAAGTTCAGTGGCCGTGAGGTGGAGCGCTTTGCACGCTTCGACGGTCAGCCGAAGAAAATCCTCCGTGCAGAAACGGTCGATGACCACGGCATCATCACTGCTCCGGACGAGGGTGTCACCAAGTACTACACCCGTACCGGTACGGCCTTCTATAACGCCAGTGGTAGTGTCTATTATGAAGACCAGAGCGGCATCGTGACGATTCTTGAGGCCGAAGGCGGTACCGTCTATATCAAGGACATCGTCTCGCACTTCACTCAAGGCTCATGGGTAAAGGGCACCAAGGATGGCAACACCATCACCGTGGCTACTGGCCAGCCGCTGTACTGGAATTCCAACTATTCTACTACGCTGGGCTTATACTGGGGTAACGCCCAGAGCACTGGCACTGGCACCACCTATGTAAAGGGCGAGGGCGACATCACCTTCACCGTTGACGACGAGGCCGGCACCATCACGCTCGACGGCTCCAGCGACCAGAAAATCATCGGCGTCTTCTGGGACGACGACAACGCATGGTCTGGCTCTGGTGACTACAACACCGTATGGACGCTGGACGACAGCTACGTGCCCCCCTCGACGGAGCTCGTGGTACTGCCCGACGGCGCCGAGGTTCAGAACTGGTATGCCGATGGCACTGGCTCAGCAGCCGTTCCTACCGACGTGAAGGTTGCCTTCGTAGGGAACGAGGTGTACATCAGCGGACTGACGTCCAACTTCCCCGACGCCTGGATTAAGGGTACCCTCGACGGCACTACCGTCACCTTCAGCAAGTTACAGTTTGTCGGCATGTATAACGGTACCATGCCCATCTGGGCTGTGGGTGCTGACTCACAGACGGGCGCACTGCAGGACTTCACCATGACCTACGACAGCGAGGCTCAGACGCTGACACTCGATGCAAACCAGCTCATCGTGTTCAATGCAAAAGAGGACGCAATGTACTATCTGAGCTACATTGAGACGCTCACCATCTATGCCGAGGCGCCCGCTCCTACCGTCATCGAGACGCTGCCCTATGTCAACACCTTCGACGACGCTGCTGACCAGAAGCACTTCACCATCATCGATGCCAACGAGGACGGCCGCACATGGGCCTTCTATAGTGGCATGGTTCGCTACACTTACCACAGCACCAACGCAGGCGACGACTGGCTCGTATCGCCCGCCATCAAGCTCGTGGCCGGTAAGAAGTACCACTTCAGCATTGCTTCCCACGCCCAGAATTCAAGCTATCCTGAGCGCATCGAGGTGAAGGCTGCCCAGGAGAACACCGCCGAGGCACTGGCTGCAGGCACAGAGGTTCTTCCTTCTACAGATGTC
>ODAJ012184450.1_pt1 | contig 18092 bp, 14 predicted proteins | sample 1539241 | NCBI WGS metagenome assembly ODAJ01 (sample SAMN02144231, study PRJEB22623) | gut metagenome | biome: sheep rumen | host: Ovis aries | place: New Zealand | reverse complement strand
GTCTTGCCGCAGGCGGCCAGACTCAGCAGCAGCACCAGCGCCAGCAGCAGCGCAGCAAGCTTTTTCATCCTCCAGATCCTCCTTTTTCAGACTGCCACAAGCGTACAGAATTCCGGCCCATTTGTCAAGCAAAAGCGTCCGCGCGCTGCCGCGGGCTGCAAGCTTCTTGCAGGCAAAGGCCCTTCGGCCTTTGTCTACCGTCAAAACTCCCCCGGCCTGAAGGCCGGGGGAGCAAAGCGTATGTGGTTTTGCCGGGATCAGACAACACCCTGGGCCATCATGGCCTGGGCCAGCTTCAGGAAGCCGGCAACGTTGGCGCCGACCATCAGATCACCAGGCTTGCCGCACTCGACAGAGGCGTCGTAGCAGGCCTTGTAGATCTCCTTCATGATGCCGTGGAGCTTCTCGTCGACCTCCTCGAAGGTCCAGCTCAGACGCATGGAGTTCTGGGTCATCTCCAGACCGGAGGTGGCCACGCCGCCGGCGTTGGAAGCCTTGCCGGGGCTGTAGAGCAGGCCGTTCTTCTGAACAACTGCAATGGCCTCGGGGGTCAGAGGCATGTTGGCGCCTTCGAACACGGCCATGCAGCCATTGTCCACCAGAGCCTGGGCGCCCTTCTCGTCCATCTCGTTCTGAGAGGCGCAGGGGTGGGCGATGTCGCACTTGACGTTCCAGATGTTGCGGCAGCCTTCATGGTACTCGGAGCCGGGGACCTCGTCGGCATAGACGGAGATGCGGGCGCGTCTCTTCTGCTTGATGTCGAAGAGCTTGGGCAGGTCAATGCCGTTGGGATCGTAGACGTAGCCCTGGGAGTCGGACATGGCGACGACCTTGCCGCCCAGCTGGGTGACCTTCTGGGCGCAGTACTGGGCCACGTTGCCGGAGCCGGAGACGACCACGGTCTTGCCCTCGTAGCTGGTGTTGGCCAGGTACTTCAGCGCCTCGGCGGAGAAGTAGCACAGACCGTAACCGGTGGCCTGGGTGCGGGCCAGGGAGCCGCCGTAGGTCAGGCCCTTGCCGGTGAGCACGCCGCCCTCAAAGCGGTCGACGATGCGCTTGTACTGGCCGTAAAGGAAGCCGATCTCGCGGGCGCCCACGCCGATGTCGCCGGCGGGGGTATCGGTGAACTGGCCGATGTGACGGTAGAGCTCGGTCATGAAGCTCTGGCAGAAGCGCATGACTTCAGCATCGCTCTTGCCCTTGGGGTCGAAGTCGGAGCCGCCCTTGCCGCCGCCCATGGGCAGGGTGGTCAGAGAGTTCTTCAGGCACTGCTCAAAGCCCAGGAACTTGATAACAGAGAGGTTGACGGAGGGGTGGAAACGCAGACCGCCCTTGTAGGGGCCGATCGCGGAGTTGTACTGCACGCGGTAGCCGCGGTTCACGTGGATCTCGCCCTTGTCGTCCACCCAGGGAACGCGGAACTCAATGACGCGCTCAGGCTCCACAAAGCGCTCCAGCAGCGCGGCCTTCTCCCACTCGGGGTGCTTGTCGATCACAAGCTCCAGGGACTCAAAGACCTCACGCACGGCCTGGAGAAATTCCGGCTCATGCGCGTCGCGCTTTTCAACCTGTTCATAAACCCGTTTCAGATACTCGTTCGTCAGCATAGTGACCTCCTTAGAGTTCTTATTTTTTGCTGTTCGCCCTGTTCGGGGGGCGTTCCGAGGAGAGTATAGCACAGTTGTCTGGGCAATTCAAGCCGGATTTTTGTGAATTGTAAAAAAGAAGAACCTGTGTTATACTGAGCTAAATTGGTAAAAAACACGAAGAGGAGGAAGAAACATGATCTCACAAAACAGCTTCGGCGCGTACACCCTCGTCACCCTTTCCACGAGGAAGCTGAGCGCCTCCGTCTGCGACCTGGGGGCGACGGTCACCAGCCTTCGCTTTGACGGCCGGGAGCGTATCCTGGGTTACGACAGCCCGGAGCTCTACTTGAACAGCCGGGACTATCTGGGCGCCACGGTGGGCCGGACCAGCGGACGGGTGGGGGGCTCCGCCTTTTGCCTGGGCGGGAAGCGCTATACGCTGCCTCCCAACAACGGGGAGAACCATCTCCACGGCGGCCCCGCCGCATTCAGTCACCGCCGCTGGGACACGGAGATTCTGGGGGAGAACGCCGTACGCTTCACCCTCCATGACCCGGACGGCTCCAACGGCTATCCCGGGAACCTGGACGCCGCTGTGACCTACCGGGTGGAGGGCGCGGTCCTGCGCATCGATTTTGAGGCGGTCAGCGACCGGGAGACGGTCTATGCGCCCACGAACCATATGTATTTTGATCTGGCCGGAGAGGGCCGGATCCTGGACGCCCGCCTGCAGATCGAGGCGGACCGGGTGGTGGAGTTCGGACCTGGCCTGGTCTCCACAGGCAGGCTGCTGCCGGCGGAGGGCTTTCTGGACTTCCGCAGCCTGCGCCGGGTGGGGCAGGCCTATGACCACTGCTTTGCTCTGAACGGCGAGCACGCCTGCACCCTGGAGGATGGAGACGCCCGAATGGAGATTTACACGGACTTTCCCGGGCTGCAGGTCTATGCCGGGGAGTTCCTGAACCCGCCCTGCCGGCCCTTCCAGGGCCTGGCGCTGGAGCCGGGCTTCTTTCCCAACAGCGTCAACTGTCCGGACTTCCCCAGCGTGATCCTCCGGCCGGAGCGGCCCTTCCACCGCTGGGCGGAATACCGCTTCTCCGCCGCCGAATGATCCAAAGCGCACAAAAAACTCCCCGCTCCGGTCGGAGCGGGGAGTTTTTTACGATATGTAAGAAGCTTACAGCATGCTGATAAGCACAAAGATCCAGTGGGCCGCGATTCCAGCGCAGAGGCCGCCGATGGTGTGGCAGAGAATGGCCTTGCCGATCAGCTCCTTGCAGTTGAGGCTGTCCATCATGGAGGTGTGGGTGCTGAGATAGCCGCTCCAGCACATGCACATGGCGGTGAACACCGCAATGTCGTTGGGGCCGATCAGGCTTTGCTTGATCAGCTCCGTGACCATGCTCAGCGAGGCGCCGGCCGCGCCCAGGGCGGTGACAGGCACGCCGATGGCCTCCGGCGAGGAGAAGCCAAAGAGGGGCTGGAGAATAAAGTCGATCTTGCCGGCCAGCCAGGGCAGCAGCGCAATGCCCTCATAGGCGCCGCCGGTGTAGCCGCCGTCAGGCATACCCTTGGTCAACATCATTACCATGGTGCAGATCACCAGCACGCCCGGCACGATGCTCACGCCCATTTTCACGCCGCTGTGGCCGCCCTCCAGGATGGCGCCCATGACCCGGTTGCCAATGCTGCCCGGGCGGATGGGACGCATGTTCTGGGGCGTCTCGGAGCTGCCGGAAGCGGTCTCCATCGGGGCGTCCGTACCGAAGGCCTTCTTGGTAAAAATCAGCATCAGACGGGTGCTGACGACGCTGCCGAGCACGGCGCCCAGCAGGCCAACCAGGACCGCGGCGCCCAGGGGCCGCCCCATGATGGTGGAGCTGCCGTACATAAAGGTGCACACGATCAGGCCCATGCCGAAGGCGGTGCCCAGGTTCGTCAGCGCGGGGAACTGGTATTTTTTGAAGTAGTGGCGGAACTGCTGATCCTCCGCCAGCGTGAGGATGGCGGGATTGTCCGACAGGAAGGTGGTCACCACGCCCAGGGAGGCTGCGCCGGGCAGACCGTAGACCGGCCGCATCAGGGGCTGGAGCACCCGGTTGGCCAGGGAGACAAAGCCGAACTCCGACAGCAGCGCCGAGATGGCGCCCATGATCACGCAGATGGCGGTGAGGTAGAGCACCGTGTCCATCAGCAGAGAGTAGGCGGTGTTCATCATGGTGTTCAGGGCGTTGGCCAGGCCCATTTTCCAGGCAAAGAGGGCGAAGACGCCAAAAAAGAAGATCGGGAACAGGAAGGTTTCCAGGCCCAGCTCTTTTTTGAAGAGCTGCGCGGGAACCGGGCTTTGCGCGGAAGGAGCGCTTCCGGCAGCCGAGGTTTTCTTGCTCATACTGAACTCCTCCGAAAGTTGACCCGAACCGGCGCGGGGCGGGTTCGGGCGGGATGATGGCGCTTGCCGGGAACCGGAAGCGCCAGTGAAAGCTATGGAACTGTCGTGCTGTTTTGCCGGGAAAAACAGGATCTGCCCTGCCGTGGGACCGAATATCATTCTATCGGAGAAGCATCACATTGTCAATCGCTTTTCGCAGGATTTTCACGTTTCCCGCAAAAATCCAGGCGGAGAAAAGCGCAATGCCGGGAGAAGAAGTTTTTCGAAAAAAGCCCTTGACAAATACATCGGACTTCGATATACTATGCATCGAAGTCCGATATATCGAAGTGAGATAGTCAAGGAGGGCCTATGGAAGAAAAAATCAAACGGATCTACGTCCCCATGACCGAGTCGGGATTTTATATCCTGTTTTGCCTGCAAACGCCCCAGCATGGATACGGCATCAGCCAGCAGGTGAAAAAGCTGACCGGCGGAGCCGTGGCGATCGGGGCGGGAACCATGTACGGCAGCCTTTCCAAGATGGAAAAGGACGGGCTGATCGTCTTTGCCAGGGAAGAGGAAAAGCGAAAACTGTATCAGATCACGGCGCTTGGCCGGGAGGTTCTGGACCTTGAGTGCAAGCGGATCGAGAGATTGTACAAAAACAGCAAAGGAGAGATTGTCGATGCGTAAGACGATGCTGCGTTTCTTTACGATAGCCGATTATGAGGAAGAGGAGCTTTGGCTTCGGGAGCAGCACAGGAGCGGCTGGCGGCTGGAGGAGGTCAAGCTGCCCTGCTTCTACATCTTTGCGTCCTGCGAGCCCCAGGATGTGATCTATCGGCTGGATGACAACGCCCGGCAGAGCGAGGAGTATCTGCAGATGGCGAAGGACTTCGGCTGGGAGTATTTTGCGTGCTGCGCCGGCTGGCTGTACTTCCGCAAGCCCGCCGAGAGCGCTGAATCGGAGGAGGAGGGGGAACTGTTTTCGGACCCCGCCTCCCGAGCGGAGAGAGCCCAGCGCGTGGTGCGGACGCGGCTGCTGCCTCTGGCGCTGATTTTCCTGTGCTGCGTCATTCCCAACCTGCTGAACGCAGACAACGGGAAGATGAGCGTGTACAGCGGCTTTTTCACCGTCCTCTTCGGCATCCTGTTCGCGGTGTATGTGTATTTGATCGTGTACTGCGGCGTGAAGCTGAGGAAGATCCGGGACCGGGAACAGACCTGATACCGATGCCCGAAGCCGGGCAGAATAGAAACAGGCGTGACCGCAGCGGTCACGCCTGTTTCTTTGTCTTTGCCGTTTACTGCAGCTTCTCCAGATACTCCACGATGCGGCGCACCGTGTAGAGCTGGGCGGCGTCCTCATCGGAGATGGCGATGCCGAACTCGTCCTCCAGAGACATGATCAGCTCCACCACATCCAGAGAATCGGCGCCGATGTCGTCGATCAGGTTGGTGTCCAGGGTGATGGACTGGGGGTCCATCTCAAACTGCTGGGCCAGAGCGGCCTGTACTTTCTCAAAAATCATGTTCATTCCTCCGATGTGCTGTGCACATAAAGTTGACAATGGATCAGGCCCACTCGCGGCTCTGGGGCTTGTTGGCCTTGGGGGCTTCGGGCTTGACGTAGGATACCACCACGCGGCGGTTGGGCTCCACGCCGGTGGAGCTGGTGGTGACGCCCTCGTAGTTCTGCAGCGCAGTGTGGATCACATGGCGCTCATAGCTGTTCATGGGCTCAAAGGCCATGCTGCGCTTGTACTTCAGCACCTTTTCGGCCATCTTCTCTGCGGAGTGCGCCAGGGACTCCTCCCGCTTGTTGCGGTAGCCCTCGGCGTCCACACTGATGTGCATGTGCTTGTCGTTGCCCTTGTTGACGGCGTAATTGGTCAGATGCTGGATGGCGTCCAGGGTCTCGCCCCGGCGGCCGATGATGGCGCCCATGTTGTCGCCGGCCAGGTTCACGCCGATCCCGCCGTTTTCGCGGCGGCGGACCTGGATCTCAGCCTTGACGCCCATGTGCTCCAAGAGGCCTTCGAGGAAGGCGCGCACCTCGGCAAATTCCGGCTCCTCCCCGGCGACGGCGGGAGCGGCGGCAGGGGCCGCAGGCTTCTCGGCCTTGACGGGATTTTCGGTCTTGGCGGGCTTCTCGGTCTTCTCCGCCTTGACGGGCTTCTCGGTCTTCTCCGCCTTGGCAGGCTTCTCGACCTTTTCGGTCTTGGCGGGCTTTTCGGGCCGCTCGGTCTTTTCCGCCTTCACGGGAGCGGGGGCGTCGGGCACCTGATAGCTGACGCGCACGATCGCCGGGGCGGAGCCGAAGCCCAGAAAGCCGCTCTTGGGCAGCTGCAGGACCTCGACCGTTACGTCCTCGCGCTCCAGATGCAGCTCCGCCAGCGCAGCGGCGATGGCGTCGTCCGTGGAACGGCCGGTCTTCTCAATATACTTTTCCATATGTGTGTGTACTCCTTATTCCTGCTCGTTGACAGTTTCGGGGGACGCCTCCACGCTCTCGTCGATGGCGTCGGCGCCCTCGGAAGCAAGAGCGGCGGCAAGCGTGGCCTCCTCCGCTCCCTCGGGGTTTTCATAGCGGTCGGGCACATAGGCGCGGCCCCGGGCATAGCGGCGGTTGCCGACCTGGGAGGCGGGCTTTTCCACTTCCTTGATGCCCAGGCGCTCCCGACGGGCGGCGCGCTCGTCCCGGACGATGGCGGCCTTGCGCTCTTCGCTCTTCTGCTTCTCGCTGGCCTGCAGCTTCTTCTTGCTGGTGTTGGCGTTGACCTCGGTCTTGCCCTCGGCCTTCAGCCGCTCGGTCTCCTCCCGTTTGGCCTCCAGCTCCTTCTCCCGCTCGCTGCGGGCAGCCAGGCGCTCCGCGTCCTCAACGGCCATCACCTTCTTGTAGTGAGAGGTGAGGATGTAGTCGCGGATGATGTTAAAGACGCTGTTGGCGATCCAGTAGATACCCATGGCGGCGGGCATCATGAAGCAGAACACCACGCTCATCAGCGGCATCATCATGTTCATGCTCTTGTTCATGCTCTCGCTCTGGGCGTCCTGCACGGTGGGGTTGATGGCGGTGGAGATCTTCATGGAAAGCCAGGAGAGGCCGGCCGACAGGAAGGGGATCAGGAACAGACCGATGTTGTTCCAGTTCCAGGGACCGGTGAAGAGCACGGTGGGGCTGGGCTGGGTGCCCAGGTTTACGCCCAGGAAGCTCAGATCGATATTCATAAGCCCCTGGAGCTTGTCGCCCAGGGCGAGCTGGACCGCGTCCCAGTTCTCATGGGCCAGGTTCGTCAGGATGATCTCTTTGTAAGCGGCGGCGCGGGTGGACAGGCCCTGGATCTCCGCGGCGAAATAGTCGCTCAATTCGTTGACAACGGAGATGTCCGCGCCCATCATGCGGGTGATGGGCAGGCGAATGATGCTGTACAGGGGGATCAGCAGGAACAGCGGCAGCATGGACCACAGGCAGCCGCCCATGGGGTTTGCGCCCTCTTCCTTGTACAGCTTCTGGAGCTCAGCGTTCATCTTCTGGGGATTGCCCTCGTGCCGGCGCTGGATCTCCTTGATCTGCGGCTGCAGACGGGTGGAGCGCATCATGCTCTTCTTGCTCTTGGCCATGAAGGGCATGAGGATCAGGTTCACGGTCAGGCTGAAGAAGATCAGGCTCAGGCCATAGCTGTTGGTCAGGTTATAGAACAGCACCATCAGCTTGGCAAAGGGCCAGGTGATAATTTCTCCAAAGGACATGGTTTCGTCTCCTTTTTCCTAAGGTACGGGATCATAAAAGCCGCGCTTCCCCTTATAGAAAGGGTGGCAGCAGCAGATGCGCCTCGCGGCCAGCCAGCCGCCCTTGAGGGCGCCGTACTTTTCAATGGCCTGAAGCGCATAGTGAGAGCAGGTGGGAGAGAAACGGCAGCAGGGGGGACGGCTCGGGGAGATGTACCGCTGGTAAAAGCGGATCAGCGCCAGAAGCAGCGTTTTCATGTCTCCGCCTCCGGACGGAGCAGATCCAGCTTGCCGCAGGCGGCGAGAAAGGCGGAATCCAGCTTTTGGTAGGGTGCGCCGACGCAGCGGGAGCGGGCCACCAGGACCAGGTCCCAGCCGGGCTTCAGCCGCGCCGTGTTCAGCCGCGTGATCTCCCGCAGACGGCGGCGGACCCGGTTGCGCACCACCGCGTGCCCCAGCTTTGTGGACACGGTGTAGCCGAAGCGGTTCACCCCGGTTTTATTCCGGCGGCAATAGACCACCAGATAGGGGTTCACCGCGCTTTTCCCTTTGGCGTAAAGCCGCCGGAAATCGCTGTTCTTTTTTAACGTATAGCGGCTGTTCAACGGAATTCTCCCCGATGCACCTTAAGGGCGGATCGCTCCGCCCTAAAAAAATGTTCGATTTTGCCGTTCTGTTCGACCCTGCTCACGGGTGCGAGGGAATCAGTAGCTGAGCTTGGCTCTGCCCTTGGCTCTGCGGCGGGCGAGGACCTTGCGGCCGTTGGCGGTCTTCATTCTCTTGAGAAAACCGTGCTCCTTTTTGCGCTGGCGCTTCTTGGGCTGGTAGGTACGAAGCATTTCTTGCACTCCTTTCCGGATTGATATGGCCCGTTCCTTCCGGAGGGACGGGTCTACTCAACATCGCGCCCGGAGGGACGCGAAGTAGTTGACAGGGCGATGGACGAAATGACCACTCGACGGACAGGCCGTCGAGTGGTCATTATAAACGAAGAAAGCCCGGTCTGTCAACAAAAATTTCGCCTTTCCGGGATCTTGGGGTCTCCTTACGCGGCGGACCCCAAGGGCTTGTGCCCCGCTGTCAGCGGGCGTTGTACTGCTCGATGGCGATGGCCAAAACCTCCATGGCCCGCTCCAGCTTTTCCCGCTCCAGCACATAGGCCATGCGCACCTCGTTCACGCCCTTGCCGGGGGTGGCATAGAAGGGGCCGCCGGCGGCGAACATCAGCGTATCGCCGTGATCGTCAAAATCCGTCAGCAGCCAGGCCTGGAACTTCTCCGCGTCGTCCACGGGCAGGGCGGCCATCACATAAAAGGCGCCCTGGGGAACGTCGCACACCACGCCGGGAATTCGGCGCAGGCCCCGGATCATGGTGTCCCGCCGGGCCATATATTCCTCGCGCATCTGGTCGAAGTAGGTCTTGGTGAAGGAGTAGAGAGAGGCGGCGGCGATCTGGTCCACCGTGGGGCTGGAAAGGCGCATCTGGCTCCATTTGAGGCAGTGGGCCAGCAGCTCCCGGTTGCGGGAGATCAGCGCGCCCACCCGGGCGCCGCAGGCGGAGAAGCGCTTGGACACCGAGTCGATGACGATAACGTTTTGCTCATAGCCCTCGAACTGCAGGGCGCTCATCAGCCGCTCGCCGTTGTAGACGAACTCCCGATACACCTCGTCGCAGATGATGAACAGGTCGTGCTCCCGGGCGATGTCCAGCATGAGCTGCAATTCGTCCCGGGAGATGACGCAGCCGGTGGGATTGCCGGGGTTGGTGATCATAATGGCGCGGGTATGCTCGTTGATGCAGGCCTCCACCCGTTCCCGAATGGCGTAGCGATAGCCTTCCTCCGGACAGGTGGTCAGCGGGTGTACCCGGGCGCCGGTGAGGTTGGTCATGGTGGCATAGTTGGGGTAGAAGGGCTCGGGAATGACGATCTCGTCCCCCTCGTCCAGAATGGCGGACAAGGCCATCTGCAGAGCCTCGCTGCCGCCGGTGGTGCCCAGCAGATCCTCCCGAGTCAGGTCCACGCCCAGACCGTGGTAGTAGTGGCACACCGCGTCCAGGTATTCGGGCAGGCCGTTGGAGGGCGAATAGCTCAGCACCGGCTGGTGGAAGCTGCGCAGGCGCTCAAAGAAACTGTCCGGCGTGGGCAGGTCGGGCTGGCCGATGTTCAGGCGAAAGATATTCAGACCGCGCTCGTCGGCCCGTTCGGCCAGAGCGGCGAACTTCCGCATGGGGGACAGACTGCATTTCTCGATTTTCGACGAAAATTTCATCGTAAGCTCCTCCTTGTTTTGGTTACTATGCCGGATATCACCATACCACAAAACGAGCGGACACGCAAGAGGCAGAGCGAGGCCGACGGGGAATTTTCCGTCCGGGCCGGGAGCGGGACCGGCTCTCTTGCATCAGAAGGCGGAATTTGATAAAATACAATAGGAAAAACAGAACCGAAAGAAAGGGGGCGCGGAGGTGCTGCGCTTTATCATCGGAAAAGCCGGGACCGGCAAGACCGCTGCCATATACGAGGAGCTCCGCCGGGCGGTGGAGGCGGGAGAGAGCCGCCGGATGCTGCTGGTGCCGGAGCAATACAGCCACGAGGCCGAGCGGGAGCTCTGCCGCATCTGCGGGGACAGGCTGTCCCTGACGGCGGAGGTCTTCAGCTTCACGGGCCTGGCCCGGCGTCTCGCCCAGGAGCGGGGCGGCCTTGCCGCGCCGATGCTGGACAAGGGCGGGCGGCTTTTGTGCATGACCCTGGCCCTGGACGCCGTGGGGAGCCGTCTGCAGATCTACGGGGCGGCCAGGCAGAAGGCGGAGCTGCAGGAGCTGCTGCTGCGGGCGCTGGACGAGCTGAAAAGCGCCTGTGTCACGCCGGAGCAGCTGGAGGCTGCGGCGGAGCGCTGCCCGGACGCTCTTGGCAAAAAGCTGCGGGACATGGCCCTGATCCAGCAGGCCTATGACGCCGTCGTCGCCAATGGCCACGCCGACCCCTCCGACCGGCTGAATCTGCTGGCCCGGCAGATCGAGGAGGGGGCCATGGATCGCGCCTTCCACGTCTACGTGGACGGATTTCTGGATTTCACCCTCCAGGAGCTGGGGGTGCTGACGGCCATGCTGCGCCGGGACGTGGAGCTGACGGTCTGCCTGACCATGGACGGCCCCGTGGGCGAGGAGGAGATCTTTGCCCTTTCCCGCAGCGCCTATCGCCGGCTCAGTGACGCTGCCCGGGAGCTGGGCCGGGAGGTCCGTACCCGCCAGCACCGGGCGGACCCGGACAAGGCCGAGCCCCTGCGCTTTTACGCCGAGGAGCTCTTCCGCTACGGCGGAGAGCCCTATGCCGGGGAGAATACCGCCCTGTGCCTGGGCTGCGCCGACAGCATCTCCGCCGAGTGCGAGGCTGCCGCCGCCCGGGTGCTGGAGCTGGTGCGGGACGAGGGCTGCCGCTGGCGGGATATCGCCGTGGCGGTGCGGGGCTTTGAGGACTACCGCAGCGTCCTGGAAAATGCCTTCCGGCACTACGGCGTGCCCCTTTTCGTCACCCGGCGCAGCGAGCTGCTGTCCAAGCCCCTGCCGGCGCTGATCTCTCTGGCCTATGAGATCACCGGCACCGGCTGGGATGTGGACGATGTGCTCAGCTATCTGGGCACCGGGCTCACCGGCCTCAGCGCCGCGGAGTGTGACCTGCTGGGGGATTACATCTACAAATGGCAGCTCCGGGGCGGCGCCTGGGAGCGGGAAAAGGACTGGCGCCAGCACCCGGACGGCTACGGAGCCGAATATACGGAGCAGACCGAGCGGCGCCTGAAGGAGATCAACGCCCTGCGCCGCCGGGTTGCCCTGCCGCTGCAGCGCTTCTCCCAGCGTTCCCGGCTTTCCGGAAACGCCCGGGGCCAGGCCGCGGCGCTTTCGGGCCTGCTGGAGGAATTGAAGCTGCCCCAGCAGCTGGAGGCGCGGGCCGAGCAGCTGCTGGCCGACGGGCGGGAGGAGCTGGCAGCGGAGACAAGCCAGCTCTGGGAGCTGATCGTATCCGCGCTGGAGCAGATCGCCGCCCTGCTGGACGACACGGACATGGACGCCGCCTCCTTCGGACGGCTCTTCACCCGGATGCTGTCCCAGTACGATATCGGGCTGATCCCCGTGTCTCTGGACCGGGTGTCCGCCGGAGATTTTGACCGGATGCGCCGCCGCAGCCTGAAGCACCTGCTGGTGCTGGGCTGTCACGAGGGACGCCTGCCCATGACCCGGGAGGCCCCGGGGGTGTTCGACCGGGACGAGCGGGAGCGGCTGCTGGAGCTGTCCATCGACCTGGGCGCCGGGGAGCAGGAGCTGTGGCGGGAGTTTACCCTGATCTACAGCTGCTTTACCCTGCCCTCGGAGGGGCTCTGGCTCAGCTATCCCCTCTGCGATCACGACGGGGAGGCGCTGCGCCCGGCCTATGTGTTCGAGCGGGCGGCCAAGCTCTTCGGTCTCAAGCCCCGGCGGCTGAGTCTGGACGCCTCCCGCATGGCGGCGCCGGCCCCGGCGCTGACTCTGGCGGCCCACGCCCTGCAGGGGGGAAGCCCCGCTGCCGCCGCTGCCGCGGCCTATTTCCGGGAGCAGGACCCGGAGCGCTTTCGCAGACTGGAGCGGGCTGCGGCCTGCACCCGGGGCAAGCTCTCCCCGGAGGCGGTGGAGGCTCTCTACGGGCGGCGGCTCTATCTCAGCGCCTCCCGCATCGACACCTTCGCCTCCTGCCGCTTCTCCTACTTCTGCCAGTACGGTCTGAAGGCCAAGCCCTATGAGCCGGCGGGCTTCCAGCCGCCGGAGATCGGCACCTTCATGCACTACGTGCTGGAAAACGTGGTGCGGGAGGTGAAGGACCGGGGGGGCTTCGCCCAGGCGGACGACGAAACCGTCAAGGCGCTGACCCGGACCTGGGTGGAGCGCTATATCCACCAGGAGCTCAACGACTTTCAGGAGAAGTCCGGGCGCTTCCTGCACCTGTTCCGCCGCCTGTGCGCCGACGTGGAGCAGGTGGTGCTGGACACCGCCCGGGAGCTGCGCCGCTCCGACTTTGAGCCCCTGGACTTCGAGCTGGACTTCTCCAAGGCCGCCGACATCCGGCCTCTGGAGCTGGGCGAGGGCGAGGGCGCCATGACCCTCACCGGCATTGCCGACCGGGTGGACGGCTGGGTCCACGAGGGCAAGCTCTATCTGCGGGTGGTGGACTACAAGACCGGGCGCAAGGCCTTCTCCCTGTCCGACGTGTGGTACGGCATGGGACTGCAGATGCTGCTTTATCTCTTCGCCCTGGAGGCGGACGGGCAGAGCCGCTACGGCCGGGAGATTGTGCCGGCGGGGGTGATGTACCTGCCCGCCCGCAGCGAGATGCTCTCCGTGGACGCCGGAGCGGACGACGCTGCCATTGAAAAAAAGCGGGCGGACGCTCTGCGCCGCAGCGGCCTGGTGCTGGACGATCCGGCCAGCATCGAGGCCTGGGAAAAGGGAGAAGACAAGCGCTATATCCCGGTGAGGTTTTCCCGCCGGAAGGACAGCGGGGATTCTCTGGCCTCTCTGGAACAGCTGGGCCAGCTCTCCCGGCACCTGCGGGAGACGCTGACGAAGCTGGCCGGGGAGCTGCACCGGGGCAGCATCGCCGCCGACCCTTATTACCGCAGCCAGCAGGAAACCGCCTGCCTGCGCTGTGACTATTTGGAAGCCTGTTATTTCAGCGACGGGGAGGGCGGCGAGAGCTGCCGCTACCTGCCCAAGCTCTCGGACAACAAGGTCTGGGGCATGTTGGGAGAGGAGGACATGCGCCGTGGGTAATTTCACAGCCACCGAGGCCCAGCGCGCCGCCATCAGGACCCGGGGCAGCAATGTGCTGGTCTCCGCCGGGGCGGGAAGCGGGAAGACCCGCGTCCTCACCGAGCGGCTGATGGCCCGGCTCAGCGACCCGGAGCAGTCCGTGGACCTGGACCGGTTTCTGATCATCACCTATACCCGCGCCGCGGCGGGAGAGCTCCGCGGCCGCATCACCGAAGCCCTGGCGGAGGCCCTGGCCGCAGACCCGGGCAACCGCCGCCTCCGGCGGCAGAGCGCCCTGGTGCGCCAGGCCCAGATCGGCACCATCCACAGCTTTTGCGCCGCCTTCCTGCGGGAGAACAGCCACCTGGCCGGCATCGGCCCGGACTTCGGCATCCTGGACGAGCAGCGGGGGCGGAGCATGCGCGCCGGCGCCCTGGAGCGGGTGCTGGACGCCTGCTATGAGCAGCCGGAGAAGCACCCCGGCTTTCTGCTGCTGGCGGACACCGTGGGCGCCGGGCGGGACGACCGCCGCCTGGGCGAGCTGGTGCTGGAGCTGCACCAGAAGATGCAGTGCCACGCCCGGCCGGAGCGCTGGGCGGAGGAGCAGATCGCCGCGCTGGAAGCTCCGGCCGCGGATGTGGGCGAGACCCCCTGGGGCAGGGAGCTGCTGCAAAGCGCGGCGGAGACCGTGCATTACTGGGCGGCGGAGTTTCAGCGGATGCTGGAGCTGATCCGCCCCGAGCCCGCCATCGCCAAGGCCTGGCTCCAGGGCTACGCCGACACCGGGGACGCGCTGCGGGAGCTGGAGCGCTGCCTGGCCCTGGGCTGGGAAAAGGCCCGGAGCTGCTTCCCCATCCCCTTCCAGGTGGGCAGGCTCGCGAAGAGTCCGGACCCGGAGCTGAGCGAAGCCCTGAAGGCCCGGCGCAATGCCTGCAAGAGCGAGATGGAGAAGCTGGCCAAGGATTTTGCCCTCTCCTCCGCCGAACTGCTCCGGGACCGGGACCTGGCGGCCCCGGCCATGCGGGCGCTGCTGGAGCTGGTGCTGGAGTTTGACCGGGCCTATGCCGCCGCCAAGCGGCGGGCCAATCTCCTGGATTACGCGGATCTGGAGCACATGACCGCCCGCCTCCTTCTGGACGAGGACGGAGAGGCCACAGAGCTGGCCGTCCAGCTGCGGGATCGCTACGTGGAGATCATGGTGGACGAGTACCAGGACGTGAGCCGGGTGCAGGACGATATTTTCCGCGCCCTGGGCCAGGAGGAGGGCAAGCTCTTCCTGGTGGGGGACGTGAAGCAGTCCATCTACCGCTTCCGCCTGGCGGACCCCACTATCTTCACCGACAAATATGAACGCTTCGCCGACGACGCCCTGGCTCCCCCGGGGGCGGACCGGCGCATCCTCCTGCGGGAGAATTTCCGCTCCCGCCGGGAGATCCTGGACGCCGCCAACGCGGTGTTCTCCCGCTGCATGTCCAAGGCTCTGGGGGATATCGACTATGACGAGGCAGCGGCCCTGCGCTTCGGCGCGCTGGGCTATGAGGGCGCTGCGCCGGTGCCGGAGATCACGCTTCTGCCCATCGCCGCGGACAGCGAGGAGGCCCCGGACAAGGCCGCCCAGGAGGCCGCCTTCGTGGCCGGCGAGATCCGGCGGCTGATGGCCTCGGGAATGACCGTGGGAGAGCGGCCCCTGGAGTACGGCGACATTGCCATCCTGCTGCGCTCGGCCAACAATGTCGGCCCCGTCTACCGGCGGGAGCTGCAGCGCCTGGGCATCCCGGTGGGCTTCGGCCAGGGCGGCGGCTTTTTCCGGGCGGCGGAGGTGTCGGCGGTGATGAGCCTGCTGGCGGTGCTGGACAATCCCCACCAGGACATCCCGCTGATCGCGGTGCTGCGCTCCCCCGCCCTGGACTTTGACGCAAATACCCTTTCCGCCATCCGCGCCTGCGACCGGAAGGGAGATTTCTATACGGCGCTCTGCGCCTGGGCCGAGAAGGAGGAGCGGGGACGGCAGTTTCTGGCCCTGCTGGACCGGCTGCGCCGTCAGGCGCCGGATCTGCGGGCGGCGGAGCTGATCGAGCGCATCCTGGAGGAGCTGGATCTGCTGGCCGTGTGCAGCGCCATGCGGGACGGCGAGCAGCGCCGGGCAAGGCTGCTGGAGCTGGTGGAGCTGTCAGAGCGCTTCGAGGCCACCGGCTACCGAGGCCTGCACCGCTTCGTGCTGTGGCTGCGCAGCATGGCCGAGAAGGGGCAGGAGCCCTCTCTCGGCGCGGAGAGCGGCTCGGCGGTCCATGTGCTCTCGGTGCACAAATCCAAGGGGCTGGAGTTCCCGGTGGTCTTTCTCTGCGACCTGGGCCGCAGCTTCAACAAGCAGGACAGCCGCAGCACCGTTCTGGTCCACCCGACCCTGGGCCTTGGGCCCAAGGTGACGGACCTGGAGCGCAAGGTGGAGTACCCCGGCCTGATGCGCGCCGCCGTGGCCCGGCGGCTGGACCGGGAGGGGCTTTCCGAGGAGCTGCGCCTGCTGTATGTGGCCATGACCCGCGCCCGGGAGCGGCTCTATATGACCGCCATCTGCAAGGACCCGGAGAGCGTGGTGGAGAAGGCTGCCGCCATGGCGGATACGCCCATGGCGCCGGCACTGCTGGCCCGGGCCCAGAATCCGCTGCCCTGGCTCATTGGCGCCGCCATTGCCGATGGGGAGCGGCATTTGAAATTCCGCATTTGCGAGAGCGCGGCGGCGGAGGAAAACGAAGAGACGCGGCCCCAAATCCAGCCCGATCCCGCCCTGCAGGCGGAGCTGGAGCGGCAGCTCCGCTTCCGCTATCCCTGGCAGGCAGCGGAGGATCTGCCCTCCAAGGTCACCGCCACGGGGCTCAAGGGCCGGAATGAGGCGGACCCGGAGGCCCGGGAGCTGACGCCCAGGCGGCACAAGCCCTTCCGCCTGCCGGACTTTGCCCGGGAGGACAAGCCCCTCACCGGCGCGGAAAAGGGGACCGCCACCCATCTGGTGCTGCAGGTCATGGACTTTGCGCGGACCGACAGCGTCGACGCGGTGCGCGGGGAGATCGAACGCCTGCGGGAGGCGGGCTTCCTCTCGGCCCGGGAGGCGGAGGCGGTGGACGCCCAGGCCATTGTGGATCTCTTCGCCTCTCCTCTGGGCCGGCGGATGAAGGCGGCCCCGGTGCTTCGGCGGGAATTCAAGTTCTCCCTGCTCTGCGACGCGGCGGAGTTTTTCCCGGCTGCCTCGGGCGCAGGGGAGCAGGTGCTGCTCCAGGGCGTGGTGGACTGCTTCCTGGAGGAGGACGGGGCCATCACCGTCATCGATTACAAGACCGATCGGGTGCGTACCGCCGCCCAGGCCCGGGAGCGGGCCGGGGTTTACGCCCCTCAGCTGCGGGCCTATGCCCGCGCCCTGGCACGGATCTGCGGCAAGCCGGTGCGCCAATGCCTGCTGTACTTCCTGAACGCGGGCGAGACAGTGGAGCTGCCGGCGGAGGGAGCCTGAACGCTCCTGCCCCGGCTCTGCCCCAGCGGTCCGGCGAAACAAAAGAACACACTCCCTTATGGCAGAAAAGCGCCTCCCCGGGCCGTGATCCCCGGGGAGGCGCTTGCAAGTGCATAGCGTATTGTATATAATAGTTTCATGAAGCGCCGCCGGAGCCCTCTGAAAAAGGCCGCAAAAACCAGGCCCCGTCTCGCAGAGCAGAACAATCTATGAGAAGAGTGGGACAAGAGGTCGCCTCGAAGACAAGGGGATGTACCTTTTGTCTTGCCCGACCCGGTACTATTGAATCCATCACGCGGCACCCCATGGGCTCACTCCCGCCCACAGCGGGACAGAGAACCGTCCCCTGTCCCATTACGTCCCATTTACCCTAATTATATGGCATATAATTATGACTGCTTATGACTGCGATTTTAGCGACTCAACCCCGTCCAAAGGAGGGATAGATTATTATCTAAATGGTAAAGGAGGTTATTTCTTTGGCTTCTTCATCCCAAATTCGTAAAATGCTATTAATTGTATTTATCGCTATATTAGCTTTGGGAGCATTATTTCCTGTGTTCATCTTTCTCTCTTGGAATCACATCTACGAATCACAAAAGACGCTGATTACGCCCTACGATTTTCAAGGCTCTGTTTGGAAAAGTGAAGAACCTGAGATGGTATTGGAAGTAGCAAAGGATTCTTCAATACCAAGCGACTCAAAATGTTGGATGGTATGTAATGGCCAGCAACTTGATGTTATTTTTCTCCCTGGTTATCCTAGTCGGGCATCTTTTGTATTACGAGAAGGGGAGGAACTGGATACCCAAGATAGAAGGCTGTTAATATGCGATGCCAGCTTTTCTGAAAATAAAGTCACACTGAAAGTAATACAGGATAACTTGTTCAATGGCGATTATGAAACCATCACATTAGAACGGGTTTCTTGAACACTGTTTTGATCCCCCGACAAGTCCAAGGCTATTTCTGAAACAATTACGGCAAGCATCGCCTTTAGGGGACAAACGGCTGGGATGCGCGATGCGGGACAGGGGACGGTTCTCCGTCCCAGATGATCCGCACAATTGAATCCATCAAGCGTCACCCCATGGGCTCACTCCCGCCCACAAC
>ODAJ012099070.1_pt1 | contig 18118 bp, 5 predicted proteins | sample 1539241 | NCBI WGS metagenome assembly ODAJ01 (sample SAMN02144231, study PRJEB22623) | gut metagenome | biome: sheep rumen | host: Ovis aries | place: New Zealand | reverse complement strand
ATCGAGATCTCCGCCTTGCCCTGATATATGGCTATCGCTTTTTCGCGGCAGGTGTTGTAGCCGCAACTGCCGCAGTTAAGTTCTTGGTCGGGGCGTGTTTTGCCCATTTGTTTAAGTATGTTCTTTATTTCGTAATCGTTGGGTATTTTGCTGTTTGTGGATATATACGAAAAATCTTTGCGCATACCGTTGCTGTCGGGCATATCCACGGCAAAATCGTTTTTGCCCGCAAAGTTTGCCACCGACATATAGTCCTTTACGGGGCTTCTGTGGTATTTTTCCATAACGGGACCGCCCACACAGCTGCCGGGGCATGCCGACATCTCGATAAAGCATTTGTGTATATTGCCGCTTTCCAGATCTTTCAGTGCAGCAATGCAGTTTTCCACACCGTCAAGCGCCATATATGTATAGTCGGGCTCGTCAAGCGCCATTGTTTTGAGTATGCCGCCCGTTGTCGGGAAAAACCTTGCACGGCTGTTCTCGTTTTTGACTATCTTCTTTTCGGGCTCTATATTTTCTGCCTTGAACCAATTTGTCAGTTCCTCAAATGTCAGCACGGCATCCACAATATCGGGGTATGCCTCCGCCTCGTCCTTTTTTGAAACGCAGGGACCGATAAAAACGGTCTTTGCATTGGGTATACGCTTTTTTATGTCGGTGCAGTGTGCCTGCATAGGCGAAAGCACATCCGCAAGATACGGCAAAAGGTCGGGAAAATGCTTTTGTATAAGCAGATTTATTGAATGGCAGCATGACGATATGACTATATCCCGCTTTTCTTCGTGCAGCAGTCTTTCGTATTCCGTCTTTACCATGGTCGCGCCGAGGGCTGTTTCCTCCGCATCGTAAAAACCGAGTTTTTTAAGGGCTTCACGCATGGACTCTATGCCCACTCCCTCGTAATTTGCCGCAAAGGACGGCGCAATGCTTGCAACAACGGGCTCGCCGCTCATAAGCAGCATACGTGTTTTTTCCGTGCCGTCTGTTATTTCTTTTGCGTTTTGCGGACACACAACAAAACACTGTCCGCATAAAATACATTCTTCGCTTATGATATGCGCCTGATTGCCCGAAAAACGTATGGATTTTACGGGACAGTGACGTATACATTTATAGCAGTTTTTACAGTTGGATTTTTTTAAGGTAAGTGCGTGTGCCATATTATTCCTCCTGTCGTTAAATTTTTGTCAAAATTTCATTTTCAAAAAATTGTTCGGTGTTTTCGGGTCTTACGGAAAAAACTTCGTCATCAACGGCAACACAGACTCCCTGCCTGCATTTGCCCATGCAGAAACTTCCGCAAAGGTCAGCTTTATCTTCAAGCCCGTGTTTTTCTATAAGTTTTTGCAGCTGTTCAACAACATTCTGTGAGCCTTTTATATGGCAGGATGAGCCTATGCAAACCGTCAGCTTCATTGACCAAATACGTCCTCTCTGTTAAAAAATTATCATACTTAAATTATATCATCCAAAATAATGGTTTGTCTATACAAACCGATTATGAGCTTCCGTTTTTTTACAAATGAAAAAAATTCTTCTATTTATCTTGACATTGTGTCAGAATGGTTGTATACTAATTATAGTGACATTGTGTCAGAATGGAAAGATAATAAAATCGGGATATGTTTTACCCCGATTTTCGAGGTACCCTTATTGCTGCGTATTTATGGGAGGTATGAAAATGAAATATACAAAACTCGGCAGCTCCGATCTTAATGTTTCCCGCATATGTATGGGATGTATGGGCTTCGGCGATGCAAAAAACGGTCAGCACTCGTGGACGATAGATGAGGAACATTCAAGGGAGATAATAAAAAGAAGGCTTTGCAAAGTTTGTTTCCGTGCAGGGGCATTATAATCTGATTTTCAGAGAGGAAGAACGGGAAATGGTGCCGCTGTGCAGCGAGGACAATATAGCACTTACCCCTTACAGCGCGCTTGCAAGCGGCAGGCTTTCCCGAAAAGCGGGCGAGACCACGAAACGTGCAAAAGAAGATGCCTATGCAAAGTTCAAATACGATGCAACAAAGGAACAGGACGGCATAATTATCAGCCGTGTTGAAGAAATAGCAAACAAGCATAATGTGAGTATGACGGAAGTTTCGCTTGCATGGCTTATATCAAAAACATCTTCTCCCGTTGTCGGCGCAACCAAACTGCACCATATCGAGGGCGCGGCAAAGGCTGTTGAGCTGGAATTGAGCGAGGAAGACAAAAATTATCTTGAAGAACCCTATGTACCGCACGCACTTGCAGGCGTAATGGCACAGAACAAGCCTGCAAACAAAGACGATAAGCACGTTTGGGGTACGGGAAGTCAGAAAATATAAGGAGATACGGAAATGAAAAAATTATTTGCATCTGTTTTTATGATAATGGGGTTATTGTGTCTGACTGCCTGCGGCAGCAACGCAAATGAGCCTGCTCCTGCGGCAGACAGCACTGTTCAAAGTGAGACGGCGGCAGAGGAGCAAAATACCGAAACCGACAAGACCGAAGCAATTGAAGCCGATAACGGCAGTGAAACGGAAAGCACCGCAGAAAGTGAAAATAAAGATACTCTCGTTGTGTATTTTTCGGCAACGGGCACAACAAAAGGTGTTGCCGAGAAAATAGCGGCGGTGACCTCTGCTGATATTTATGAACTTATACCCGCAGAACCCTACAGTGCAGCCGACCTTGATTGGAACGATAAAAACAGCAGGACGACTGTTGAGATGAATGACCCCGATGTACGTCCCGCCATTGCCAATGATGATATTGAATTGGACGGATATTCAAAAATGTATATAGGCTATCCCATCTGGTGGGGCGATGCGCCGAGGATCATGAGCACCTTTGTTGAAGCGCATGACTTTGACGGTATCACGGTCGTTCCTTTCTGCACATCGGGCGGCAGCGGCATAGGCAGAAGCGGAGATAACCTTGCTTCGCAGTCGGGAAGCGGAAATTGGCTCAAAGGCGACAGACTTAATGCCAATGTATCGGAAGATGAAATACGAAATTGGATAGACACTTTGCAGTAAACAACAAGGAGAAATAAGGTGCAAGGGAAAACAACAGATATTTTCAAAAGAATAATTAGAAACAGCGGGAACGAAATTTTATGTTGACTTTATTGTGAAAATGTAATATAATTGTAATAATACAAAGAAGTAAAATTTTTGTAAATTTTAAGGGAAAGGGTTGACAGGATATGCAAAAGACTACATTCTCAAGCAAGCAAACAAGCAAGCAAGGCATAAATGCGCCCTTTTTACGATCAAATGCCCTGAACATAACGCACTTGATGGGACAGATGTGTCCTTTTTGAGTGCGCTTTTTTATTTAAGGTCACCTCAAAAAATCCTCTGCGTTCCGATTTAAAGCAATTTTTAGAGGTGTTCTTAAGCGAAAGGAGAAAACTTAATGAAGAGAAAATTATCTTACGATCTCAGAAGAGTGGCTGCGGGGCTTTGCGCTGTGCCTATGGTAAGCAGTGTTATGCCGTCTCAGCTTATGTCAAGTGCTTTTACGGCGATAGTTATGGCAGAAGAAAGCAGTACCGAACCGCAGACAGAAACAATTGATGAAGAGGAATACCATGACATTTCATCCGTTGATGATCTGCTGTGGGCAAAAGAGCAGATAGAAAGCGGAAATACAGGCATAAACCTTATACTTAAAAATGATATCGACCTAACCGGTGCGGAATGGACTTCGATAGGTAAAACCGGGGCGGCGGATTACGGAGAAAGCGGAGCTTATGTGCTTAACGGAACATTTGACGGAAACGGTCACACCATATCGGGCATAAGTGCTTCGGGCATAAATTGCAGCTTATTTTATGCAATAGACTCGAACGGTGTTGTTAAAAATTTAACTATTAAAGAATGTAAGTTTGATGGAGGAGATAAAACTTATATAGGTGCTGTTACCAGAACCAACAGAGGAAAGATAATAAACTGTAAAGTAATTGATTCGACCGTCAGCGGTTTAAGATATGTCGGCGGTATTGTCGGAACAAACGAAGGCGAAATAACCGATTGTGTAAACGAGGCAACTGTAAGCGGTGATAGATTTGTCGGAGGTATTGCAGGAAATAACACCAACAAAATAACCGATTGTGCAAACACGGCAGCTGTAAGCGGTGGTACGGTTGTCGGTGGTATCGTGGGAGAATTAACGAGAGGTACGGTAGAAAGATGCAGCAATACCGGCACAGTAAAGGCCACTACTGATTTTGCCGGTGGGATAACAGGTGATATATACGATGGAGCGATATCAAAATGTATAAATACAGGTAATATCGAAAGCGAGTCTTATGCCGGCGGTATATCAGGTTGGGGTGGATCCGGTCAAGGGGCACACGGACAAACCATAAGTTTGTGCATAAGCAAAGCGAGCTTGAACGGCAGTACTGTAGGAGGAATTGTTGGATTTAATACTTACTCTGCGGTTTCAAACTGCTATACAGATAACAGTGCCGCAGTCGGTGGAAAACACCAGGGCACAGAAACCGATAATACGGTTTCCGTATCGGATGATGATTTTGCTTCGGGCAAGGTATGCTATTTGATAAATGAAGCGGCAGGCAAGACTGTTTTCTATCAGACTTTGGGAAAAGACGATATGCCTGTTTTGGACAGCACACACAAGCGTGTTTCGTATGCAGACGGAAAATATATCAATGCAATTCTTGAAGTCGGCACTATAATACCCTTCCATTCCAGGGTAAACTTTGGCGGTTATTATATCCAAGACGACAGCGGTAATACATATTACTGCGATAATTACACAGCTGTTGATTTTGACTTTACGGGTTACAATGAATATGCCAAATTTTCATACCCTATTAAGGTTGATGGCGTTGGTGAAGATCTGCTTTTGAAATTTTTTACAGATTCCGGTATGACGGAGGATGAAAATAACTATTTCCGTAAGGACGAAAGCATGAAGGGGGTCGGTGTATTAAGCGGCGAAGGAACCAAAGAATCACCTTTTAAGCTCGGCCTTGTTTACAAGGATTATGCTCTCAGCTTTGACAGCGATGTCGAAGACTATATTGACCAAATAGACTATGATGCTATTGACGAAAGCGAGTTTTTTGAACAAAAAGTTCTTCCATATAAGACGGTGATGATCTACTCCTCGGCAAAGCTTGATTTTACAGCTGCCGATGAGGAAATATCAGTAACAGAGAACAAAACCGATAGTAAGTATATATATAAGTTTAAAATGCCTAAAAGCGAGGTAAGAGTTTCGCATAAACACGACTTTATTTCAAAACTCAGCGACTACAATAATGCTGTTTTTGCAGGCTGTGCAAACGAAATAGACGGTCTTAAAACTGTCGCAACCCTTACAGCAAATGATATGGTATATAACCCCAACACGGGCTATACGGGTGCAACTACGGATAAAACTACAGATTGGGTCACAGGTTTCGGGGAAGTTTCGGTCGGTGATATTTCTGTTTTTACTTATGGTACAACAACTGAGTTGAATAAAACCAACGGCAAATATGAACTTCCTGTGGGCAGATACAATGTTTCCGCACCTGCTTATGTAGGCAAAACTTACGAGCTTTCTTCTGATTTTGAGATAACCGCCAAGGATATTACCGATGATGACATAACTGTTGATATTTCTCCTGTAAGCAAGGCTTATGACGGCAAGGAACCCGACTTTACTGTTACCGCAACTTACGGTGATACTACACTTACAGAGGGCAAAGACTATGAAGTTAAGATAGAACCCGACGGCTCGGCAATAGGCAGTTACGTTGTTACCATAAGCGGCAAAGGCAATTATAAGGGTACAAAAGAATTTGATTATGATATAACTACTGCGGAGGTTTCCGAAAACATTACTTTTGAAGCAAAGGATGCGGAATACAGCGCAGCTGCTTACAGCAGCGACAACCTCAGCTTTTCTGCCGATTCCGATGTTGCACAGAACTTGGTAGATAACGGCACGGCAGCTTATAAGTATTACAGGGCAGATAAACCGTATGACAATGCCGACCTTACGATCACGGACAGCATATTTTACGGTAAGGATCATTACTGCGGTAATACATTAAAGATGGGGCATTGGCTCAACTACGGCGTTAAGTATACTGCAGCCGCTGCCGGCCAGGATTACTTGATAATAAATTGCTATACGGTCAAAGATGGTGAAAATTACAGTGAATGGAAAGAAATTGACCTTACAGAGATCACCATTGGTATTGACGGTATCATCACCGGAAAGGATAGGGAAGGCAATGTTTTTACGGGCTACTGCATGCCTAATGCAAACTATGCAGTAGAGTTGCAAAGTACATATAACGGCAAATATATGTTTCTTCGGGTTTGTCACGAGGAAAAAAACGTGCTGAACGAGCGTGAGCAGTTTATTGCATCTGTAAATATGGAAACAGGTCTTACCGATGTGCCTTCGGATGCGGGCAAATATCTTGTTGAGGCTACTATCAGTGATAATGTCGGTAACTACAAGGATGTTGTAAAGTATGATACTTTTGAGATAACACAGGCACCCGTAAGCGTTAGAATGAAAACGAAAGGTGTATACAGCGTCCATTCTACCGAAACTTATATCAAGGAAAACAATATCTCCGGCTTAAAAGGCAACGACAGGGTTTTAGCAAACGATCGTAATTCACTTGCCAAAGTCTATAACGGCGATGAAGATGTTACCAATACAGAGTACCTTGATGCAGGTACATACACATTAAAGATAAACGAAGAAATTGCAGCTAAATATCCCAACTATGAATTTACCATAGAGAATGATACATTAACTGTAGATCCGTTCGATATCAGCGGAAATGTTAGCTGGCTGACTTTCGATAATATTGAAGAAAAATCGCTTACTTACAACGGCAAAGAGCAGTCTCTGAACATTACAGGCACCAATAGCCGTACAAATACCGGTTTTGTTAAGGGAACGGACTACACCGTTACCACCGGCAAGGATGTCGGCAGTTATACTGCTGTTGTAACGGGTACGGGCAATTATACAGGCACAAGAGATTTTGGCACATGGAACATCACCGCAGCGGAGATCACCGATGTGGAGGCTGATGACCCTATTACTTATACGGGCAACGATGATCCCCAGAAGGGACATATCAGGGTGTTTGGTGCCGATGCCGACGGTGACGGCGAAGCGGATGTACTGACTGAGGGCGTTGATTACGAAATAAAATATGTGGAAAATATTCTTATGGACGCCCCCGAGGAGAAATTTGATACGGCATACGAAAGCATCAAAGAAATTAATTGGTACACAGCTATCGTAAAGGGCAAAGGAAATTACACGGGTTATAAAACCAAAAACTTTAGGATCGCACACGGCGAAGCCGATGCTTCTCACTTTGATGTTACCTTTAATGACGGCGAGGAGAGAATTTACAACGGAGTAAAGATCGAAAGCGGCAATTTCTACCTTAGCACAAATGAGAATGCCACACCTGCCGAGGCGTATGGCATAAGTACGATAAATGAAGTTGGGTATGCAAAAGTGGATTGCGACAGTGACGGCACACTTGATGACGGTGACATTTTAAGACCGGGTACGGTGTACAAAGTTGCCGATGGCAGAATCAGAGTGATGACAGAGAATGGTTTTGAGAATTTTTACGCTTACACATCCATACAGGTCGATAGCAACGGAAATTTAGTATGCAATGGCACATATCCATATGATGCAACATTTAGCGGTGAAAACAATAAACTATGGAAAGTAACGAATATTGACGAAGACGGTCGCCCCGAATTTTCCCTTGTTGATGTTGTATCGGGCAATACTTACACCACGACCCCGCCAACAGATGCAGGTATTTATATTGCCGAGATCAAGGCTTCGGGCCGTGAGTTTGATAATGTTACCGTATATAAGGTATTTGAAATCAAAAAGATAAATGTCAATATCAGTGAAACGGACGAACCGAATACCACATGGGGAAAGCTTATCGGTATTGACGATATTTTCAATGCCGAAAACAGCTACTTTGATAAAGGCAAGATCCTTGAAACAGGAAAAGTATACAAGTTTGACAATGCACAATTAAACATCACCGGTTCGAACTTCTACCCGGTCAATTCCGTAACTGTAGCCGAAAACGGAGATCTTACCGTGATAGCCGGTGATTTTGAAAATGTTTTTGAAGGTGTGGACGGCGGCGTATGGGTCGCAGTAACCTCAAACACGATAGCTCTTCTTTCCGAAGAAGATGCGGCAGCGATCGAACACGAAACAGAAATACCATTAAGCGCATTATTTACTATAGCAAACGGCGATACCGAGTATGATTTTACCGACAGCTCCAAAAACAACGCAGGTGAATATACAATAACTGCAAATACGGATGCGATCGAGGCATACAACAACGGCGACAACAACTATAACATCACAGTTCCAAATACGCTTTCACCTTTGACGGTAACGCAAAAATCAATGGCAGATGATGATGTTACCGTTACCATAGAACCCGAAAGCTACGATTATAACGGCAATGTCAGAACTGTACGTGCTAATGCGGCATTGGATGTGGATGTGCTTGACGGTACAAATAAAAACACAAAGAAATATACACTTGCGCTTGGTACAACATCCAATAAGGGCGATGACGGCTATTACAGCGGTACGACATCGGCTTACAAAGCAGGCGAATGGACTGTAAATGTAACCGGTCTTAACAACTTTAAGGACAGAACTTCAAAAACGTGGAATGTCAATAATGCCGAGTTTGGCAATATAAATATAATCAATTCGCTAAACTTTGCTTCTTATTATTCCACTGAACCGCGCGTTACGGACGAATTTGTAAAGGCAAATACTCAGGTATATAATGTCGGCAACAAGCTTATTGACAGCGATGATGCGGAACTTATCCTTACCGTGACATATTACGCATATGACGAGACAACGGGCGATTACACAACAGCCCTTGATTCCGCTCCCGTCGATGCAGGCAAGTACAAAGTTACCGTTACCGCAGAATACCCAAATCATAACCCTGCTTCCGCAAGTGTGTTATACGAGATAAAGAAAGCAGGCATTGAGATAACTTTCAACGATTTTGATTTGGAGAAACCGCTTGGTTACACCGACAGAAACGTAAGATACACCTACAAAATACAAAATGCTGAGGGTGAATACGGCGAAGAGACGGAAGGTACATTACAGATAGACGAAAACCTTAAGGATGACTATGAACTTAAGATCGCCGATCTGAAAGCCCTGACGGATATTTATGATGTAAAGAATTATGAATATTCATTGGGTAAAAACTATACGGTCGATATAATTGATGAACATTTGTCGGCAGAGTTTGTGGACAGCGACTTCGATGTGATCTATTCCGGTACGCCTTATGAGGATCCCGAGGTGATAATAAAAGACGCCAACGGCAGAACAATAACAGATGCCTATGTTGTTTACGACTATTATGAGGGAACTCCCGACGAAAGCGGCAAGTATAACTTTGAGCGTATGTTTTCAAAAGACAAGCCGGTGAACGTAGGTCACTACAAGGTGTATGTATCGGCAGATTATAACGGTACGGCTAACCCGAATATACTCGATAAGGAATTTGACATAAAGCCTGCCGATATAAATGTCACATTTGAAGATGCAGACCTTGTTAAGCCTGTCGGCTATAAAGACGGCACTATTGAGTATACCTATACCATCTCGTCGGATAAAGACGAAAACGGTGAACTTATCGAACACGAGGGCAGTATAGTTATACCTTTGGGACAGACCGAGACCTATACTATTACAGCAGATGATTTTGCCGATATTGCCGAAATGGTCAACAGCGATAATTACAAATTTATATTAGGAGAATATAAGGTTTATTTCTCTACGGCAAAACCTGTATCGGCAAGTGCAAAAACCTCGTTCGTAAGTGCGGATGAGCCTTATGTAACTCCCGAAATAACCATTCTTGACGAAAACGGCGATGTTTATAACGGCGAATATACACTTGTAGGTACCGACGAGGCAAACAAGGCAGGGGTTTACTCCGAAACCGTTATTGTAATGTACAACGGCGAGCCGATCAGCTTTGATTTCAACTGGATAGTAACACTCAAAGGCGATGTGAACCTTGACGGCAAAGTTGATGACACGGATGCCGCACTTGCGCTTAGATATATCAGCACAGGCAAGACATTTGCAAACTTCAAAACAGCGGACGATAACGCAATAGCAATGGCAGCTGCAAACGCAGACGATACCAACGAAGATATCGATATGCTTGATGTAATTGCAATAATCAACAACAAAACCGAAAATCAATAATTGACGGGTATGCAGCATATTGCCGAAAGAACTATTGTAATACACAATAAAATGCTTTAAAACATGGGCAGGTCGATTTCGGAAATTTGTTTCGAAATTCGGTCTGCTCATTTTTATACTATATAAAATGAGTAGTAAATTTTAGAACAGAATTAGTATTAATACCAATATTTCATTAATTCCTTGATAAAATTTCGGAATGATCTATGTAAAGAAAGGGGATGGATAAAATGTTGAAAAAGCGAACAAGATTTGTTGCTTTGCTGCTTGCGTTATCCATAGCGGCACCAAGTGTCGTTTGGGCAGATACGGAGCAGGAGATCGACGTATCGGCTTTGAGGGTGAGCGAGGCTTTTGCCGCAAAACACCCGAACGGTATGTTCGAGGTGCTTTCGCCGTACATTATGACGGGTGAGGGCAAGAAATTTGACTTTTATGTTTTGCGCCGAGGCGGTACTGAAGGTGCGGCAAGCGTAAACATAAAGGCGGTGGAAATTTCCGCAAAATACGGTGAGGACTTTGTTTTGCAGGAAAAAGATGCACTCGGTTTCTATCACGATTTAAAGAAGAGTACGGATAACCCCACTATTCTTGAAAATCAGATAGAACAAAACAAGGATATTCTGTTCACAACGGACAGACTTGCTTCGGGTGCGGGCATTGATGTTTATGCTTTTGATGAGACCGTGTCGGGTGCGGCTGTGGAAGTTTCGGACGATACAAGCGGAGAAACCGAGGTTTTGGAAAGCACGGCACCCAAAAGCATAAGCGTTGACGAAGCATTAAAACAAGAAGATGCACCCGTTACGGCTTATTCGGACGATCTGGGCGAATATACTTCCCCGCTTCACAAAATGCGTGACGAAGCTACGGGCAAGACCACACCGACGGTAAGCGATTCGGCCACATATTCGCTTGATGATGTTTTTGAGACAAAAAACGAAGCAGAAGTGCAGCTTGCCAATGATGCGGCGGAGGCTTTTGAAGGTCTTGAATACACCGTTGATTTCAAGGACGGCGAAGCGTACAAGATAATTCACGTCAAGATAACCAATGATGATGTGTATGAAGCACAGGAGGCATTTGCGCTTTCGCTCTATGACCCGACAAACGGTGCGGAGATAGGCGAACAGAATTCGTCAAGCGTTATTATTGACGATGATGAAAAGGTCGAAAAAAGCAATATCGGCTTTGCATCGGAAAATTATCAGGTATTTTCGGACGCTGACGGCGTTACCGTTACATTAAAGCGTGAGGGCAATGTAAACGACTATGTAAATGTTTATGTATCTACCCTTGCAGACAGCGCAAAGGCGGACGAGGACTACACACCCGTTATGGGTGATATGATGTTCCTGCCCGGCGAGACCGAAAAGAAGATATATGTTCCCATTTTAAAGGACAATATCGCACAAAAAGAACTTGCGGAAAGTTTGTACTTTGACATTACCGCAGAGACGGAAGATAATGCAGACATTACGGGCAAGCGTACCCGTGTTGAGATACTGCCGTATGCAAACACAGATAATCAAGCACTTGTGAATGTCACGGCACATTCCGGAAGCGGCGAAAACGGCAAAGTAACGGCATATTCCGAAGAAGATGCACCTTTGGAGGTCTACGCAGACAACGGCGAATATCGTACAATGGTCGGCAGAAATTGGGACAGAATGACCGCAAGTGCAACAAATTTTTGGGGTTGTTCGGCTTGGAGCTATTATAACGGAAACGTAGATCTTGTCGGTATTGAAAGAATAGCATTTAAGTGGCAGAATAACGGCATCTCGGCTTCAAGCTACAACAGCAGACAGGTCAGCACCGTTACCTTCGGCAGCGTTACCAAAAGCAAGTATAAAACCTTTGACGAAACGGCCGGCGAGATAAGTGCAAGTGAAATGCAGAGCAACAACCTGCGCAATGATAATACTTCTTACGAGTTTAAGGCGTATTGCAAAGTCGGCAACAAAATGAATCTTTGGGTATATGATGTATTTCTATATTACACCAAGTTCAACTTCCTGACAAAAGCACCCGATAAGCTGACCTGGAATGTTTACAACGGCACAGGTGCAGACAATGTTGTTTCAAGTACGCAGTTTACACCGGGTACAACAACGGTATCGGCATCGGATTTCAGAAAATATAACTATATAAGAGCATATGCAAACCTGAACGATGAGGGCAGACAGTACGGCTGTAAGGTAAAGGATGTTACCCTTACAGGTAATGATAAGAGCATCACAAAATCGTCGGGTACATATACCTATGTTGACAACGATTTTATTAAGGACTATATCTACAACGGCAATCAAGCCAAGAGTACCCTTACCGCAAAAGCCAACTTTACAAGAACCGAAAAGGTAAACAAAATACATATTGCAAAATATGAAAACGGTATTGTTAAGATAGGCGGCACAGCATACAACGACACAGACCTTACAAGCAATGTATGGTATAAGGGTGATAAACTGCGCCTTGAAATAATACCCGATCAGGGCTATCATATTGCAAATATAACTGCGGACGGTAAGACCTACAAGCAAGGCGACGATATTTCGCTTGCAAACAATATGACATTAAAGGTCGAATTTGCAAGAGATGATAATTCGGTAAGTGTTGTTCATAATTATGTGGGTACATATAATTACGAAGACCTTGATGCGAATGCCAAACACGGTTATGTATCAACTCCTAATCTGATAAATGAGAAATATATTGCGCCTATGACAAGAACGCAGTATATAAACTCTCTTTCGGAAGAAGAAAGAAACAGTGTTTTGCTTTCTGCTTATCAGCAGTATGTTCAGGACAACGGTTTGTCGGATAAGTTTGCAAACGAGATACCGCAGTTTTATCTTGATCTGACAGGATATAAAGTTTCAAACAAAAACTTGGATTATAAAGCATATTTAACAGTTCAAGACTATAAAAACCTTTTGGTATATTTTGGGATCTATAAAAATGATGAAGAAATAGACCGTTTAGCAAAACAAGGTAGGGATGGATTCTTAAAAATTATCAAAAACAGACTTAGCAGCGGCAAGAAAAAATACGCAAGCGATCTGAAAATCTATTTCAGCTATACAAGCGGCGGTTTGTTCGATAATGATACTATTTATTACAACGGTCAAAATATAAGCAGATACAAATACGTTGATCTTATTGATGATTTTGTTGATGCAATAGGCAAAGACGATTTTGCTAATTTATCCCAAAAACAAATAGATTTTTTGGATGATGTAGCTGATTTAAAGATAGAGCCGACCGACAAAACACAAATGGCTATTTATAAGTTAAGCACAGGCGGTGCGTCATTCGATGGAGTTGATGAAGCGGCGGCACTTGACAGCCATATTGAGCAGCCATATGCAGAATATATTGAAAAATACAATGCAGAAAAAGCAAAAGCAATGGGTATAAGCAATATTGAAAATTATGCCGTCAACAACCTTACCACAGGTGACACGGTAAATCTTGTTGCACAGCTTGAGGACGGCTATACCTGTGTATGGGTATATAACGATGATGCAAGGAATATCAAAGAAAGCGATCAGCAGATATACACTATCCATGTCGGCGACAGTTTCAGTTTTGAGGTGCAGAACAAGGCGGCAACGGTAAAATATTACTTTGTGCCGATAAATGACAGACTGCCCGATACGATAGTTCACGGACGCATTATCAGACCTACGCAGACCCTGAGAACAAAGGGCAGCGAAAGAGTTGATATAAACAACAGTTCCACCTATCAGGCTGTACAGGGTGCAGATATCACAATAGGTTCGATCGGTGCAAATTCGTCTGTTGTTGACGGCAAGACGTACTATACAACAACACAGACCGATGCAAACGGCTATTTCAATGTGCTTGTACCGCACGGTGTGGAAGGTCTTTTAACAAACCTTATCGTGGCAAACGGCGAAAAAACTTATGTAAAGCACGCTGTTATTCTTGACAAGAGCGACAGCAAAGATCAGACGATAGTCTTCGCCCTGCCTTATCAGAATGACGAGATATGGGTAAGAAGTTTTGAGTTTAACTGCAACGAAAGCACAAAAGAAGGTGTTTATGTTGAGGATAAAAACATAACTCTTACGGCGGCACTTGATGTTGCGGACGGTTATAATGTATCACAGGTAGTTCTGCGAAGCTACAACGTAAAGGGCGACCTTGTAAAATCATGGCAGATGGATCCGCAGGGCGGCTATGTTTACAAATCGACCTTTAATGCAAAAGAATATTTAAAGGACGGCGGCAGACTCACCATTGAAGCTTATGACGGTTACGGCAGAGGTGTCGGACAGGTGGAATCGGGCTGTATATTTACGGAGCCTCCGCAGCCGACACAGGTAGGAATGCCTGCAATGGATGAACTTGGCGGTGCAAGTTTTGATACTGTAGGCAGTGTTACCCCCGAACTTGACAGCGGCGATTATGTTATGACTCCGACAAAAATGGAGTATGATGAAAGCACAGGCACAATGACCACCACAGAGGGCAACGGTGAACCGTTTGAAATTGCTGTTTTAAGTGGTACGATCATCAAAAATGAGATAAAGTCGGCAACGGAAGACGGCAGCAGCGTATTTATCAACGGCACTGCGATAGACCGTGTTGCAAGGCTGACTGCTGCAATAGACCCCTTGTCCTCCAATATAATAATCAGCAATCCAAAGGCAACGGGTCAGTCGGGTGAAAACACTTGGAAAAAGCCCGACGGCATGGGTAAAGTAGGTGCAAAAGGCGGCAAATTGTCTCACAGTGTCGGTCTTGATGTCGGTTTTTACATAAGTCTTAAAAAAGAACATACCGATGACGGAGAGGTAAAGTATTACTACGACCAGATCTATGCTATTTTCGGCGTTAATGTTAATGCCCAAAAAGATTTTCAGATATTTATCGGTCCCGTTCCGTGCTATATAACGCTCAAAGGCGGTATTACGGTCAAAGGTCTTTTGGGTATGGTGCCTAATCCGGACGTTGATACAAGATTAAGTATGGACGGCATAAAAATGGATACCGATGTTTTAAGAGAAGGCGGTATGGATGTCGCAGGTCTTATAATTATAAAACCAAGACTTACACTTGGTGCAGGTGTAGGCGTGCGCGGTGCTTTCTCGGTCGGCGTAAGCGGCAATATGGTTATGGATATAGCCTACCAGCCATGGTCGGACGGCGCAGGTACTGTAGAGTTCTCGCTTAATGTGGATATAGATATAGGATTTATACCTATTTCATTTGCTATAGCCAAGGTGAAACTGGGTATGTTCTATACCGATAATTATCACGAAAATTCGTGGCTGGATTTCAGCAATGCGGCAAACAAACTTGATTTTGATAATTACGTCAAAACATTGTCCGTTGATGATGAAACAACAATAAGCGGTTCAATGGGCAGAGTTGCGAGAGGTCACGGCAACACGCTTGAAACACCGATAAGAACATTTGCGGCTGATGAAAGCGACAGCCCGATAACGGCTTATGCAGAAAACGATGTAAGAGGAACATTAAAGCATCCGAAACCGCAGTTATTGCATTTAAGCGGCAAAAAGCAGATAATGTTCTACATGGGCGATGACGCATCAAGAGCAGATTATGATTGTCAGGCGGTTTACTATGTACTTTATGATGGCACTAAATGGGGACAGCCCGTAAAGGTCGATGATGACGGTACAACGGATATGGACTTTAACGCAGTTCAGGCAGGTGACAAGGTAATACTTGTTTACAGCGACCTTAACAAGCAGTTCGGAAATACACTTTCCGATGTTCCCGAATATCTCAACAGCTCGGATATGAGCGTGAGAGTATTTGACGGAAACGGCAATATGGGCGAAGAAAAGCAGCTTACAAAAGAAGATAACTTCTCAAACTCTATGCCTCGAATAGCTTATGACGAAAAGACAGGCAGAACCCTTATTGCTTATCTTGCAACGGATTACAACGATTCAAGAGCAGATTTCGGTTACAGCACAATGGGCGAACTTAACAGCTTCCTTAACAATTCTTACGGAACAGTTTGCTACAAGATGTATGACAGCGATTTTAACGAAGTGGGATATTCGTCAAATGAATTGACCTATCTTGCTTATGAAGAACATTACGGCGAGGGTTTACTCGATAATCAGCGTTTTGTTCCTATGGCAGTTGATACACTTAATGTAAACGAAATGACAGCCAACACTTATATGGATAAAGTTTATATCACATATACAGTTGATACGGACGGCAATTCCGAAACAAGCGACGATATGGAAATTTATGCTTCAGTAATAGATATTAACAACAATTCTTCCGTTGGACCCATAAGGCTGACAACAAATGACGTTCAGGACAGCAATCCGCAGACAGTGGAATATGACGGAAAAATATTTATCTATTGGAACAGAAACGGAAATATCGTTTATGCCGACCTTGACAGCACTTTGGGCGGCGATATAGTTCAGACAAACAACGGCTACACCGCAGGCGATATGTTCTTTAATGTGGTGCAGGAGGGCAGCGATGCGGCACAGACATTCCGCATAAGCTACGAGCCTAACGGCATACTTTACCTCACATGGAACCAGCTTGACAGCAATATAGAAGTTGTTAATGATGAAGAAGTTTCAATAGCAAAACGCAGTATTTATATGCGTACTTATGACCCGCACTACAAGTCCGAAAGCTATGTGGACGAGGAAACGGGCGAAACAAATTATATTTACACCGGTATGTGGGGTGCAGCAACGGAATTTGATGTACCCGACAATAACTATGAAATGTTCAGCGAGCAGACATTCACCGCACTTGATGCAGATAACGCAGTATGTGCATACAGACGCTTTATGTGGGTGGATAACGGTGACGGTGTAAAAGAAGCACCTAACTCCGACCTTGTTATCGCAAGCTACCACGTTGTAAGTACACTTGATATTACAGATGTTTACAGCGATCCGCAGTACCCAACAATAGGTGACGATGCAGTTCTTCACGTTAAAGTACAGAACGCAGGCGTACTCCCGTCGGAAAGCGTTACATTCAAGGCTAAAATGACCGACAGCGAGGGCAATGTTACCGATCTTGGAGAAGATACAGTATATACACACCTTGCAACATCAAACGAGGTCGAGGGCAGCTTTACATACAAAGTACCCGAAAACGGTGACAGCTACACATTCACTATTACTGCTTGGGAAGAAAACCTGACCGAAGATGCGGCAGTATATAAAAAGACATTTACAAAAGCACCTGTTATCGAAAATATCGACCCGCAGTTGACAAGAACAAACAATGCTTATGAAAATATCAAAGCGGCGTTTGTAAACAAGGGCAACAAGGCAACGGGCGAAATGACATTAAAGGTAAGCGCAAGAAACAACGGCGAAAATGCACAGCTTGATGAATTGCTTAACACAACGATAGGCTCGCTTGAACCCAACGAAACTGTAAGCATAGATGAGGAAATTCTTATCGGCGAAAGCTGGGGCAGCGGCAATATGATAAGACTGTATATTTCACTTGAAAACGCAGACGGAGAACTGTACAGTGAAATTGCAGACCTCTATCTGTTAAGCGACGAGGATCTTGACGTGACCGATATTGTCATAAATGACGGAAATGAAGAAACTATCGAAGTAAATGCAGGCGAATGGGCAGCACCTCACTTTGAGATAACACCTATCGGCGCAATGGCAAGCAACAAACTTGTTTACTCGATAAGTGACAGCGACATTGCAGACATCGACCCGTCAAACGGACGTGTTTACGGCAAGAAAGAGGGTACGGCAACAATAACCGTATCGGCAGTAAACAGCAAATACAGCCTGTTTGTTGACGAGGA
>ODAJ012172146.1_pt1 | contig 18121 bp, 13 predicted proteins | sample 1539241 | NCBI WGS metagenome assembly ODAJ01 (sample SAMN02144231, study PRJEB22623) | gut metagenome | biome: sheep rumen | host: Ovis aries | place: New Zealand | reverse complement strand
CCCTGGAAAGCCATCTTTATTATATGGAAACAAGCGAGATCTCCTACGAGGTCCTCTGCCAGCTCAAGGCCCGGGTCCGGCTCACCCATCCGGTCCGGAAAGGCGGTTCGGTCCTTTATAAAGAGAAGATCCTCGGGATCCAGGAGCTGGCGTCCCTGTCTCCGGCTGAGAAAAAGCGTCAGGGGCTGCAGCTGACGGAGCTGCAGCTGTCCAAGCTGGCCCTGATGCAGTTCTCCTCCTGACAGGCGGATCCCCAGATCCACATAACGGAAAATTTTCAGAATACCCTCTGTCAGAACTGACGGAGGGCGTTTTTCTGCACTGGCAAAATGGATAATGGAAAATGAAGAGAGGCGGCAGGAAATACAAAACAGCGGTTTTCGTAATTTCCGCTCCGGATCTGCCGGATCCGCCTATAATAGACAGAGCAGACCCGCGGCCGCTTTACATAAGGCTGTAAAATAAGGCTTGCACGGGACCGGAGAAGATGCTATACTGCATATGAACGGATGTTCTGAAAACACGTTCGGAAAAGGAGAATGAACAATGGCAATGGATCAAGATCAGAAATCAAAAGCGCTTGACGCGGCGATCGCGCATATAGAGAAACAGTACGGCAAGGGTTCTGTCATGAAACTGGGAGATTCCTCTTCCATGATGGAAGTGGAGACAACGCCCACCGGCTCCCTGAGCCTGGATATTGCTCTGGGGCTGGGCGGCATTCCCAAAGGCAGGATCATTGAGATCTACGGACCGGAGTCTTCCGGTAAGACGACCGTGACCCTGCATATGATCGCCGAAGTACAGAAGCGGGGAGGCATTGCCGGATTTATCGATGCGGAACATGCCCTGGATCCGGTCTATGCCAGGAACATCGGCGTGGATATCGACAATCTCTATATTTCCCAGCCGGACAGCGGTGAGCAGGCCCTGGAGATCACGGAGACAATGGTCCGTTCCGGCGCCATTGACATCGTTGTTGTTGACTCGGTGGCGGCCCTGGTCCCCAAGGCGGAGATCGACGGCGATATGGGTGACTCCCACGTGGGCCTGCACGCCCGCCTTATGTCCCAGGCGCTCCGCAAACTGACGGCTGTGATCAGCAAATCCAACTGTTCCGTCATCTTTATCAACCAGCTCCGTGAGAAGGTGGGCGTTATGTTCGGCAATCCCGAGACGACCACCGGCGGCCGCGCGCTGAAGTTCTATTCTTCCGTCCGCATGGATGTGCGCAGAATCGAGTCTCTCAAGCAGAGCGGAGAGGTCATCGGCAACAGGACCCGGATCCGTGTCGTCAAGAACAAGATCGCGCCGCCTTTTAAAGAGGCTGAGTTTGATATTATGTTCGGCAAGGGCATTTCCTACGAAGGGGACGTACTGGACCTGGCGGCCAAAGTGGATATCATCAACAAGAGCGGCGCCTGGTACAACTATAAGGGCAATAAGATCGGTCAGGGACGTGAGAATTCCAAGAGATATCTGACCGAGCATCCTGAGATCCTGGCAGAAGTCGACAGGGCTGTCAGGGAACATTACGGTCTGGACCCGGCCGGCGCTTTTGTGGCGCCCGTACCCGGTGAGGCAGAAGAATGATCATAGAATCAGTCCTTCCGGCCGGCAGGACCCGGCTGCGTTTCTGCACCGACGCGGGACTGGACTTTACGCTTTCCAGAAAGGACGCCTCTCTCTATGGCCTTTCGGAAGGCGATGAGATCGGGCCGGCCCTTCTGGAACGTCTGCTGCAGGATCTGCGAAAGTCCTGCCTGCGCAGGGCCGGCAGCCTGCTGGCCGCCCGGGACTACAGCCGGGCCAGGCTGGCGGAAAAACTGACGGCGGACGGATATCCTGCTCCGGTCCGGGAAGGCGTGCTGCAGGAACTGGAAGAGGCAGGCTATCTGGATGAATACCGGATGGCCTGTGATTATATCCGCCTGCATCTGGAGGACAGAAGCCGGCAGCGGATCCTGCAGGATCTGCGGCGGCAGGGACTGGCGGAGGAGCTGGTTCTGCGGGCTCTTTCGAAAACGGCGGCTGATACGGATCCGGACCGGGCGGAACGGGATCAGATCCGCAGGCTGCTGGCCGCCAGACAATATGATCCGGCCGTCTGTGACTGGAAAACAGAACAGAAACTGATGGCTTTTTTGTACAGAAAAGGATACAGCACGGAGAAGATCCGGGCTGTCATGCAGGAATATGACCGTTGAAAAAGCGGAGTTTTGTCCGGTTCCGGCTGAAACAGAGGCTTTTTCAGCGGTTTCTGTCTTTTTACGGGAGCTGCAGAGCGGGGGACGGACTGAGAATCCCCCGCTATGAATTTCTTGACATGTCAGTTAAATGAGATTAATATTAACATGTTGTAGAGTGTTTGTCAGAATGCCCTGTTATGCTGTATGTCTGGACAGCAGTAGGGTTATTCTGTGCGCATATGTACAATAAAACCGAATAAGGAGGTGCTCCTGTATGCTGCATATTGGCATTATTGCAGGAGTGATCGTCCTGGCTGTAGTCGTTGTAATCGTCTCTTATCTGTTCACCCGGGCAGCGGTCCAGAAGCAGAACGAGGCTTATATGAACGACATGCGGTTAAAAGCGCAGGAAATGCTCAATCAGTCGGCGGCCGAAGGCCAGATTCTGATTGACAAGGCGACGGTAGAAGCGGACTCCATCAAACGTGAGGCTCTTCTGGAGGCGAAGGAGGAATCCATCCGCACCAAGAATGAGCTGGACAAGGAAATCCGTGAGCGGCGCAATGAGGTACAGCGGAACGAGCGGAGAGTCCAGCAGAAGGAGGAATCCCTCGACCGCAAGACCGAGCAGATCGAGCGTAAAGAACAGTCTCTGACAGCCAGAGAAGAGTCACTTCGCAAGCAGAAGGAAGAAGTTAGCCAGCTTCAGGAAAAGCGGATACAGGAACTCGAACGGATTTCAGGATTAACCTCCGAACAGGCAAAAGAACACCTTTTAAAAATTGTTGAAGAAGACGTGAAGCACGATTCCGCCGTCATGATCAAAGAGGTCGAGGCGGAAGCAAGAGAGGAAGCGGACAAACGGGCCAAGGAGATTGTGATCGGGGCCATCCAGAGATGCGCGGCAGATCATGTCGCAGAATCTACGATCTCTGTCGTCCAGCTGCCCGGTGATGAGATGAAGGGCCGGATCATCGGCCGTGAAGGCCGTAACATCCGTACGCTGGAGACCATGACAGGCGTTGACCTGATCATTGACGATACTCCTGAAGCGGTCGTTATATCCGGTTTCGATCCCATCAGAAGGGAAATCGCCCGCATCGCTCTTGAGAGACTGATTGTTGACGGACGTATCCATCCGGCAAGAATCGAAGAGATGGTTGAAAAGGCCAAAAAAGAAGTTGACGCGAAGATCAAAGAGGAAGGCGAAGCCGCCACTCTGGAAGTCGGCGTACACGGGATCCATCCCGAACTGGTCAAACTTCTCGGAAAGCTCCGTTTCAGGACCAGCTACGGCCAGAATGCTCTGAAGCATTCCATTGAGGTCGCCCAGCTGTCCGGACTGATCGCCGGAGAATTCGGCCTTGATATCAGGCTTGCCAAACGCGCAGGACTGCTCCATGATATCGGCAAGGCAGTGGACCATGAAATGGAAGGGTCCCATGTCCAGCTGGGCGCGGATCTGTGCCGCAAGTATAAAGAATCTCAGATCGTTATCAATACGGTCGAGTCTCACCACGGGGATGTGGAAGCGACCAGCCTGATCGCTTGTATCGTTCAGGCAGCCGATACGATTTCGGCGGCGCGTCCCGGTGCCAGAAGAGAGACACTGGAAACATATACAACCAGGCTCAAGCAGCTTGAGGAAATTACAAACAGTTTTAAAGGGGTCAGTAATTCTTATGCCATTCAGGCAGGCAGGGAAGTCCGTGTTATGGTAGTTCCTGAGCAGGTCAATGACGCAGAAATGATTCTCCTGGCCAGAGATATTTCCAAGAAGATTGAAAATGAAATGGAATATCCGGGCCAGATCAAGATCAACGTGATCCGGGAATCCCGCGTAACTGACTATGCCAAATAAGTTCTTTCCATCAAAGATCAAAAAAATCAAATCAGACATTTTAGAGGAATGGAGTCCGGCGGACTCCATTCTTTTTTTTCGTAAAAACGACAGATTTTCTGCTGAAAACAGGGGCCTTTTGGGTACATGTATACATAAAAGCTGTCTTTTTGCGGTTTCTTATGGTATTATGATTTTATTCGCTGACTGTGGTCGGCGGACAGATGCAAATAGAGGAGAGGAGTTAGAAGCAGATGAAAAGAAAAGGCGTAATGAAATGGCTGTGCGCCGTCATGATCATTGTAATGATGCTCAGTCTCGGCGGATGCGGCGATTCTTCGCACAGGATGATGTTCGGTACCGGCGGAACGGCCGGCACCTATTATTCCTATGGAGGCGTCCTGGCACAATATATGAAATCCTACGCCGGCGTCCGGGTAACGGCCGTATCCACCGGCGGATCCAAGGTCAACATCCAGAGTATCCAGGACGGCGATTTCCAGCTGGGGTTCACCCAGTCGGACGTCATGACCTATGGCTGGGACGGGACCAGAGCATTTGAAAAGGACGGGCCGACCCACGATTTCCGTGTACTGGGATGTCTGTACGCGGAGACGGTACAGCTGATCACCATGGATGATTCCATTCAGAGCGTCGAGGATCTGCGGGGCAAATCCGTTTCCATCGGTGAAGCGGGATCCGGCGTTTACTTTAACGCCCTGGACGTCCTGAACGGCGCGGGAATCACCCTGGAGGATATTAAGCCCCAGTATCAGTCCTTTGAGGATTCCAAGGAGTCCCTGAAGGACGGCAAGATCAAGGCGGCCTTTATTGTAGCCGGCGCGCCTACGACTGCCATCACGGAACTGGCCACCACCAACGGCGTCCGTCTGATCAATATTTCCGGAGATTTCAGGGACCACATCATTGAAGAGTGTCCTTATTACGCGCCCCTGACCATTCCGGCAGGGACTTATCCCGGCCAGGATGAACCGGTCGAGACCATCACCGTCGAAGCGACCCTGATCGTATCTGCCGCAGTGGATGAGCAGATCGTCTATGATCTGACCGCAGCCATTTTTGACCATGCGGAGGAGATCACACTGGAGAACGCCAAGGGCGCCGAGCTGAATCTGGAGACTGCGTCCAGTGTGACCAATGTCCCCTATCACGAGGGTGCCGCCAGATATTACGCGGAGCACGGAATTACCGTAAATACCAAAGAGTAAGGAGGAGAATAGTTTGAGCGAGAATATTACACCGGAAGTAAGTCAGAACGACTTAGATTCCGTAATGCGGAAATATGACCGCGAGTCCAATACACGTATCTGGACCGGGAAGCCGAAGATTGCCATTACTCTCATTCTGGCTGCCTTCTCCATCTGGTGTATCTATGTGACTCTGTTTGCTACTTTCCTGGAGGAGATCCGGCTGACCTCCTTCATGGCCCTGATCATTCTGATGGGCTTCCTGATCTATCCCGACAGAAAGGACCAGATCCGGCCCAACTACATTCCTTTTTATGACATTATCTATATGATCGCGGGCTCAGGCGCCTTTTTGTACTATACCTTCAACGCCAACAAGATCATTAATCAGGGTACCCGTTTCGAATGGTATCAGATCATCATCGGTATCATCGGCATCCTGGCCCTGGTGGAGATCACCAGACGCTGTGTCGGTATCCCCATCCTGTGCGTGGCGGGCTTCTTCCTGATTTACGCCCTGTCCTATGGACTGACCAACCCCGCCTTCTTCGGCAGGGTCAAATATCTGGTCCGCAACCTGTTCTATACAAAGGAAGGCATACTGGCCACGCCGGTCAACGTCTGTTCCAAATATATCGTCGTCTTTATCATTTTCGGCGCTTTCCTGGAACGGACCGGTATTTCCAATTTCTTCATTGATATGGCCAACTCCATCGCCGGCCGTTTCGCCGGCGGTCCCGCCAAGGTGGCGGTCATTTCCTCCGCCCTCTGCGGCATGGTCTCCGGTTCCTCGGTCGGCAATACCGTGACCACCGGTTCCGTTACCATTCCCATGATGAAGAAGACCGGTTATCAGAACGAGTTTGCCGGCGCGGTCGAAGCAGCCTCCTCCACAGGCGGCCAGATCATGCCGCCCATCATGGGCGCTGCCGCTTTCCTGATGGCGGACTTCATCGGCGTTCCCTATGCCGATGTCATCAAACGCGCGGTCCTTCCCGCAATCCTCTATTTCTTCGGCATTTTCATTACAGTCCATCTGGAAGCCAAACGTCTGGATCTGCACGGCGTGCCGAAGGAAGAGCTGCCTAAAATGAGCAGACTGATCCGCAAGATCTATCTGCTGATCCCTCTGGTGGCCCTGATCTTCTGGGTATCCACCAACGCCATGACCATGCAGAGGGCCGCTTCTCTGGCCATCGTCCTGTCCATCGTCGTCGGTTTCATTAACAGGGATGCCCATCTGACGCCCGGCAAGATCCTGGACGCCCTGTCAGCGGGCGGCAGATCCGCCATCACAGTAGGCGCGGCCTGCGGCGTGGCCGGCATCATTTCCGGTACCATTACCATGACAGGCCTGGCCAACGAACTGATCAACGCCATTGTCGGCGTAGCCGGCGACAAGCTGATCATCGCCCTGGTGCTGACCATGCTCTGCTGTATCGTCCTGGGCATGGGCGTTCCCACAACTGCCAACTACTGTATTATGGCAGCTACGACCGCTCCGATCCTGATCCGTATGGGCGTTCCGATCATGGCTGCTCACTTTTTCGTATTTTACTTCGGTATCGTCGCGGATATCACGCCGCCGGTCGCCCTGGCCGCCTATGCAGGCTCCGCGATTGCCAAGAGTAATCCCATGAAGACAGCGTTTACAGCCTCACGGCTGGCGATCGCGGCCTTCATTGTTCCTTACATGTTCGCTTTCAACCCGGCCATGCTGCTGATCGACACCACGGTCCTGTCGGTGATCCAGATGACCATTACAGCCGTGATCGGTATCTTCGGCGTAGCGGCCGGTATGGAAGGCCACTGTTTCGCCCGGATGAATATCGTCATCCGTCTGGTCGAGATCTGCGGCGGACTGATGCTGATCCACCCCAGTCTGCTCACCGATATCGCCGGCCTGGCCCTGGTCCTGGGCGGCCTGGCCTTCCAGTACATGCTGGGCAGAAAGAACGCGGCCGCGGCCTGAGACGCAGGATGCCTGCGGGGCATTTGTTACAGGAGAACCATCGACCAAAGTTTAAATAAAATTATCAGGGGGTCTGATATGGCAAGAGAATTAAAATACCAGGTCATTACGATCGGCAGAGAATACGGCGCGTACGGCAAGACACTGGGCGCTGCCCTTTCGGAAGCGCTGGGCATTCCTTATTATGACAAGGATCTGATGCGCAAGGTGGCGGAAGAGAGCGGTTATTCCCTGGAAGAGATCCATAAATCCGGTGAGCAGATGTCAAAGGCCACCAACTTCATGAACAATTTCCTCAATACCATGGATGCGTATGTCAGTTCCATTGACGCCATCCATAATGCGGAGATCCAGGTCATTAAGAAGCTGGCCCAGAAGCCCTGTATTCTGATCGGCCGCTGCGCGGATCAGGTGCTCCGGAAAGAGGGCGCCAACTGCTTTAATATTTTCCTGTACGCGGATCTGGCCTACAGAGTGGCCCATGCCGCGGAACTGAGCGAGAACAAGGGACTTACCGGTCCCGCTCTGGTCAAGGAAGTGGAAAAGAAGTCCGAAGGACGCGCTACCTATTATAAACACTATACCGGCAGGGATATCCATTCCCTGAGCAACTACCATATCTGCCTGGACGTCGGGGAGATTGGCGTAGAAAAGTGCAAGGAGATCATCCTGGATCTGGTGACCAAAGACTGAGACTGACATGAGTGACAGCCTTCGCGGGAAATGGCGGCAGCCGTTCTCCGCGGAGGCTTTTTGGCCCTTCCGGCAGGGAATGTATGGCCGGAAAAAGGGCCGGAACGGGATATCGGAGAACAGAAGCGGAAAGGAGCGGCTATGTCTCTGACGATCATTGACGTTATACGGCCGGAGGTAGAGGATTATCTGGATTTTCTCCGGACCGGAAAGAACATATCGGACAGCACTGCTGTATCCTACGGCCGGATCCTGGCTGATTTTTATGACTATGTCATGGGACCGGAAGGGCCGGGCAGCCTGGAGGAAACGGCCCCCCTGACCCTGCTGGCCTATGAAGAGAGGCTCCGCCGGAATCAGTATGCTTCTGTGTCCCTGGCCGGTGCCATGGGGACAGTCTGCGGTTTTCTGCGCTGGCTGTATGAAGAGGACCGGATCCCGGCAGATCCGGCTGCCTCTTATGAAAGACCCAAAGCCAGTCCTGCTCCGGTCCGGGTACTGACCCTGGAGGAACTGTCCAGACTGTTCGCTGCCCCGGATCCCCGTAAATGGATCGGGATCCGGGACAGGGCCATGCTGGAACTGATGTACGCGGCAGGCCTGCGGGCCGGGGAGATCCCGGACCTGCGCATCAGCCAGGTGGATCTGCAGATTTCCTGCGTCATCCGCCTGTCGGACGAGGGAGAAAGGCTGGTCCCCTTCGGGGAAAGGGCCAGAAAAGCCCTGCTGAATTACAGGAAGGCGTCCCGGAAGATCCTGCAGGACGGACAGGGCTTCCTTTTTGTCAGCCGGGGCGGCAGCTCTCTGACCAGGCAGAGCGTCTGGAAGACGGTACGCAAATACGGCCGTCTGGCCGGGATTGAAGGACCGGTATCTCCCGGAGACCTGCGCAGTTCCCTGGCGGTCCATCTGCTGGAGAACGGGGCGGACCCGGACAGTGTCCGGGAGATCCTGGACTGCAGGACGCCGGAAGCCCTGGCACGCTACCGGTCCCTGGTCCGTCCCGGCGGCCTCCGGGAGGTCTATGCCAGAGCCCAGACACTGACCTGAGTCTGCAGGATACGGTCTTCCGGCCGGAAAACAGGGCGGTATCGTAATTTTCTCTAAAATTCAGGTAAAAAACAGGTGAAAAGTTGTTGTTTTTTCAGGGTATCTGCCTATTTTCTGCGAAAATAGTTAACAATTTCTCCTAAGATAGGGTATAATGATAGTGTGTTATGCAACATATTGGACACTAAGGAAACAAAAGAATTAATAAGATACAGGGGGATTCAACAGATGAAGAATATTCTTTTTGTTGCATCAGAAGGCGTACCGTTCATTAAGACCGGCGGTCTTGCAGACGTAGTAGGTTCACTGCCGAAGGATATCGATAAAGAGTATTACGATGTCCGTGTCATCATTCCTAAATATTCCTGCATGAAACAGGAAATGAAGGACAAGATGGAATATGTGACGCACTTCTATATGGATTTCCATTGGAAGAGCGAGTATGTAGGCATCCTGCAGGCCGAGGTTGACGGTGTAAAATTCTACTTTGTAGATAATGAGGGATTCTTCACCAGTGAGAAGCCTTACACGGACGATCCGCTTTTTGAGATTACCAGGTTCTCTTTCTTCTCCAAAGCTGTGCTTTCCGCACTGCCCGTGATCGGCTTCCGTCCCGACCTGATCCACTGCCATGACTGGCAGACCGGCCTTGTACCTGTCTACCTCAAGGAGAGATTCCAGGCCAATGATTTCTTCCACGGAATCAAGACGGTCATGACCATCCACAACCTGAAGTTCCAGGGCAAGTGGAATGTACAGGATGTCGAGGATATTACCGGCCTTTCCGCTTACTATTTCACGCCCGACAAGCTGGAGGCTTATAAGGACGCCAACCTTCTCAAGGGCGGCCTTGTCTATGCCGACGCGCTGACCACCGTCAGCCCTACCTATGCGGAAGAGATCAAGACCCAGTTCTACGGCGAAGGCCTTGACGGACTGCTCAATGCCAGGGCGGGCGACCTCAGAGGTATCATCAACGGTATCGACTATACAGATTTCAGCCCCGATAACGACAAGAAGATCCCGCAGCCTTACAATGTCAAGAACTTCCGTAAAGAGAAGGTCAAAAACAAAGTGGCCCTGCAGAAGGAACTGGGACTTAAGCAGGATGAGAAGTGCTTCATGATCGGTATCGTCTCCAGACTGACCGACCAGAAGGGCTTTGACCTGATCGCTTATGTACTGGAAGAGATGCTGTCCCTGGATGCCATCCAGATGGTCGTTCTGGGTACCGGTGAAGAGCGCTATGAGAACATGTTCCGTTACTTCGACTGGAAGTACAATGACAAGATCTCCGCGAACATCTACTATTCCGATGAGCTGTCCCATAAGATCTACGCGGCGTCTGACGCGTTCCTGATGCCTTCCCTGTTCGAGCCCTGCGGACTCAGCCAGCTGATGTCCCTCAAGTACGGCACACTTCCCATCGTCCGCGAGACCGGCGGCCTCAAGGATACCGTACAGCCTTACAACGAGTTCGAAGGAACCGGCACCGGCTTCACATTCGCCAACTACAACGCGCATGAAATGATGCACGCTGTCCGTTACGCGGAGCAGGTCTATTATGATGACAAGAAAGCCTGGAACAAGATGGTAGAGCGCGCCATGAAGGCAGACTTCTCCTGGAAAGTTTCCGCAGGCAAATATCAGGAGATGTATGACTGGCTGATCGGCTGATCCCGTTCAGATTAAGGAAACGGAACAGACCGGTTAAAACCGAATAAAAACATCCGGACCGGCAGGAACCAGAGGTTTCTGCCGGTCTTTTTACATGCCCGCGTTTTTTGCCCCGGGGCTGTCCCTGCCATGAGCGGTAAAGCCGTTTCAACAGGCGTGCCGGCGGCTTTTTTACGGGACGTCAGCTGTCGGCAGGATTCGGCGAGAATTATTAACAGTTTGGCTATGTATTTTTCCGATGAATATACTATAATGATAAACGTTCAGAAATCTAACCTGCCTGCCGGCAGAGACTGAGAGGCTTCATTGAAAAAGGAAAATAACAATGGCGGCATTATTGTACAGGCCGGTATCCTGGCGGCCGCCAGCATTGTTGTCAGGATCATAGGACTTCTATACCGGTCCCCGCTGACAGCCGTCATCGGCGACGAGGGCAACGGCTATTACGGCTATGCTTTTAATATCTATTCCATCATATTGATGGTATCCTCCTACAGTATTCCTTCGGCGATCTCCAAGCTGATGGCCCAGAAACTGGCCCTTGGTGAATACAGGAATGCCCAGAGGGTCTTTTACTGTACCATGGCTTACGCCCTCACCGTAGGAGCTGCCTTCAGCCTGTTCGTCTGGTTCGGGGCAGGACTTCTTGTGCCGCCCAGGTCTGTGCCCGTTCTGCGGGTCCTGGCCCCCACTATCTTTATCTTCGCCATTCTGGGCGTCCTGCGGGGCTATTTCCAGGCCAATCAGACCATGGTACAGACGTCCATCTCCCAGATCCTGGAGCAGATCGTAAATGCTGCCGTCAGTATCGGGGCTGCCTGGTTCTTTATGCATCGTCTGGCCGCCGGCCAGGATGTCCATGAGCAGGCGGTCTACGGGGCTATGGGCAGTGCCCTGGGAACCGGCAGCGGCGTCATGACGGCCCTGATCTTTATGGCCGTCATGTATCTGGTCAACCGCCGCTATTTCATGAAGCGGATCCGCAGGGACAGGACCAGCCGGGATGACCCCTGGACCGGGATCATGCGGGATACCATCCTGGTCATTACTCCTTTTATCCTGAGCGGATTTATCCTGAACCTGACCACCACCGTCAACCAGACGATCTTCTCGAAGATCATGATCGGCGCCAAAGGCCTGGATGAGATCGATATTACGACCGCCTATGGTATTTTTTCCAATAAGGCAGTGGTCATTACCAACATCCCGATTTCCATCGCGACAGCAGTGGCGGCTGCCATCATTCCCAATATTTCTTCGGCCTATGCCAGGAAAGACAAAGAGGAGACCCGAAGAAGGGTCATCGCGGCAGTCCGGATCACCAATATCATCGCGACTCCCTGCGCCCTGGGCCTGATCGCCCTGGCCAGGCCGGTCACCATGGTGCTCTTCCCCCAGTGGGAATCCCTTGGTCTGGCATCCGCCCTGCTGGCCCTGCTGGGCGTGACCGTAATCTTTTATTCCATTGCTACGATCATGAACGCGGCTTTGCAGTCGATCGGACGCATGCAGATGCCCCTGGTCAGCGCCGGCATCGCCCTTGTGGTCCAGACGCTTGTCCTGGTGGTCCTCCTGTTCGCCACCAATATGGGCGTGTTCGCCCTGGTCCTGGTCAGTGTTCTGTATTCTCTGATGATCTTCCTGCTGGACAGCTATTTCCTGCAGCGGTATCTGAAGCTGGATATGGATCTGTACAATGTATACGCCAGGCCCCTGTTCGCCGCTGTGATCATGGGCGTCGCGGCGTATGGCCTTTATACCATGTTCGAAGTCTTTCTGGAACTGATGGGATCCAGGTCCCTTTATCTGAATAACCTGATCGCCATGGTCCCCGCCATCCTGGCGGCGGTCCTGATCTATTTCTTTGCCCTGATCCGTATGGGCACCCTGAGCGAAGAAGATATCCTGGGCCTGCCCAAAGGCAGCATGCTGCTGAAGATCTTCAGAAAGCTGAAATGGATGAAGGGCTGAATGAGGCCGGACCTGCCGCGGCTGCGGCAGAAACTGTCCGGAATACAAAACAATCGGAAAGGAAGAGAATGATCCGTAATTTATATGAACGCTACAGAGAACTGATTCATTACCTGATTGTGGGAGGGTTGACCACTGTGGTCAGCCTTGGGACCTACTATGGCTCGGTCCTGACCTTTCTGGATCCGCAGAACCCCATCCAGCTGCAGGCGGCCAATATCCTGTCCTGGGTATGCGCGGTCACCTTTGCCTATTTCGCCAACCGGATCTTTGTGTTCCGCAGCGAGAACGCCGACATGATCAGAGAGGCGGGCGGCTTTGTCGCTTCCCGGGTAGGCACCCTGCTCATGGATATGGGCATCATGTTCGTGACGGTGACCCTGCTGCATATGAATGACAAGATCGCCAAGCTGATCGTTCAGGTGGTGGTGACGATCGCCAATTATGTGCTCAGCAAGTTCTTTGTGTTCAACAAAAAGGAACCGGAAGAAAAATGACATAAAGCATCCCGGATCGGAGGATCCGGGATGAAAAAGAACCCCTGCAGTTTCGAGGCGCTGCAGGGGTTTTATAATTGTTTTTTAATCTGTGGAAAGGATCTTCTGCTGCGTTTTTTTGCGGCAGATTCCCGGAGAAAAGGGCGGATCAGCGCTCGTCCATGGGGACGAACTTGTAGTGCTCGCCGACATATTTGGTGGCGGGACGCATGATCTTTCCGTCGTAGAGCTTGTTCTCCAGGTTATGGGCGACCCAGCCTGCCACACGGGCAATGGCGAACAGAGGCGTGAACAGATCCTCGGGAATGCCCAGCATGTCATAGGCAAAGCCGGAATAATAGTCCACATTGGCGGGAATGACCTTGCCGCGGCGGGCAAAGACTTCTTCCTTGACGGTCTCTTCAAACAGCTCGTAGAAGCGGAACTTGTAATTGCAGCCCTGTTCATCCGCCAGCTGCTGGCAGAGGTCCCGCAGCAGCTCCGCGCGGGGATCGCTGATGGTGTAGACCGCGTGGCCGAAACCATAGATCAGACCGGACCGGTCATAGTAATCCCGGTTCAGGATCCTGCGGATGACGGAACGGACCTCCTCCTTGTTGGTGGTATAATCCGTATCCGCGATGATCTGCTTCATCATTTTGTTGACGGAGATATTGGCGCCGCCGTGCTTGGGTCCCTTGAGGGAACCGATGGAACCGCAGATGGCCGAGTACAGGTCTGTGCCGGTGGAACCCATGACGACAGTGGTGAAAGTAGAGTTGTTGCCGCCGCCGTGATCCGCGTGGATGACCAGGATGGCGTCCAGGAGGTTGGCTTCCCGTTTGGTGAATTTACCGTCCGCCCGCAGCATGTAGAGGATGTTCTCCGCAATGGAATAATCGGGCCTGGGATAATGAATGACCAGAGAATGACGGTAAAAGTTATGGATCTTGGCCTGGTAGGTATAGCAGGCGATGGAAGGGAATTTGGCCAGCAGGTTCAGTCCCTTGAGCAGGGTCTGGTAGACATCTGTGGTGTCCGGATTCTCATCGTAATTATACAGGGACAGGGTTGAAGCCATCAGTCCGTTCATCAGGTTTTTGGTCGGATCCCGCAGCAGTTCATTGACCAGGAACTCATTGGGCAGGTCGTATCTGGCGGACAGGGCCTTTTTGAAATCCATAAAGGAATATTTATCGGGCAGAAAACCGAACAGAAGAAGAAAACAGGTCTCTTCATAACCGAAATTGCCTTTGCGGTTGCGGACCAGATCCTTGATGGAATAGCCGCGGTAGAGCAGTTCGCCTTCCGCGGGCGCGATCGTTCCGTCCGCCTCCTCACGGTAACCGATAACATCGGAAACCCTGGTCAGGCCGATCCGGACGCCGGTACCGTCATCGTTACGCAGGCCTTTTTTTACATTGTATTCATGGAACAGGTTATTGGGGATATCCGTATAATTGGAGGATTTTCCGAAATACCTTGCAAGAATGCTGTCGTCATTAAAGGAAGAACTGTAATTCATAGAGGCAGGTCCTTTCTAAAATCGTATATTTGTATACAACTTTGGTGATTGCGCTATTATAGCATGAAAATCTGTTTTTGGGAACCCATATTTTCGCCTCCGGTCCGGATCGACCGTCTCAATACCGGCAATGCCGGGGGTCCGGATCCCTGTCCGGTACGGACCGGCGGATGAATATTTCCATTTTGCGGCAAGGAATGATATGATAAGAGGTACGAATCCATTAACAGGGAGACCGGACGCAATGAGCCGGCCGCAGTACGCGGGGAACGGAGGAAACGGTATGCCGGATAAAAATACAATTGAAATGCTGATCGATCAGGCCCTTTCGATGATGGACAGGTCCTACATTCCTTATTCGAATTTCGCGGTGGGCGCCGCCCTTTTATGTGAAGACGGCAGTGTCTATACGGGCTGTAATATCGAGAACGCTGCCTTTACGCCTACCATCTGCGCGGAACGGACCGCTTTCTTCAAAGCGGTCAGCGAAGGAAAGACTTCCTTCAAAGCCATTGCCATCGCGGGCGGGGCGGACAGGATCCCGGACGCAATGACCAGTCCCTGCGGCGTCTGCCGTCAGGTCATGATGGAGTTCTGTGATCCGGCGGATTTTTATGTGATCATGGCTGCCGGCAGGAAGTCCTGCCGGGTACTTTCCCTGCAGGAACTGCTGCCCCTGGGCTTTGGCCCCGGTAATATGAAGATCCGGCCGCTTGGACATGAGTCCTGACGTAATTTGTGGAGTACAGGAAGATGAACAGCAAATGTGACAAATATCAGAAAATGATACCGGATTTTTTTGAGGATGAGCTGGAGGAAGGAGACCTTAGTGAGTTTCTGGACCACATCGCCTCCTGCAAGACCTGCCGGGATGAACTGTCTTTCCAGTATCTTTTGTATGACGGCCTGTCCATGCTGGAGAGCGGGGCCTCCTTTGATCTGGAAAAAGAAGTCAATAACGAGACAGGGGCGGCCAGAAAACGTCTGATCAGAAGGCAGAGGGCCGTACTGGTGGCGGCTGCCCTGGAGATCATCACACTGGCGACAGCCCTGGTGACAGGTTATGTCTACATTACCAGGATGCTGCTGTAACGGCGGACGGCCTGGTACATGCGGAGAGGAAAGGATAAAAACGCGCTGCTATGACTGAAAAAAGAAAGAAGCTGGTCCTGATCGACGGACACAGCATTCTCAACCGGGCTTTTTACGGCATGCCCGATCTGACAAATGCCAAAGGACAGCATACAGGGGCCGTACTGGGCTTTCTCAATATCCTGTTCAAAATTCTGGATGAAGAACAGGCGGATTACCTGACGGTGGCTTTTGACGTACACGCGCCCACCTTCCGTCATGAAGCCTATGAGGCCTATAAAGGGACCCGTAAGTCCATGCCGGAAGAACTGCGGGAGCAGGTCCCCCTGATGAAGGAGGTCCTGGGAGCCATGGGCATCAGCACCTGCGAGAAGGCCGGTCTGGAAGCGGACGATATCCTGGGAACACTGGCAAAGCGGGCGGAAGCGGAAGGCATGGATGTGTCTCTGGTCTCCGGAGACAGGGATCTGCTGCAGATCGCCACAGACCGGATCTGTATCCGGATCCCCAGGACCCGGCAGGGACAGACCACGGTCGATGACTTTTACGCCGGTGATGTCCTCCGGGAATACGGGGTCACGCCCGTCCAGTTCATTGATGTGAAAGCCCTGATGGGCGATACGTCCGATAATATCCCCGGCGTTCCCAAGGTGGGCGAAAAGACAGCTACCCAGCTGATCCGGGAATATGGCTCCGTGGACGGCGTCTATGCCAATCTGGACAAGATCAGAAAACCGGCCCTGAAAAAGAACCTGACAGAGAATGAGGACAAAGCCAGGATGAGCCTGTTCCTGGCCACGATCAAGACAGACTGCGACCTTGATACGGACTGGGCGGAGGCTGCGGTCGGCAATTTCTATACGCCGGAGGCTTTCGATCTCTTCACCGCCCTCAATTTTAAAAAGCTGCTGTCCCGTTTTGATACAGACGCGGCCGGCACGGCCGAAACAGAGCTGAAGATTACGGATCTGACCGGGCAGGAGGCGATCGCCGCCGCCCTGGCAGACGCCGCGGAAGAACTGGCGGGCGCGGGAGGAAGCGGCTGCGCCATCGGCCTGTATCCTGTTTATGACAGGGCCGCCTACGGAAGCGGGGAAGAGAGCAGGATCCTGGCCCTGGCCCTGGCCCGCAAAACCGGCTGCGTCTATCTGCTGCCGGCCGGTGACGATGCTTACGGAGCCCTTCTGGAAGGCCTGAGAAAGATCCGCCTGGCTGCGGCCCGGGTCAACAGGAACAGGGAGACGGAAGGCAGGGAGAAGGTCCTGGCGGCTGTTTTTGACAGCAAGAATCAGTATCCCTTCTGGGGAATCGATCCTGCGGCGGAATGGAAAGAGGGGATCTGCCTGGAGGGCCTGGCGGACCTGCAGGTCATCTGCTACCTGATCAATCCCCTGAAAAATGACTATGAACCCGAGGAAGTCATTTCGGAATACTGCGGAGATACCCTGAAGACCCGCAGGCAGGTCTTTGGAAAAGACAGCTGGCAGAAGTCGGTCCGGCAGGATCCGGCTGCTGTCAGGGAATATGCCTGCCGGATCGCGGACGGCCTGCGCAGGGCGGCCGGACCGGCCGCGGACCGGCTGACGGAAGAGGGCATGTGGCCCCTTTACAGCGGCATGGAGCGGCCCCTGACTTATGTCCTGTATGATATGGAGCGGCTGGGGATCCGGATCGACCCCGAAGCCCTCGCGGCCTACAGCCGGGATCTGGGCGGCAGGATCACGGAGCTGGAACAGAAGATCTACCGGGAGACCGGACGGGAGTTCAACATCGGTTCGCCCAAACAGCTGGGCCAGATCCTGTTTGAGGAAATGGGCCTGCCCGGGGGCAAGAAGACTAAGACCGGCTTTTCCACGGCAGCCGATGTCCTTGAGAAGCTGGCGCCGGATTATCCGGTCGTTTCCGATATCCTGGAATACAGGGGGCTGACCAAGCTCAAATCCACCTACGCTGACGGACTGGCGGCCTTTATTACGCCGGATCAGAGGATCCATACGACCCTGAAGCAGACCATTACGGCGACCGGCCGGATCAGCTCCACGGACCCCAATCTGCAGAATATCCCCATGAAGACCGAAATGGGCCGGCAGATCCGGAAGGCGTTTATACCGGAAGCCGGATACTGCTTTACGGACGCCGACTATTCCCAGATCGAGCTGCGGATCCTGGCCCATATGTCGGGCGACCCGGAGCTGATCGAGGCTTACAGGGAGAACAGGGACATCCACGCCATTACGGCGTCCAAAGTTTTCCATACCCCTTTCGAGGATGTCACCCCCCTGCAGAGACGGAACGCCAAGGCGGTCAACTTCGGCATCGTCTACGGAATCAGCTCCTTCGGACTGAGCCAGGGCCTGTCCATTTCGCGTAAAGAGGCCCAGGAATACATCAATGCTTATTTTTCCACATATCCCGGGATCAAGGCTTT
>ODAJ011585366.1_pt1 | contig 18124 bp, 26 predicted proteins | sample 1539241 | NCBI WGS metagenome assembly ODAJ01 (sample SAMN02144231, study PRJEB22623) | gut metagenome | biome: sheep rumen | host: Ovis aries | place: New Zealand | reverse complement strand
ACAGAAATATTTGATGGAAAATAAAATATGTGGTACAGCTTCTTATCAAAAACATAAAAGTGAGATATTAGCTAAGCTATAAATTCAAATACACTATATAATATAATAAGGAGATAGATACTATGACATTAGGAGAAATTGAAGAAGAAGAGAATAGAAGGGAGGAAATTTCAGAAGAACAATTGATGGAAGAACTTTCTCCTTTCGACTCCAGGTTTGTAAATTATTATCGTAAATTACAACCTACAGGTAAGTTTAAGGATTTCTTATTTTGGTATAGAGATGCCGTAAATAATGAATCTATAAGGAAACAAGTAATACATACTACAGGGGTGTTATAATGTCAATAACAGAAGCACTGGATCGTACCGGAGTAATTCTTACTCCTTTACAAAGTAAAGAATTGCAATTGTATAAAGGGGATAGAGATTTAGATGAATGGATAACCATATGGAATCGGTTAGGGATAGAGATTCCTGATTGCACTAATTTAGTTATACAGTAAATGAATTTCAGCTATCATTTACTTTCTCCTATAGTACAAGGACCAGATTTTGAAACCATCTGGTCCTTTCTTTTTGGCCGAATCTTTTTCATTTGCACTAATTTCTATAATTATAAAGAGGTGTATAACATGCCAGCAAGAAAACCAAATAGCGTCAATGAATATGTAAGAAAGACTCATCCTGGCCTAGATTTAGATAATTTTGAAACCTTTCATCGAATAGTAAGTAAACTACGTAGCCGGGCGAAAGCAAGAGGTTTCGACCCTGGTAACCTCACCCAAGAACAGTTTGATATTATTAATAATGATAACCTACCTGAACTTGAAAAAGGTGAAAAGGTTCATCTAGCATGGGAAAACAGTTCCATGGCAAAAGGAATGCTTACAGATGGCGTAAGATATCTAACAGAACCGGATGATTATTATAATAAACTTATTACGAATAGTGTAGACGGGGATATCCTCGATTACTTATATGTTCCTTCAACTGTTAAAATGGCTGCAAGGGGACTAAAATGGGGAAACAATTTTCTTTTAGCTGCTTCTCACTTTTCTCCTCAACAAATTGATTTAGTAAAAGATAAGTTACAACAAAAAGCTACTAACTATATCGATATCAGGGAAGCGGAGGACATAATATGTCAACTACGATATTAAAATGTAAAGATTGCGGTTCTATTCTAGTGGTGAATACTAAGGATTTATGGCATTTTACAAAATGCACTCATTGCGATTCTTATAATATTGTCAATCTGGATGATGAGTTTGATCAGGTAGAAGTAGTAGAGGAGAATAAATAAGATGGAAAATATTCAATCTAAAATGAAAGAGTTATTTGGGAATAGTTGTTATGCATATTGTTTAGCATATAAGTTTGCAAACGCCAGGTCAATAAAAGAACTTACATCTTGTGTATTACATGGATGGATTGCAGGTTTTATCGATGGCGATGGTTTTGTTTCTGATCCTGTAAACTATGTTAACCAAACATGTAGGGAATATGTACGCCCTATGATAAGAGACGTACAGAAACCAGATTATAAAAAAGAAAATCTTATTGAAGATGTAAATATCGTAATGTTTGAATACAATGGGGGTACTCACTTCGTTTGCATGAATAAAGAAGGGGATGTTATATTTGATCCTTCCGGGGATAGTAAATCAGTAAAATATGGTATACCTGTAAGTATAAGGAAATATATATATGCAGTATGATCCGCGGCCCGATTTGATTTTTCTAAAGGAAAAAGTGGATAATTTAGAAGAGAAGCTAAATAAAACATTAGAAATTATAATAAAATTAGAGGAGATAATTTATGAGCAATTTGGTAAAGAAGATTCAAAAGAATGTAGAAGCTAATAAGAAGGTTAGACAATATTATGTAGAGTCATGTTTAGTGGGTACTGCTATGTTGTCTATAGGTAAACTAGCGGGTCTATCAGAATCTGAAATTGTTGAGAAATTTTATGAAATAAAAGATGATTTTCCTGAAGTAAAAAATATTCAAGAAATGTGTAACTTCTTGATAAAATATTTGGGAATGCCAGAGGATTACAAAGATCGTATAATACTTATTTACGATGAAAACGGTTTTTATAGTCCGTTAATAACACTTGAGGTAGATGAAGTTTATTTACCGGTAAGTGAAAGCGGATTATATCCTGCTATTATGAGAAATTTAGATAAAGACAATATTCAAGTTGAGAAGGTGTTCGAGGATGAAGCATAATTGGGATTTGTATTTTGACACTTCTTCTGAATATTGGAGAAAGATTCAAAAAATATATGAAGAAAATGAAAAGTACCCTAAAGTGGTTGTAAAAAATAGAAACTTACATCATAAGTTTATGAGATCTTTCTCTAAATTAGAAAAAGTCAAGATCGATAACGATAATGATAACTTAGTTTCTTTAGATTTGGCGGACCATTACTTAGTACATTATTATCTTTGGAAATGTACTAAGACTGGTTTTAGAAATAGAACTGCAATGGCTTTTCGTCTTATGAATAATCGAATGCAGAAATATGTGAATGACGAAATTGTTGAACTCTTAGCACAAGAATATAAAAATGCAAAAATCGATTGTACAGTCTCGGAAGAAACTAGGAAGAAATTGAGGGAAAGGAATTTAGGCAAGAAGCTCAGTGAAGAAACGAAGAGAAAGTTGTCAGAGTATCATAAAAGAAATCCTGTAAAATATTGGGAAGGTAAACATCAATCAGAAGAGTCTAATAGAAAAAGATCAGAAGCCCTAAAAGGTCCTAAAAACCCACTTTACGGTAAACATCCTTCCGAAGAAACAAAGAGAAAGAACTCAGAGACCCATAAAGGAAAGACTCCTTCTGAGGAAACTAGGCAAAAAATATCTGAAGCTAATAAAGGTGAAAGGAATGGTCGTTTTGTTACACTCTCTGAAGATGAACTAAATGATATGAAGGTGTTGGGAAAAACCGCTTGGATGAAGAAATATCATCATGGTGAGCTCGTATACAATAGAATTATAAAAGAGGTAAATGGATTATGACAGATAACCCTTATGAAAATTATTTATTGAATCTACAAGTTGATAAAAAACAAAATGAAAAAGATTTTCAAAAAGCCTGGGAAGAACATAATGTAGATAAGATGTGGTGGTGCATTTATATTACCTGTCTAAATATAGCTAAAAGTATATATAAGAGTAGAGGGATTACTATACCTAATGAAGTCTTAATAGAAAGGGCAGTAGACGGGGCAAGTTATTGTATGAAATTCATTTTAGGGAAAAATGTGAGACCTGAAAGACTATCCAGCTATTGTTATTTACGAGTGAGAAGGTTCATCGATGACCCTAAAACCGTTTGGTACGATATGCATGTAATTCAATTCCCCGAAGATAAATATAAAGAAGGAAAAGACATGGAGATGTCTAATAATAATATATACGAGGAGAGATATGAATAAGAGTGGAAATAAAAGAGGCGAAGCTGATAATAATAAGCAGAACTTCAAAAACGATAAAACTTTAGCTAGTAAGGCTGGTCGCAAACCTAAAACAAAACAAGCCGCTATCCAAGCTATCACTAAATCTTCTGCCATCAGTGAAAATGTAAAGAAAGAAGGTAAGGGGCATGTAAAAAGAATCACTCCTGAAATACAAAATGAGATTAGAGAAAAGCTTACAACGCCAGATGAAAAAGGTCATACTTTTATAAACGATTTTATTGACAACTTTCTCAAAGAAGCTAAAAAAGATCCTAACAGTCGCAGTGGTATGTTATTAGCCAGCGCTTTATTCTCTGAGAAATTATTAGCAACCTTAGATGAAGAAGTAAATAAACAAATGAATAGAGATATATCTTTTGCGGATTATAATATACGTAAAACTTTATATGATAAGCAACAGGAAGTTTACGACAATAATCAAGATAAAGTTATAGTAGTTATAAACAGTAGACGTACTGGTAAAACAGAATTGGCAGGTCGTTTATTAGCTAAAAGAATATTGCGTCCAGATCAACACTGTGTTTACATCAACCGTAGTTTCGATGCTGCAGTTAGACAAGTACAAAGACCTACAGAAGTTGCATTATCCGCTGCTTCAGTTCATTATGAAGGAACCATAAACGGAGGTAGACTTGATTTCGATAATGGATCTTGGTTGTTAATAATTGGAAACAATAATGCAGCAGATGTTAACAAACTAAGAGGTGAAAAGATTGCATTAGTTATTATCGATGAATGTGGTCACCAGAGACATCTTAGAGAATTGATACAAGAAGTTATTCAGCCTGCAACTATAGACTATGCAGATTCTCAAATTATATTTACAGGTACTCCTCCTAGAACTAAAACTCATTTTATTCATGAATTGTGGCATAATCCAAAAGTCAAAAAATATCATTGGACTTTTATGGATAATCCTTTCTTACCTAATAGAGATAAAGTAATAGAAGAAGCTTGTAATATGTATGGAGTAAGTCCGGATTCTAACTTTATTAGAAGAGAATTTTTCGGGGATATGGAGGCATACGACCTTGAAGCTATTTATATCAAACATTTCGAAAAGAAAGAAGCGCCTAAAGATATTCTTTATAGCCATGCATATGTTTGTGTAGACTTTGGTTATGAGGATAAAGCGGCCGTAGTTGGTATGTTAGCTGATAAGAATACTAAGACTTTATATATTGTTAAAGATTGGTCTGAAGCCAAAAAAGGTATTGTAGAGATTTCTAGTAAAGTACAAGAAATGGTAGACTACCTCAAAAAGAATTATAAATTAGATAGAGAGATTAGGGTTATAACAGATACTAATGAAAAATCCGCCTCTCAAGATTTATATACAACTTACCATATTCCTAATGTTTGTTTAGCTTATAAATATGATAAAGATTATGCATTAGATCAATTAGCAGATTGGTGGCATTCAGGTACAATAGTTGTTTCTGAAAATGCAAAGGCGACTATTGAAGATGCAGAAAACATGATATGGAAAAGAGATGAAGATACAGATAAGATTATTCATGAATTGGATGATGAAGCTTATCACGGTAATGCTATGTTTGCTATACTTTATGGTAGTAGACAATTTGCTTACGATGTAATGGGGTTAGTAGCTGAAAACAAGCCTGCTAAAGAAATAACATCAGCTCAAGAAATGATACAACAATATGAGGATTTCAATCAACGAGAAGAAATTGGTTTATTGGATTTAGGTAACGGAGAAGGAGGCCGCCATTTTGTTCGCTAAATATAAACAAAGAAAAGCAGAATTAGAAAGGGAGAAAGTATTAGTACAAGAGGCTACAGAAGAAGCTAAAAAGATTTATAAGAAATTAGATTCTTTGAAGAAAACCGTAGATGTATATCAGAAACAAGGTGCAATATTATTACTAGAAGATTTAGATGAAGATTTGATAAAAAAACTTCAATCTCTTACAGAGGATAATATTATAATAATTTTCTGTAAAGACGGTACTAGAATGGAAATCAAATCAGAATCTACTAATTACAAGAAAAGTTCAGGACAAATAAAATAAGGAGATTTATAATATGGCAAATAGACCATCAGTTCACTGTACACAATGTAATGGAGCTTGTTTAGATGCATGTCAAGCAAGCTATAAGGGAGAAGCAGCTAAACAACCAAATAAAATCAATTATTCTATTACTATGAATGGAATAGAAAGTTGTTCAGGTGGTTGTGTTTATTGTTCTGCTGGAACAACTCTTGATTATGCAATGGGAGTAAATTATAAAGATGTAGCCGGTTCTTTACAGAAAATAGATGAAAAGACATATGGGGAATTTAGAGCCGATTTCAATAAATTAGCTGAAACAATCGAACATAATAGTAGATTTAGAAAAGCGAAAGAATTACAAGAAAAAGGTAATCAAGCTACATGTCATATTGATATATGGGGAGGAGATCCTGTAACTAACCATTTAGCTACTCAAGAAATAGTGGACTTTTTAGAGGATTTCTTTATTAATAAACACGGTATGCAATTAGAAGTATCATCTTCTACAAACGGCTTGCCTTTATTGAGAAATGATATTTGTGACTACTATAGAGAACATAATATGACTTTGCAGATTTCCCATGATGGTTGCGGGCAATGGATGAGAACTAAGGATATCGATCCGTTATATACTCCAGGTTTTGCTGAGAATATTGCAGAATTGTTTAGAAGTGGCCATTTGAATATGATAAACGATTGTCTCAACTTTTACAACAATGATGTATTTGCTAATAAGAAGTATTATGATGATTATTTCAAATCAATCAATATGCCAAAGGATAAGTTTCAAAAACTTTATATAAAACTCAATCGTATATATGATGGTGACTATGATATTCACCAGAAGAATATTCACGGTTATTTTGGTTCAGATAAAAGAGTATTCGAATTCTTGAAAGGTAAAGAGTTTGGTGATATGCGTCATCACAATTGGAAGAATTTGAATTCCGGGGATATTGAATTAGATCATTTATTTGCGCATGAATTGGACGTATATTTAGGTCAATGGTTACAAATAGCATTGATGATGAGAGATCCAGATGTAGTAAAAGACCCAATGTGGCAACCTTATATTGGTTATTGTAGAGAACAAGTAAATAGATGGAAGCCAATGAAATCAAGAGATGAATCTCAATCTATTTGTAGAAGATTTCAGATGACTGAAGCTCAAGTAGGTGACCCTAAATATTGGTGTAAACCTAATGAATTTGGCGAAATTGAAATGTTTGTTATTGATACAACCGGTAGATATTGTGAATGTAATCTTATTGATGCGGATCATCATGTAAAGAACAGGGGATGTTCTATAGTACCTAAACAGTGCCCTACTTGTCGTTTCTATCTTCAATCGGAATGTCAGGGTTGTGGTTCAGAAATATTTACAGAAGATTGTGAATGGAGATATAGATGGGTAACAATGCTTGAACAGGTGAAATACTTAGATAAAGTATTGGCAAAAGCAAAAGCGCAAGGAAAAGCAGAAGGTTACGATGAAGGATTTGCTAAAGGTAGAGAAGAAGAAAGGATAAATACAGGGGCAGCAATTGTACGTTCTGTTTCTTCATTGTTACAATTACCTGGATATGAAAAATCTAGTAGTTCCAACCTTGTAGTGCCCCATAAATGCAATTGCAACGATCCTAAAACATCTAATAAATAAAAAGAGAGTTTTACAATGGGAACGCAAGTAGTATTACATAGGAAAAATGAAGAAGCCAGTAAACAAAGGAATGAAACTAGAAATCTCGGTTTACAATCCATAGTAAATCGAGAAGATACTATTACTGCGCAACTTATAGATGATGCATCTAAACAGTTACAAGCTACTGCTCAAATAAAGAATGATATACAAAGACTTGAATCTATTATGTCTACTCTTACTTGGGCAGCTAGTCAGATATACAATGTTATAGAAAACGCTTACATGTCAGATACTTCAAAAACTCAAAAATTCGTAGATATACAAAAAGGGGCATTCGAGTAGTATGATTTATGTTCCATCAAAAAAGATTAGAAAAACAGTTGTAGATCAAAGGGATTTAGCTATTATAGACCCTATGAATAAATCTGCATTGGATAGAAGTTCGCGTTCTGTTATCGATTCTTATATAGATAAATTTGAATTATCAAATATCAATCTTGAAAACTTGAAAGCTTATGTATCTAACTTACTAAACACTGTAGACAATTTGAAGGATGTATTGGAGAATCAAAAAGATGTATTATTCGATCAATGTGGGGATGATACACCTGCTACAGATGCTGGTAAAACCATATTGCAAGAAATTGAAGATGTACTCGAGCAAGCAGGAGAAGATTTAGAGGATACTAAAAAAGGTATTGAAGATAAAGCTAGATGTTTGGAAGCTTGTTATGGTGGGGGACAGGGTGGACAAGCTTGTACTAGTAATTGTGAAATGAATTGTCAAGGGGCTTGTCTTTCTGTATGTCAACAAGCTTGTCAATCCCAATGCCAGGAAGCTTGTGAATTTGAAGTTCAAAATTGCGATGCATGTCAAAGCGTATGTCAAACAGCTATAGAACAAAGTTGTACTAGTAATTGTGAAACATATTGTCAAAGTTCTTGCGAACAATCTTGTCAGGCTGCTTGTGAAAAACCTTGTCAGGCTTGTGAAGGCACAGACGAGGGTGTATGTATACCTACCGGAGAAACATGTACGGCTCCAGGTGAATTGCAATGTCCACTACCAGGTGAAATGATGTGTCCCGTAGTAAATGAGGCAGAGGAATGTTTTAAAACTTGTGAAGTAAATTGCCAAGGTTCTTGTTTATTAGTGACACAGGATGAAGGCTGTGGAATATCGCAATCCTCTTGTTGGTCGACCTGTGAAAGATTATGTCAAACGTATGCAGAATCATATGATTGCGAACCGGTTACTCAAGGTTACAATTGTACGGGCCCTGGAGAGTATTGGTGTTCGAACCCAGGAGAAATGAATTGTGTCATCCCCGGGGAAATTGCATGTGATAGTCCTGGAGAAGCGAATTGTTCTAAGGCAGGAGAAACTGTATGTAGAAGTGCAGGTCTAGACGGTTGCTTGATGCCCGGTGAACAATTTTGTCAATTCTTCGGAGAAAAATATTGTGCAGCACCTAAAGAAAAGTTCTGTGCTAGTCCAGGAGAATCAAATTGTGCAAGAGTAGGTGAAAAGGGTTGCATATCAATAGGTGAACAGCATTGCGGAAGTACTGGCCAACCTGGTTGTTTGAATTTAGGAGAAGCAGGTTGTATATATGGATCTGAAAAAGACCCATGTTTACAAATAAACGATTCTAAATGTCAATCTACTGTCATGACTAAATGTATATATCCAGGTGAAGCAGATTGTATATTTGCAGATGAAGCTAACTGCCAATTCCCGGGAGAATCTTTATGTTCAACAGTAGCAGAAACAGGTTGTGAAACGCCTTTTGAAACAGGTGCATGTAAAACAGCAGTTGAGTCAAACTGGACTGATTGTGAAGGTACAGATAACGAACCTTCTATTTGTTGGCAATCATGCCCCCCTTCTTATAAAGCTTGCGATATACCTTTCAAAGATTGTGTAAATGCAGGTGTATGTCCTCCAGCTTTTGGTCAAGAATCTGGTTGCGGTGAATACGAAGGTTGCGGTTATTGTGAATCATATTGTCAAAGTAATTGTGAATTGACATGTCAAGTAGGTTGTGAAGTAAGTTGCCAAGATACTTGTCAGCTATCATGTCAAGCTGCTTGTGAAGTAAGTTGTCAAGATTTCTGTGAAACTATTTGCATGACAGCATGTGAATACGGTTGTCAATCTACCTGTGAAGTTACTTGTCAACCTGGATGTGAAGGAAGGTGTTATATAACATGTGAAGTCAATTGTGAATGGGGATGTCAAGGTCAATGTGATAAATATTGCCAAGGCGGTTGCCAGGTATGTGAATCTGAATGTCAAGGTGGTTGTCAATCAGGTGAAAGTTGCCAGACATATTGTGAAAAAAATTGCCAAAATTCCTGTGAAGGGTCATGTCAAGGTACATGCGATGCTAGCTGCCAAGTAGGATGTGAATCAACATGTAATGCTGGTTGCCAAGTAAATTGTTTATCTACTTGCGAGGTATTGTGTCAAACGGGTTGTGAAAATAATTGCCAAACCGGTTGTGAAATAGTGTGTGAAACATCAGGAGAGCATGCTTGCTGTGGTGAAACTTGTCAATCAACTTGGAGAGGCTAAAAATCTAATAAAATAAAAGGAAATAAAGATATGAGAAGAATATTCCCTGAAAAACAATTACCCATAAAAGTGTACAATTCTGAGCCTGTAACTCGACAGGATTTGGCAGAATTACAGGGGCATATAGATGAAGTTGCAACAAACTTATCAAATTTAGCAAATAATTTAGCAGAATACAAAGTTACCCAAGCAACTAATACATCTACTGCTTTATTGAATGCCGTTAGAGGAGTTATTTCTACATTACAGTCAACTTCTGCCGCTATTACAGATGGTACTTTCCAGAATATTACTGTTGAAAATGTAGCTAGACTAAATTCTATTATTGCTGATTCTTTGAATTTAGCAGATACATTATCAGCAGAAAGTATTATTTCAACAAATGGAAGAATATCTAATTTAGAAGCCGTAAAAGCAACTATTGGAGAATTGAATGCAACTACTGTAAATATTCAAAACTGGACAGCAAGTGTTATAGCTGCTAATACTGTAAATGCTTCAACAAAAGTAACTACTCCATTAGTAGAAGCAGAAGATGTTCAAGCTGATACTGTAGAAGTTGCTAATAAGCTTACAGCCGCAGAAATTGAAACAGATTTGTTAGATGTAAATAGACTAAACATTTCAGAAGGTATTGAAGCTGGAGAATTGAAAACTTCTTTCATTACTTGGAAAAATAGCCAGCTTATTACTAACCCATCGGATGATGATTATTATTTGAAAATACCACAGTTCAAGAATGGTACAATGTATCTTATGGGAACTGTTAACGGCGCACCTGTATGGTCAATAGAGATTACCAACTCTATTGAAAACTATTATATGAGCTGGTCTAAAAAAGAAACAGACTATCTCAGAAGAATACTCTTTAGTAAAGCAGGAGATGTTACAACACTTTACTTCCATGGCGGTACTCACGGACAAGCTATAAAGATTTATTATGCCATCATAGCTGGTGCAAATGATGGTGTTCCAGAATATTATGAAGAATTACCAACTACTTATACTTCTGAATATCTTATTACTTATTTCAATGGCCATAAATATTGGAACCCAGTAGACCTTTTCAATGAAGGTTCAGCAGTTGGTACATTGACATTGCAGCCAAGAAATAATTATTCTGCCGCCGACCCATTATCTAAGCAATATGATACTACAACAGATGTAAACTTTACTGTTTATTTACCAAATCAGAATTTGAATACAGATGCTAATGTAGAGTTCAATCAAGTAACTACGAGATGGCTTGGAGTAAAAGAATTCTCTACTAGAAACTTTATTGCTACTTCACTTGAAACATTATCAACACTAGATTTGACAGACTTTGATGATGGTTCTCTTGTTGTAGTAAGAAACACTTCGACTGTAGAAACTAAATCATTATCAACTGCATATTTGAAGTATACAGATGACCAAGACCAGCCAATTCTTTACCAGTTAGTTTCTATAAGTGGTGCTCCAGCTATTAGAACAAATAAACCATTAGTTTATAATCCAACAACTAAAACTATTGAAGAAGCAACAAATGTTAGCATTTCTGGTAATATGGAAGTTGGTGGAGATTTGCAGGTAGATGGTGCTTTAGCAGCTGCTTCTTTCTCTGTAGAAAATCTTGATGTAGGTAATAACATACACGCTGGTAATGATTTATTTGTAGATAATAATGCAGTAATTGCTGGCGACCTAGAAGTAAAAGGAACTACAATAACTTTCGATACTGAAAACGTTGAAACTACCAGTGATTGGATCGTATTGAGAGCAAATAACGCTGTACCACTGCAGAATGGTGATTATGCTGGATTTGTATTCCACAATTATAACGCAGCTGGTAAATCGGCAGCTATTACTATAGACAATTCTGGTACTTTCAGATTATCAACTCAGACAAATGAAAGTGTTACAAGCTATTTGAATACTTGGGAAGTAAATGAAGAGTATTTTATACAGAATGCAGACTTCTCTCAGGCTTCAAAATTGTATCAAAATTTGCCAGTAGTTGATTATGATGAAATACTTACAAACTTCAAGTCTTATAAAGTAGCTACTTCTATTTCTGCAACTGGCCATTTATTCTTTGATCCAAATGCTGCAACAATTACTTACTATCCAAATGTAAAATACGCTAATGGAGAAATTATATTAGATGGAGCACCAGTAACATTTACACCTGCTAGTTCAGATAAAGAATTATCAATTCATTTCTATACAACTATTTCATTTATTAGACCTTCCGCCTCTGATATGGAACCAATCCTTACAAGAAATGAGTCTAATACATTGCAGAATAATGACATATTAGTATGGGATGCAACAAATGAAAAAGCAGTAAACATTACAAGACCAGCAACAAGCAATACATACTTGAAATCACAGATCGATTCAACTACTGGAGCTATTTCATATAGTTGGGGTGCAGGTGGTGGAAATGGTGTTGCATTTATAGGAACAAGAGCAGAATATGAAACAGCTAAACTAATTCCTGTTGGAACTGATGGCCACATTCCTTCTGGCTCTCTTGTTATTATAACAGACGAACAAAACTATACTAAAGGAGATGAACAATAATGGCTAAAGAGTTTTATACAAGTGGAATTGGTTCGGCACAGACACTAAATCCATCAGATGAAAGTAAAATACCTATTTATGATAGCGTGGATGATGTAGAGGCTGATTTAGCCAATCTTGAAGAAAATCAGATTGTAGCCACTAAAGACAAGGCAGTTGGTGAATTACTCCATACTGTTGATGTTGTAGAATCAGGTAATATGCATCCTGTAACTAGTAATGCAGTAGCAAATAAATGTTCAACATTTATTAATAAATGTTGCCGTTTCCCCGACTACGCACACCGAATTACAATTACGGGGACTTCTTGGGTAGCAACGGAAGATTGTTATATCTCATTGATACAGTTATTAGACAGTAGTGCAACAACGCAACATTTGAGCATTGACGGAGTGCAAGTAACCAATAGGGACGCACAAGGCTCACTTGCTATTTTGAACTTTAGCGGATATGTCAAAAAAGGTCAGACAGTAAGTTATGAATATTTATCATATTCTAACTTTTGCAAAGTATACCCTTTAATCTAGGAGAAAGCAAACTGAAAAAAAGGAGATCTAAAATGTTTCTAATAACAAAAACAATAAATAATGTAAAACAGCTTGTACCTTTAACAGCTGATACTGGTAGTGGTAATCCAATCGGCACCATTCTTCCATTATATAAGAAGGTTCAACCTAATGGATATTTATACTGCGATGGTAGTACTTTTGATACAACCGCATATCCGGGTCTCTATGCATATTTAGGTACAAATGTGTTACCAGACTATAGAGAATGTGCTATAGTAGGTGCCGAACAGAATACAACTGATGCTATTGCAGAACATGATGTTTATACACAAGGTCAGTTCAAAGATGACCAGTTACAAAACATTACGGGTAATTTTGAGTCGGCAAACAGAAACAGAGCCCCTAGCACAAGTGGAGTATTTGACGTGGAGCAAAGTACGGAAGATTGGTTTGCATTAGATACACAAGCAACAACTTCAACTATTATTAAGTTTAACACAAGCCGTGTTGCAAGGGCTGGCGATACTACACACGGTAAACGTAAAGCGGTATACTTCTATATCAAAGCTACTACAGGTCTTGATGAATTTCAGCAGGATTATGTATTGAATGCATTGAACAATACACTAAGTCAACAGAGAAGTTATAGCACAGAAGAACATCTAACTGGTGGTACTTGGATAGATGGAAAACCAATATATAGGAAAGTGATAACATCTACATTTGGACTTACTGAAGGACAATCTACAACAATAAGTCTTACAGGATTAAACATTGACCGGCCTATTAATATAATATTTCCATTTACTGATGGAGCTACTGGTAAAGGTATTGCTAGTAAACTTGACTATAGAATTTCACAAAATTCTATAGAAATAACAAATAATATAGGTAATTATACTATAGAGTCTGCTAATCAATATATAATCATCGAATATACCAAGACAACAGATTAGTCAAAATCTAATAAAAACAAAGGACAAAATAAAATGGACAAACAAACCTTTATTTATATGTTGGTTGAAGCTATAGTCTTTCTTATCCCAATTGCAACTTTATTTATAAAGGTTGGAGGATATAAGAAGATGCTAGAGGATGTAGATGCTAGAACAAAAGGACTTCCTGAATGGAGAGCAACTACAAATGAAAAAGTAGCTACATTAGAATTGAACGCTATTCAACAGAATAAGACATTACAATCAATCAACGATAATTTGGTAAAGATTAGTACTCAAGTACAGTTACTTTTAGACAACAAGATAAAAATGGGAGAATTATAATGATATCTATAAGAGAAATAGCAGATGATAATACATCGATATCAAGTACAAGATGGAGTTTTGCCACAGTTGTAAAGTTTGATATTGTAGTTATTTTTATTACTCTTATTTCTTATATAGTTGGTCATTTTGTAGGTAAACCATTTGATAGTGGTCTAGCTTCATTAGTTGCTTTATTGTTAGGTATATTGACAGGTTTAGTTTCTGCATTGAAAGGTGCTCAGGGATTTGAACCTCAGAAAGATAAAAAACAGGAGACAGAAAAAGATGGCAAATAAAAACATCAATGGAACAAATTTGGTAATTGGTCTAAGTGCCTGGTATTATTATGATAATGAGTAGAATATATGAAACAAAAGATGGGAAGTTTTATCAAAAGACTAACAAGTATCGTATTATTATTTGTGCTCTTATTGCAACCACTTTGTTGTTTGGATATTTATTCATCTCAAGCTCAATCGAATCTAACAAACTTAGAACAACTAATGACGGACTTACAGAACAACTCGATAGAGCAACAAGTACTTGTAATAAGTTTAGAGGAACAATTGCAAACTGCCAATCAATCTGTAGAGACATTGACGAACTCAATACAAGAAGCATCTCAACTGCAAGAGAAGCAATCGAAATTATTGAAGAAACAAGAGACCATGTTATGTGTCTTGAAGTGGAGCTTGGGCTTATCGATTCCGATAGCATTTACGACAGGATTGATAGTTGGTTACAAGATGAAGGAGTAATGTTAGAATGACGGGTACCGGAGTTTCAATTATAACAAATGAAAATGACCAATCTTATAATGGTGCAGTTTATAAGATAAATCAGCATCAGAAAGATAATGTATCTAAACTAGAGAGTGCTCTGAATAATGCAAATAGGAATAATGAACAGTTGGCACAATCTATTTCTGAAATCAATAATTCAATTACTAATTTGAATAAACAGATTTATATAAATCAATGTTTGATAGATAATTGGGATAGAAATCCCCCATATTCTTATCCTGTCGAATTATTGCAATAAAAATCTAATAAAATAAAAGGAGACTAAAACAATGGAATTGAATGAACTTGAAGCAGTTGTAATGGAGCTCAAGGATAAAATCGATACTATTTTGAATACAGCAAAGGACGCTGAGGATAAATATAATCACGATAGAGACCTTGCAGCTTTTACAGAAAAGCATGGTGAGGCTCTTGGAAAGTATGCAGATAAACTCAAGAAACTCAATGGTGATGATTTTGATATCATGTCTGCAGCTTTCGACGAATATCATAATGATTTCTCTGATATCGAAGAAGATACTTATGTAGCTCAGTTAGTTACAGAAATTGATGCAAAGATTGCTAAACTAAAGGAAGCATTAGGTGAAGATGATATTGAAATTCACTCTGATGATGAAGGCAATACTGAAGTAAATGCACACGATACTGAAATCGAAACATCTACTGAGGAAGAGCCAGAAAAAGAGACTAAAGAGGATTCAGCTGAAGAAGACGAAGATAATGAAGAAGCAGAGTTTGTAAAAGACTTAGAGTCTGAATACGAAAAATATCATAAATAAGGAATAAAGTAAATGACTAACGCTCAGAAAAAACAAGAACTCAACAATAAACTTTCACTTCCTATTCCTGAAAATGAAAAGGAAGCTGCTCGTATAGAGCTTGAAAGAATAAAAGATTTACCAGACCAATGGGATTATGCTGCAGAAGGAGAATCTGCTTCTGAGCGTATACTCAACGAAAATAGAGGTACAACATCTGCAGGCGTTGCAGATGCATCTGGTACAATTACCGATAATGCAGGTCATGGTAATCAAGACCAAAACAGACTAGCTATCGGTAATACGGAATCTATAGGTAAAATAAATCCAAAAACAGGTCGTCCTGAAAATTATGGAGAAGTAGTAGGTTCAAATGTTACTACAGAAGGGGATAAGGTAGATGATTTACCTTCTAATAACGGAGGTTTCCAGGTAGGTAAGAAAGTTGCAGAAGAGGCCGGTATCGATACTACTCCTTCTAAAGATGATACTTCAAAAGAAAAAGCTGCTAAAAATCAATATAACAAATCTGCTATGTCAATTTGGGATGCATACTATGCTGGTGTATTTGGAGATGTTGGTTCTCCAGAAGCAAAAAGAACTGCCGAATATTTTACAATTGATGCTATTGCCAAATTAGCTTCTAATTTAGGTAGACGCATCGGTAATGTAGGTGCACAATTCTCTGGTGGAACAATTGACAACAATAAAGACGTATCTGCTTGGGAACAGAGAAAAGATGCAATCCTTGAACAAGAGATTGGTAAAGAAGCAGAAAGTATTGATGCCGCAGCTGGAAGAAAAGCTCGTTCAGAAGAAGCTTCTATTGAATCACAAGAACTTGCAAATGCTAGAACTCGTATTCAAAATGAATATACAGCTCCACAGCTTGAACTTGCTCTCAAATCTCTTGAGAACGAACTTACAGCTCAAGGACTCAATATTAATCTTATGGAATCAAGACAGGATATTATTGATACACTCAAATCAGATCCAGACTATCATAATTCAGCAATCAAGCAGTTGGTTGTTGGTTATTTAGCACAATCAGGAGCGGCTGGAGCTGTAAATACTGGTGGCAATGTATTAGGAAATATCCTTTCATTTGCATTGAAATAAGGAGATTTATAGAGATGAAAGTTGGTTGTTTTGAAAAAAATCTTCCAATGGAATTAGAATGTCTAGACGAAAATACTGGAGTATATAATGTGTATGCTCCAGGACAATTAGATATAAATTGGATTATAGATTTAGTAAAAAATCCTCCAGAAAGGGTAAACTTTTTAGTTATATTCGCAGGGGATGGTAAAAGAAATTTAGATAGTCTTATGGAATACTTCTCTAAATATAACGAAAATGGAAAGTATTGGAAGTTTACAGAAAAGGATGGTTTTATACACTATCTCATCGACTTGAAAGGTAAAGCTAATACTTACAGGAGAAAAGACAATGGGTAGTAGTAGAACAGGAAGCGCAGCAGGTGATGTAGCATTAGGAGTATTGTGTAATGCTTTATACGGTTTAGGAGAGGGCGCAGCTTGGGTTGGTTGCGATATGACAGGTGAACACAAAACTGAACACGGTAGTGACAACCTTGCAACTTATTTCGATTGTCTGGAAGCTGGCGAATATGGTGGAGATCCTAATGACCAAGGCTGTAGTTATTTAGTAGATGCTCAAGGACATATTGAAGAAGTAAGTAGCCCAGAGCATCAAGCAGGTGTTTCAGCTGCAGATACTACGATAGCTACCGGATGTACTCCTACAGGAGAACAAGGTTGCCAAGTAGGTAAAGTAGGTGGCCAAGAAGATACAGTTGAAGCCATAGAGGATGAATTAGCTAAAGCATATACAGATGCTGAAAAGAAAAAGACTGCTGCAGATTCTAGACGCATTGCTTCAGCTGAAGATGATGTAGCAAAAAGAGCTGCATATAGAGCTGCTAGAAATGAAGGTGCAAATAGAGCTGCTGCTTCTGCATTATCTGGTACCCAAACCCAAGAAGGTAATATTACTAATGCATTGACTGCTGCAAGAAGTGCTGCTGGTTCAACTCAAAATGATTATCTTGCTAAGATTGGTTATGCTAATCAACTTGAACGTGAAGGCGAAAATATTAGAAAATCTGCAATTGCCAATAGTTTCAATGCTGGTTTACAAGGAGCCGCTTCAGGTGCAGCAACAGGTGCTTCATTAGGAGGAGGTAAATAATGGATGACAAGACTGAAGAAATGATTCACTCCTCTTACGTAAATGCAGAAGTTGGCACTGGAGAAAATAGAGTAGATGAAACAATAGCAGGTGCAAGTAATGCCAATATAAGAAATTCTAATTCAAATGTTGGTCAATTCTTGAATGCTAAAAATAGTATGAAGAGTAATCCAGATATACCGGGTCATTCTTTATTCTAATTTTCTATTCTTTTTAGTTTCAGATATCTTTCTTTTAGTCTCTTCTGTATGATGCTTCCCTAAAAATGTAGGTTTTCTTCCTTTTAGGG
>ODAJ012035910.1_pt1 | contig 18130 bp, 15 predicted proteins | sample 1539241 | NCBI WGS metagenome assembly ODAJ01 (sample SAMN02144231, study PRJEB22623) | gut metagenome | biome: sheep rumen | host: Ovis aries | place: New Zealand | reverse complement strand
GGGGAAGAGCCAGAGGCCGATGTTCTGAATCCAGAAAATCAGTGCGTAGGCAGAGCCGATAATCTTTGCATCGACCAGCTTGGGCACGCTGGGCCACAGGGAGGCGGGAACCAGTGAGAACGAGGCGCCCAGGACAAGGATGGTGACGTAGGCCACGATGACCCCGCCTACGGTGTTGCCTTCGAACAGGGGCAGTACAAACGCGAAGGTGAGGTGACAGCCTATGAGCAGCAGCGAGCCAAGCACCAGCATGGAGGCAGCCTTACCCTTATGATCGACGTAGGAGCCGAGGATGGGCGTAATGAGAACGGCCAGCAGGGGGAACACGGCGAAAATGGCTTCGGCCGACTGGCGCATGTAGCCCATGTAGCAGTAAGTGACGAGGGCTGCAATAGAGACACCCAGAAGGGTGAACCTCTTACGGCTGTCCTTTTGGAAATTGCTGGCAAACCCGGCAGCAGCAACCACGAGCATGATGACGTACTGAACAATGGTGACTTCAGGCGAAGCCCAGAAGGAGTCGCTGGCAGGCAGCGTCAGGTCGAGGTTGCACTGGAGCATGTTGACGGCATACTTCTGGAAGGGGAAGATGGCCGAATAATAGAGCACGCACAGCAGGGCGACAAGCCAGAAACCCATGGAGGTGAGAATCTGGCCAAGGTCCTTGATGCGGAAGGGGTCGTCCTTCTCTTCGGCCTCGCCGGTCTGTGCGTCGAGCTTCTGGTCCATGAAGAAATAGACAATGGCCATGATGAGGGCAATGCAGAGCAGCACCACGCCGAAGGCTACCGAGCGGCTGACGCTGACCTCACCACCCAGACGGGCAAAGTAGGGCGAGAAGATCATACACGTGGCTACGCCGAGACGGGCCAGCGCCATTTCGGAACCCATGGCGAGGGCCATTTCGCGGCCCTTGAACCACTTGACGATACCGCGCGAAACGGTGATGCCGGCCATTTCGCAGCCGCAGCCGAAAATCATGAAGCCGCAGGCGGCAAACTTGGCTGAGGCGGGCATGCCTTCGTAGAAGGGGCTGACGCCCAGCTCGTCGAACACGGGGATGTAGTTCAGGTTGTTGGTGAACCACGCCTCAAGGCCGCTGCCGGCAAAGGAGTCGCTCACGGCATACCACTTGATGACGGCACCTAGAAGCATGACGACGGCGGAGAGCAGCATGGTAAAACGGACGCCCATCTTGTCGAGGATGATGCCGGCAAAGATGAGGAAGAAGGCAAACACATTGAGGAACACCTCAGCGCCCTGCATGGTGCCGAAGGCCGTAGAGTCCCAGCCTCGCTGGGAGAGCATGAGGTCCTTGATGGGTGAGAGGATGTCCATGAAGATGTAGCTGCAGAACATGGCGAGAGCCAAAAGCAGCAAGGCTGTCCACCGCATGGCGGCGGAGTCGCGAAGAGTTTTCTGAATCTGTTGGTTCATTTTTTTATAGCCCCCTAAGTTAGGGGGATGGGGGTCTGAACGACCGCCCTTTAATGTTGTTAATACTATTGTTAATTGTTTTCTATCATGTAATGATGGTGTCTCTTCAGACCCCCACCCCCCTAACTTAGGGGGTTAATGGAGCCATCGGTCGAGCCAGCCGAAGTAGGTGCGCTGCCAGAGAATGCCGTTTTGGGGCTTTAGTACCCAGTGGTTCTCGTCGGGGAAGATGAGCAGCTGGGCCTCGATGCCCCTCATGCGGGCAGCATTGAAGGCCGACATGCCCTGGGTGTAGTTGATGCGGTAGTCTTTCTCTCCGTGAATGCACAGTATGGGGGTGTCCCACTTATCGACGAAGCGGTGGGGAGAGTTCTTGTAGGTCTTGTCGGCATTGGCCGTGCGGTCGGTGTTCCAGTAGGCATCGTCGTACTCCCAGTTAGAGAACCAGTTCTCCTCAGTCTCGGTGTACATAGCCTCAAGGTTGAAGGCTCCGTCGTGGGCTATGAAGCACTTGAAACGTCCCTCGTGATGACCGGCCAAATAATAAACGGAGAATCCGCCGAACGAGGCACCCACGGCACCCAGCCTGTCCTTGTCAACGAAGGGCAGGTTCTGGGCGGCATCGTCAATGGCTACGAGGTAGTCGCTCATGCACTGTCCTGTCCAGTCGCCCGAGATTTCCTCACACCACTCAGAACCAAAGCCAGGCAGGCCGTGACGGTTGGGAGCCACGATGACGTAGCCCTGAGAGGCCATGATCATGAAGTTCCAGCGGTAGCTCCAGAACTGGCTGACGGGACTCTGAGGTCCGCCTTCGCAGAAGAGCAGGGTGGGGTACTTCTTCGTTTCGTCGAAGTTCGGTGGCAGAATAATCCATACCAGCATGTCCTTGCCGTCGGTAGTCTTCACCCAGCGCTGCTGGACAGTGGGCTTCTGCAGCTGGTCAAGAATATGCTTGTTCTCCTGGGTGAGCTGCGTTATAATGGTCTTCTCGGGTTTCTTCGTGTTGGGGGTGACGACGTAAAGGTCGGCCGGTGCCGTGTAGGAGTGGCGCTCCATGAGCAGCTGACGGCCGTTGTTCAGCATTTGCAGACTGCCGAAGTCGGCCCAGTCGTCAGTAAGCTGAGTAACCTTTGTAGTGGGCAGGGCCTCAGGGTCTTTCGACTCCTTGATGGTGACGGAGTAAAGGTTCTCCGTAGCGTGCCATACGCCGATAAAGTAGATGGTGGCATCCTTCGTGTCGCTCCAGCAGAAGTCATCGACATTAGAGTCGAACTCCTCGGTGGCAAAGAACTCACGGCCGTTCATCAGGTCCCACACGCAGAGCCGCTGGCGGTCGCTTTCATAACCGTCGCGGGCCATGGAGAGCCACGCCACGTAGCGGCCGTCGGGCGAGAACTTCGGGTTCTGGTCGTAGCCGGGGTGGTGCTTGAGGTTCTCCGGGGCGTTGACGCTCTGAGTCTTCAGTGTCTTAGTGGGATCGACTTGAGGCTCCTCGTAGCCTTCTGGCTTGCAGAGGTTCTCCGTATCGCGCGTACCTATATTATATAGATAGATGTCCGAGTCGGTTGAGATGCTGTAAAGGAGGCCAGTCTTCTTGCGGCAGGTGTAGGCAATGAGCTTCGAGTCACTACTCCAGTCGAGCTGCTCAATGCCGCCGAAGGGCTCCATGGGACACTCGTAGGGCTGGCCTTCGAGGATGTCGGTAGCGTCGTCAGCAATGACAAAGTCGTTGCCTACGGAGCAGACGAAGGGGTGCTGGATGCTCTCCACGTAGTGGTCCCAGTGACGGTACATGAGGTCAGTGACCACGCGGCCGGTAGCCTTCGGCAGGTCGGCGGGGTTCTCCTTGATGATGTCGTGGAAGGGGATGCTCTTCAGCAGGATGACCTTTTTGCGGTCGGGCGAAAACTTAAAGCCTTCGACGCTGCCATCGGTCTGCGTAAGTTGGCGGCGGTCAGAGCCGTCGGCCTTCATGCTCCAAAGCTCACCGCCGGAGATAAAGGCAATGGTTTCTTGGTCGAGCCATGCCGGGTCGGTCTCGTTCTTGTCACTCTTCGTGAGTAAGACACCTCCCCCTTTGGGGGAGGTTGGGAGGGGGCTCTCCATCATGTAGAGCACGTGGTGGCTCTTGTTGTGCTTGACGCTATAGTAGCCTACCTGATAGACTATTTTCTGTCCGTCGGGCGAGGCGGCGTAGCTACTGATGCGGCCCATGGCCCAAAGGGCTTCGGGCGTCATGCGTCCGTCACTGACGGTCATGTTCTGTCTTCCGATTTTCACGTCTTCTTGAGCTTGGGTGGTTAGTGGGGCTAATGTGGCCAATAGGGCCGATAGGGCTAATAGGGCCAATGAGTTTTTCTTTATCATAGTTGTCGTGTTTTTTTACTTCTTTCTTACCGGGTCGCAAGTAAGTCCACAGCCTAACTTCTTGAATATCTTTCGGTCAACCTCTGACAGCATGACTGTAGAGTGTACTTGGCAGTCGCGTAGTTTAGGCAGCTGTTCGAGGGCTTTGCGGCAGCGCTCGTCACTTTCTGACACCACGCTCAGGGCCACGAGCACCTCGTCGGTGTGCAGGCGCGGATTGCGCGCACCGAGGTATTCGGTCTTCGTCTTCTGAACGGGCTCAATGAGGCTTTGGGGTATGAGTTTGGCCTCGTGGTCGATGCCGGCCAGATGTTTGGTGGCATTGAGCAGCAAGGCGGCCGAACAGCCTAACAGCGGCGACGACTTGGCCGTGATGATGGTGCCGTCTTCCAGTTCGATGGCAGCGGCTGTGTGTTCGCTGAGCTCCTGTTTGGCCTGGGCTGCCACGGTGACACGGCGGTAGGCTGTCGTGATGCGAGCCTGGTTGAAGAGCAGCTGTATCTTGTGAACCTCGTCCTCGTTGTCGGCTCCGTCGGCCATCTTGTTGGTGGCGTCGTAGTAACGGCGGATAATCTCCTCGCGGCTGGCATTGCAGCACACCTCGTCGTCAGAGATGCAGAACCCCACCATGTTGACGCCCATGTCGGTAGGCGACTTGTAGGGGTTCTCACCATAGATGCCCTCAAAGAGTGTATTAAGTACGGGGAATATCTCGATGTCACGGTTGTAGTTGACGGCTATCTTGTCGTAGGCCTCCAGGTGGAACGGGTCTATCATGTTGACATCGTTCAGGTCGGCCGTAGCAGCCTCGTAGGCTATGTTGACGGGGTGCTTCAGCGGGAGGTTCCACACGGGGAAGGTCTCAAACTTGGCGTAACCGGCCCGGATGCCGCGCTTGTTCTCATTATACAGCTGAGAGAGGCAGACGGCCATCTTGCCGCTGCCAGGTCCCGGGGCGGTGACGATGACCAGTTCGCGTGAGGTTTCCACGTAGTCGTTCTTGCCGAAACCTTCGTCGGAGGCTATGAGTTCTACGTTGTGGGGATAACCGTCAATGAGGTAGTGGACATAGGAACGTATGCCCATGCGTTCCAGCCGATGGCGGAACAGGTCGGCAGCACGCTGTCCGTTGTAGTGGGTAATGACCACCGAGCCCACCATGAAGTCGCGGCTCATGAACTCCTCACGCAGGCGGAGCACGTCCTCGTCGTAGGTAATGCCCAGGTCGGCACGTACTTTGTTCTTCTCAATATCGTCGGCCGAGACAACGATGACGATTTCCAGCTGTTCGCGCAGCTGTGCGAACATGCGCAGCTTGGAGTCGGGCTTGAAACCTGGCAGCACGCGCGAGGCATGGTGGTCGTCAAACAGTTTGCCGCCCAACTCCAGATAGAGTTTTCCGTCAAACTGGGCTATGCGTTCACGGATGTGCTCTGACTGTATCTTCAGATACTTGTCGTTATCAAAACCTATTTTCATTTCTTGTATCCGTTTTGGCGTTGCCGTTGAAGTTCTTCGGCCTGTTTCTGCATAGCTTCCAGTCGGGCAGCCAGGCCGCTGACCTTCTTGGGGTTGTTCTTGTTCTGCTCGTAGCGAGCCTCGAGTATGGCCAGCAGCTTAGCGTCGTTAGTGGTCTTGCGCAGCAGCCACATGATGGCAGCCGAGAAGAAGAGGGATACAAAATAGTAGAAGTTCAGACCGGCAGAGTAGTCATTGAACATGAAGAAGAACATGAGCGGCATGAGGTACATCATCCACTGCATCATCTTCATCTGTTCAGCCTGCTGACCGACCATCTGGTCTTTCTGCTGGCGCATGGACATGTATGAGTAGGCCAAGTTGGCCACACAGAACAGGATACACGTCAGCGAGAGGTGGTCGCCAATACCCCAGATGTGGCTGTTCCACTCAATAATGGGGTCGTAAGTCGAAAGGTCGTCAATCCAGAGGAATGACTGTCCACGCAGCTGGATGGCATTTGGTACGAAGTTGAACATGGCAATCCAAATGGGCATCTGGATGAGCATGGGCAGACAGCCCGACAGGGGCGACACACCGTACTTGGAGTACAGGGCCATCATTTCCTGCTGTTTCTTCATGGCATCCTCGGGCTTGTCGTACTCCTTGGTCAGCGCGTCGAGTTTCGGTTTCAGTACGCGCATCTTGGCACTCGACATGTAGCTCTTCTTGACCAGCGGGTAGGTAATGGCCTTCAGCAGCAGTGTGATGAGGATGAGCACCACGCCCATGGGGAAGCCCCAACGGGTTAGCCAGTCGAAGACGTAGATGGTGAAGAAACGGTTAATCCAGCGGAACAACGGCCAGCCCAGATAAACCAGCTGTTGCAGGTCGAGGTCTTTGCCGAAGTGGCTCTTCTCTTCCACGTCCTGCAGCAGTGTGAAGTTGTTGGGACCTATGAACATCTCGAACTCGGAAGCCTGGCGGCCGGTGGGGTCAAAGGCGGTCTTCAGTTTAGCCTTGTAATTCTTCAGGTAGCCGCTGTCCTTGTCTTGCGGAATGCTGGTGAGCAGGGCTTCCTTGGCAAAGTTGTCCTTCGAGATGAGTACAGCCGAGAAGAACTGGTTCTTGAAGGCTACCCAGTCAAGGGCTTCCTCTATCTTTTCGTCTTCCTCGGCCGATGTTTCGCTCAGGTAGTCGGTACTGCCGCCGTTAGCCTCTTTGTAAGTCAGCGTGGAGTAGCGGTTCTCAAACGTAAAACCTTTCTCCTGCTGTCGTGCCTTGCCGTCCCACTCTAGGTCCATCTGCGTATAGTTGGGAGCAAACATGCCGCTCAGTCCTTCTGCGCGTACTGACATGGAGAGCAGGTAGTCCTGATTCAGGCGGTAGTCTATGACGAGTCGTCCACCGTTGGCTGCCTCTAAGGTCATCGTGACGGTGGAGTCAGTCTGGTTTGACGGGGTAAAGAACATGTCCTTGGTCACGATGTTATCCTGCTTGCCGGCAAGGAGGAAGTTCAGCTGCTGGTCGCCTTTGTCAAAGAGAGTCAGGTCCTGGGTGTCCAGTTCGGGGGCATACTTGCCCTCGTCATTCTTGTGGTGGCCGGTAAAGCCCTTGATGACGGCTTTTGTCGGCGTGCCGCCCTTTGTTGAGAGGGTCAGTTCGAGTTTTTCGTTTTTCAGCACCACGTCCTGGCTCTCTCCGTTCAGTGCTTTGTAGAAAATGTTGGTCGTGTCTCCTTGGGCGGCAGCCTCGGCCTGGGCCTTGCGGGCCTGTTCGGCCAGTACCTTTTCTTTTTCAGCCTTTAAGCGCGCTGCTGTCTCAATAGAGTCTTGTTTCATCTGTGCCTCTATTTGCTCTTGCGACGGCTGGTTGAACCAGCTGAATGCAATGAGCACCAGGGCAATGAGCGTAAAACCAATGATGTTGTTTTTGTTGTTCATATTTCTTTTTTGTTGATTTCTTGCCTTGTTTGCATAACAAGGTGCAAAGGTACGAATAAATTAAGGATTTAGGATGAAAAATTAAATATTTTTTGGCTTTTCGCTTACTTATTTGTACCTTTGCGGACAAATACTTAAATAAAACGACAATGATGAAACGCAACTCTTTACTTTTACTGCTGCTGGTCATGCTGTTTACCTCTACTGACGTCCTGGCACAGCGGCGAGTCGCCAGTACACAGCAAGACACTTCCCAACTGGTACGTAACTACATGGACTCCTTGAACATCTACAAAGCCAGGCTCGACTCGATGAGCCAGGTGAATGCCGCCTTGCAGAACGGCAAGACGAACGGTGCGCTCTACCGTCTCTTCTTGCCCCCCACGTTCTATCACTCTCCGGCAAGCAACATGCTCTCGCTCACCTCCCCCGACCTGGGTGCGTCTGACTGGGCTGTTGATGCTGCACTGATGGGCATTTACCTGAAGCGCCCCGACCTCTTGGTCAACAGCGAAGACCAGCTGAAGGCTGCCGGCTCCATTCGTAATGACGTGGAAGTGCCGCAGACGCAGAACGTGGAGCTGGCCGAACAGGTGGCCCCTGAACCTGAGGCTGCTCCTGTGGAGCCTATAGACGAAGAGGTGCTGGTTACAAAACCCAACTTCTGGACCTTCAAGGGCGATTATTACCTGCAGTTTCTGCAGAACTACATCACCTCCAACTGGCACAAGGGCGGAGAGAGTAACTACTCGATGCTGGCCAGCATGACTGTTGAGGCTAACTACAACAACAAGCAGAAACTGAAGTGGGACAACAAACTGGAGATGAAGCTGGGCTTCCAGACCTCACGAAGCGACACCGTGCATAAGTTCAAGACCAATAACGACCTGCTGCGTCTGACCAGCAAGCTCGGACTTCAGGCTCACAAGAAGTGGTACTACACCTTGCAGCTCTTGGCTTACACCCAGTTTGCCCCAGGCTATAAGAGTAACGACGAGTTTACTTATTCTGATTTCTTCTCACCCTTCGACCTCAACCTGAGCCTTGGTATGGACTACAACGTCGTGGCTTTCAATAAGAAACTGACGGGTAACATCAATCTTTCGCCTGTTTCCTATAACTTCCGTTACGTCAGTCGTTTAGGGCTTTCTACTCGATATGGACTTAAAGAGGGACGACATGCCCTGCACGACATCGGTTCGTCAGTCACCGCCGACCTGGCTTGGAAGTTCAATGACAATATAACGTGGAAGTCGCGTCTCTATGGTTATACCTCTTATAAGCGAGCGTTGGTGGAGTGGGAAAATACTCTCGAACTGAAAATCAGCAAGTTCATCACAACCAATGTCTATGTCTATCCCCGCTTTGACGACAGCGGAGCCCGCGATGACGAACTGGGCTATTGGCAGTTTATGGAGTTCTGCTCGTTAGGATTCAGCTACAACTTCTGATTAAAACAGAGCGCCTGAAGGTCTCCCCTCCAGGCGCTTGTCTTTTTGCATCTAAAACGTCAGCTCATTTTGCTTCCGTCATGTCACCTTCTATATAGAGGCGCGTCATTTCTACTTTTCCGTTCGTACGGATAGTGATAGACTTCTTGAAGTGACCAGGAAACTTGCCTGTTCCGTTATACGTCACCTTAATCTGGCCTGCCTCGCCAGGCTGTACGGGAGCCTTGGTATATTCCGGCACTGTGCATCCGCAACTGGCCACAGCCTGATTGATAACCAGTGGGGCGTCGCCCACATTCTTAAACGAGAACACACACGTAACCTTGGCTTGTTTTTCCGAGAACGAGCCGAAGTCGTGGGTCGTCTTGTCGAATTTGATTTCTGCTTGTGCTGCAGCGAAACTGATTCCGCAAATGAGCAGCAGTGACATCAGTAACAGCTTCTTCATATTGTTTATTACTTTTTGTTTTGTTTTATTCTTTTGACGTAATTCGGACGCAAAAGTAAAGTATTTTTCTTATATTTCTATACTTTTAACAAGGTTTTTACACTTATTTAATAATTCCTTTGTACTTTTGCACCTCATGAAAAGACAAGAACGCTATGAGCGGGTGTTGGCTTACTTTCGTGAGCTGATGCCCGAAGTACAGACCGAGCTGGAGTTCGGTAGTATCTTTCAGCTCCTTGTGGCCGTCATTCTGAGTGCGCAGTGTACCGACAAACGTATTAACCAGGTGACACCGAAACTCTTCCGTCGCTTTCCTGACGCCCGCTCCATGGCAGCAGCCGAGCCAGAGGATGTGCTGGAGTACATCAGCTCCGTATCCTATCCGAACTCAAAGGCTGACCATTTGGTCAAGATGGCGCGCAGGCTGGTGGAGGATCATGACGGCGAAGTGCCTGCCGACATGAACCTGCTGCTTGACTTGCCGGGTGTGGGACGCAAGACGGCTAACGTCATTCAGAGCGTGGCTTTTGGCAAGGCTGCTATGGCCGTTGATACCCACGTCTTTCGGGTAAGCCATCGTCTGGGCTTGGTGACCAAACGTGACGATACTCCCTATAAGGTAGAGCAGATGCTGACAAAAAACATACCCGAGGAAGACATTCCCCGGGCACATCACTGGTTGCTGCTGCATGGCCGTTACGTCTGTACTTCACGTCGTCCACATTGTGAGCGGTGCGGCCTGCAGACTATTTGTTCTTCTTATGACCCCACTTCTTCCACATTTCGCGGTGAAAGCGGTTCTCGGCCTTGATGACCTCAAAGACCTTACTGGCAGGTAGCACGTTGAGGAACTTCTCGTGGTAGGTCTGCTGCAGGGTCTTGATTTCCAGGTCCATCTGGTCGCTCTTCCTGATGGCTTCACGGTAACCGGCTTCGTCGGTCGGCTTGGCCTTACAGAGCTTACGCTGCTGGCTGTAGATGGTGCGTTGCTTCTGGTGCATCTCGCGGAAGAGCGGCAGGAAGCGGGTGGTCTCCTGTTGCGTGAGCTGCGCCTTGTCAATGACGTATGCCTCGAGCTCTGCCTGAAACTTCTCAGGCGAGAACCGATGCTTGCCGTCTTGAGCAAACAAGCTGATGGCTATGAGCAGGCAGGTTAGCGTAATGGTCAGTCGTTTCATTGTTGTTGTATCCTTATCTTATTGGTTATTCAGAGAGGCAAGCATAGATGTCGGCATTGTCCAGCATGACGTAGTCGGCTGCCTCGTCCATGAATGTCTCTTCTTCCGTTGCGGCGGGTTTGGCAGCTGCTGCGACGACAGCTTGCTCGGTTGTTTCCTGCCGGTTCTGGAGGAAGTAGAGCGTGATGCTGAAGATGGCAATGCAGACACAGGCTGCAGCCAAGAGCACGGGTCTCAGCCTGCGCAGCAGTGCAGGCCGTTTCTCCTCCTGGGCCGGCTGTTGTTCGGGCAGTTTCTCCATCAGCTGGTCGGCAAAGTTTTCAAAGTAGCCTTCCGGAACCTGAAACGGATTGTGTTTCCCGAGGTGTTCCATTATGATTTTCTCTTCGTTTGTCATACTTTTATTCCTCATTTATTGTCTTAGACGTCGCTCATGCCGAAAGGTTTAATCATTATGCAGTAAATATTCGGATATTTTCTTTACGGCGATGTGGTAGGAGGCCTTCAGAGCCCCTTCTGACGTATTGAGTACACGGCTTATCTCGGAATATTTCATGTCGTCATAGTATCTGAGGTTGAACACCGTTCGCTGCACTTCGGGCAGTCGGGCTATGGCTTCCTGCAGTCGGGCTTGTGCCTCGTCGCCGTCAAAGTATCGGTCGGCCATGAGCTGTGCTGCCACGCCTGTTGCCTCGTTGTCGGAGCTGACGGTAGTCAGGTTTTTCTGTCGTCTGACGAAGTCAAGGCTTTCGTTGATGACGATGCGGTAGAGCCAGGTAGAAAGTTTCGACTCAGAGCGGAAGGCCCCAATGCTGTTCCATGCCTTCATCAGGGCGTTCTGCATGACGTCGTCGGCGTCATCGTGGTTCAGCACGATGCGGCGCACCTGCCAGTACAGCTGTTCGCTATATTGTTTAACAATAATCCCAAACGCTTGTCGCTGCGTTTGGGGATTACGGAGCATTTGTAAGAGCTCTTGTTCAGAAGGGGGAGGGTTCATCGTATGACTATCTTGCGAACTACTTTGCCAACCTTCACGATGTAGCAGCCCTTGGGTACGTCCAGCTCAATGCGCTGCGTGGGACTCTCTATCTTGACTTTTGCTACCTGGTTGCCGGTAAGCGACACCACTTCAAGAGTCTGCCCCTGCGCGTTGCTGACAATGAGTGACGACTGCTGCACGGCGATGGTTACTTCACGCTCGCCGCTTTGCTCTACAGTGGGCTCATTGGGTGTTGCCATGCTGCTCACGGGAACTGCGAGTGTCAGCACAGCTGCAAAGGCCAATGTAAGTAGTCGTTTTGTCATACTCTTTTCAATTATTTGGTGCAAAGATACGAAAAAGAAATGAAACCACCAAATTTTTCTTGCTTTTTTATTGCTTTTCGGTCGTTTTATACCTCAAAAGTCTTGTTTTCTTGTGCCAGCATGCTGTTTTCGAACACTTCTTGTGCCTCCTGAAGCAGGCGTTCTTCATTGTCGTAGCGCGAGGAGTAGTGTCCCAGAATGAGTTGCCTGACCTGTGCGTCGCGTGCCACCTGTGCGGCCTGGCGTGCGGTTGAGTGGTAGTATTTTTCTGCCATAAGCAGGTTGTCGTCGGCGTAGGTGCTTTCGTGGTAGAGCGTGGTAACACCTTTCAATCGTTCGTTCAGCTGCGGCATGTAGCGCGTGTCGCTGCAGTAGGCGTAGCTGCGTGCCGGTTCGGCCGGCATGACGAGCTGCTTGTGGGGAATGGTGGTTCCGTCGGCCGTGGTCCAGTCGGCTCCCGCCTTGATGTTGGCAATCTGCGAGGTGGGAATGCCGTAGAAGTCTATCTTCTCCTTACGTATGTGGGGCAGTGTGGGTTTCTCTCTGAACAGAAAGCCGCAACAGGGCACGCGGTGCTCCAGCGGCAGGGTGCTTACGGTGAGGCTTCGGTCTTCGTAAATGACGGCCTCCTTGGTGGTGTCGATGGGGTGGAACACGACTTCGTAGCCCAACCGTTCGCAAAACGTGTCGAGCTGGCTTTGGAGCATGGGCCCCAGTTGCTCGGTAGCGTAGATGTTGAGTCGGGCCGTGCGTCCCAGCATGCCGAAGGTGCTAATCATGCCTATGAGGCCGAAGCAGTGGTCGCCGTGCAGGTGCGATATAAATATGTGGCCTATCTTGGTAAAGCGTATGTGGCTGCGGCGAAGCTGCATTTGTGCGCCTTCGCCGCAGTCTATCATAAACAGCTTGTCGCGCAACTCCACCACCTGTGCCGACGGGTTGTGCCTGAGGGTGGGTAGCGCACTGCCACAGCCTAATATGTGGATGCGGAAGGGTTCCATCGGGACGCTGCTTGCTTACATGATAAAGTCCTCGAGGGCCGATTCTTCCAGCTTAATGTCCTTGCCGTAGCCGCTGTTGGGCTTCTGGCGTCCGTACTCGAAGGTGTCCTCGTCGTTCTTGTAGCTCAGCGAGTCGGCAGTCAGCTTGGTGATGTCATAGTAGTTGGTCTCTTCCTCCTGGCCGCCTCCGTCGCGGATGGAGACTATTTCCAGTTGTCCATCGACGATTCTCCAGGTACGGTAGCTGATGACGCTTTGGTCGATGCTCTCGGCTATACCGCCTTCCTTGATCTTGATGCCTATTTCAGTGCTGCCGTCAATGGGGTCGGGCATGACCCAGTCACCCAGCAGCATGTTCTGGTTGATGAGGATTTCCGCCGCTGTCTTCGGCACGTTGGCCAGGACAATCATGCGGTCGCCCGGGGTGACGCTGCCAAAGAGCTTTTGGTTCTCGCGTGCACCCGCGATGCTGATGCTGAGCGTGTCGCCGTTGTCAATCATCAGCTTGAGCGTGTCGTTCTTGGCGTCGTTGACGGCAATGCCGTAGAGGGTGGGTTTTTCGGGGGGTGCGACGTCGGTAGAGTCAGTCACGACGGCACCTTCCTGGCCTTGGTTCTTGCTGCCGCAGCTGGCCATGGTCGTAGCAATGGCCAATGCTGCAATGTAGATAATCTTTCTCATTCCGTCCGTTTATTTATTATTTCATCTTTAATTTTTCTCGTTTTCTTTCGCCTCGTTCCACAGCCGGTCCATTTCCTCGAGCGTCATCTCTGTCAGGGGTTTCCCTATGCGTATGCTGTGCTGCTCAATGTAGTTGAAGCGGCGGGTGAACTTCTGGTTCGTCAACTCCAACGCATTGTCGGGGTTCAGCTTATAGAGTCGGGCGGCATTGATGACCGAGAACAGGAAGTCGCCCAGCTCCTCGGTAGAGTGCTGCTTGTCCTCCTTGCGCAGTTCGGCCTCCAGCTCGTCCAGTTCCTCGCGCACCTTTTTCCACACGTCCTGCTTGTCTTCCCAGTCGAACCCCACGTTGCGAGCCTTGTCCTGAATGCGGTAGGCCTTGATGAGCGAGGGTAGGGCAGCGGGCACTCCCGAGAGCACCGTCTTGTTGCCGTCCTTCTCCTTCAGCTTAATCTGTTCCCAGCTTTCGAGCACGGCTTCTGCATCCTTCGCCACGGCTTCTCCATAGACGTGCGGGTGGCGGAATATCAGCTTGTCACAGAGCTTGTTGCAGACGTCGGCTATATCGAATTGTTGCTTCTCTTCGCCTATGCGGCCGTAGAAAACCACGTGCAGTAGCACGTCGCCCAGCTCCTTGCATATTTCCTTCTGGTCGTCGCGTATCAACGCGTCACATAGTTCGTAGGTTTCCTCAATGGTGTTGGGCCGCAGGCTGTCGTTGGTCTGCTTGCGGTCCCACGGACATTCCTCGCGCAGCCGGTCCATCACGTCGAGCAGCCGTCCGAAGGCCTGCATCTTTTCTTCTTTTGTATGCTTACGTTCCATAATGCCTGCAAAAGTAAATAAAAAATCTGAAACCACCAAAAAATTTGGTAGTATCAGAAAAAAGTTGTACCTTTGGCCCCACTTTTTTAATATGTACGTATGGAATTAGCAAGTAAGTATGACCCAAAAGAGGTCGAATCGAAATGGTATCAGTATTGGCTGGACAATAAGTTGTTCGCCTCGAAACCCGATGGCCGCGAGCCTTACACAATCGTTATCCCGCCCCCCAATGTGACAGGTGTGCTGCACATGGGGCACATGTTGAATAATACGATTCAGGACATTCTTGTGCGTCGTGCACGCATGGAGGGCAAGAACGCCTGTTGGGTGCCTGGCACTGACCACGCCTCCATTGCCACCGAGGCTAAAGTGGTGAAGAAGCTGGCCGAACAGGGCATTAAGAAGCACGACCTGACGCGTGAGGAATTTCTGAAGCACGCCTGGGACTGGACCCACGAGCACGGCGGCATCATCCTGAAGCAGCTGCGCCGCTTAGGCGCTTCGTGCGACTGGGACCGCACAGCCTTCACCATGGACGAGAAGCGCTCGGAGAGCGTCATCAAGGTCTTTGTCGATCTTTATAACAAGGGCTATATCTATCGTGGCCTGCGCATGGTCAACTGGGACCCGAAGGCCCTGACGGCACTCTCCACCGAGGAGGTTATATATAAGGAAGAGCAGAGCCACCTGTACTACCTGAAGTATTATGTAGCCAATGCCGACGGTTCAGTCTGTTGCGATAATATCGCAACAAACGAGACTGACGGCAACGTCATCCATAAGGACGAGCGGGGCTACTACGCCGTCGTTGCCACCACGCGCCCAGAGACCATCATGGGTGATACCGCCATGTGTATCAACCCCAAGGACCCGAAAAACCAGTGGCTCAAGGGCCGCAAGGTCATCGTGCCGCTGGTGGGCCGCGTGATTCCCGTCATTGAGGACCGCTATGTCGATATAGAGTTCGGTACGGGCTGCCTGAAGGTGACGCCGGCCCACGACACCAACGACTACATGCTGGGTAAGACCCATAACCTGGAGACCATCGACATCTTCAACCCCGACGGCACCATCTCCGAGCAGTCGCCACTCTACGTCGGCATGGACCGCATGGACTGCCGCAAGCAGATAGCCAAAGACCTCGAGGAGGCTGGCCTCATGGAGAAAGTGGAGGACTACGTCAACAAGGTGGGCTACTCGGAGCGCAACCCCGACACGGCCATTGAGCCGCGCCTCTCGCTGCAGTGGTTCCTCAAGATGCAGCACTTTGCCGACATTGCCCTGCCGCCCGTCCTGAACGGCGAACTGAAGTTCTATCCGCAGAAATACGTGAACACCTACAAGAACTGGCTGGAAAATATCCAGGACTGGTGCATTTCGCGCCAACTGTGGTGGGGCCACCGTATTCCGGCATACTATTACAATGAGGAAGGAGACTTCGTTGTTGCCGAGACACGCGAAAAAGCGCTTGAACTGGCTCAGCAGAAGAATCCTGCCGTGACCGATGCAGACCTCCGTCAGGACGAGGACGCGCTCGACACGTGGTTCTCCAGCTGGCTTTGGCCCATTTCGCTCTTCGACGGCATCAACCAGCCCGGCAACGAGGAACTGAAGTACTACTACCCGACGAGCGACCTCGTGACCGGTCCCGACATCATCTTCTTCTGGGTGGCCCGTATGATTATGGCCGGCTATGAGTATGTGGGCAAGATGCCTTTCAAGAACGTCTATTTCACCGGCATCGTGCGCGACAAGTTAGGTCGCAAAATGTCGAAGAGCCTTGGCAACTCGCCCGACCCCATTGAACTGATTGAGAAGTTCGGTGCCGATGGCGTGCGCATGGGCATGATGCTCTCGGCTCCTGCCGGCAACGACATCCTCTTCGACGAGGCACTCTGCGAGCAGGGACGTAACTTCAATAACAAGATATGGAACGCCTTCCGTCTCGTCAAGGGCTGGCAGGTCAGCGACACGGCCGACGGTCCTGCACCCGCCAGCAAGATAGCCGTAGCCTGGTTCGACGCCAAGCTGCGCCAGGCCAACGACGAACTCGATAGCCTCTTCTCGAAGTACCGCATCAGCGAGGCCCTCATGGTGGTCTATAAGCTCTTCTGGGACGAGTTCTCCAGTTGGTATCTGGAGATGGTGAAGCCCGCCTACGTTGATGGCAAGCCGCAGCCCATTGACCGCGAGACCTACGATGCCACGCTCCGCTTCTTCGACGTGCTGCTCAAGATGCTCCATCCCTTCATGCCCTTCATTACCGAAGAGCTATGGCAGGCCCTCTACGAGCGTCAGCCCGGTCAGAGCATCATGCGCGAGCGTCTCGTGCTCAGCGGTTTACCCGCTGAGTCTCAGCAGCTGCTCTCCGACTTTGAGCAGGTGAAGCAGATTGTCAGCGGTGTGCGCATGGTGCGCAGCCAGAAGAACATTGCCCCCAAGGAGCAGCTCGAACTGCAGGTGGTGGCCCGCAACGACTACGCCGCCTACGATGCCGCCATTAAGAAGATGGCCAACCTCAAGACCATCAGCGTCGTCACCGAGAAGGACAGCACCGCCTCGGCCTTCATGGTGGGCACCGACGAGTTTGCCGTTCCCTTAGGCTCCATGATTGATATCGCTGCCGAGATAGAGAAGCAGGAGGCTCAGCTCAAGCACCTCGAAGGCTTCCTGGCCGGCGTCTTGAAGAAACTCTCCAACGAGCGCTTCGTCCAGAATGCTCCCGAGGCCGTCGTGGCCCTCGAGCGTAAGAAGCAGAGCGACAGCGAGGAGAAGATTGCCGCCCTCAGGGAGAGTCTGGCAGCCCTCAAGGCTCAGCAGCAGTAAGTCGCAGAACGTAATATACTAAGAAAAGCGGGAAGCCTCATTCTTTATTGAGCTTCCCGCTTTTTCGCGTTACCTGTTTTTTTGCTTTCTCTTTTTACCCCATCGGGTGGTAGTTGTCACGCTCACCCATCACATAGGCCTTACCGTCTTCCTCTTTCAGATAAATCTCCAGATCACTGAAGAATCCGGTAGCTTGCATAGCTTGCAGGTCAAGGATGGCATCTTCCTCAGCTTCGTACTCTTTTGCTTCGCTGAGATTGTTCTTAAAACTCATTTGCTTTTTCTCATTGTCGAAAATAGCAATCCATTCGTTCTTCTCTCTGTCTCCAATTACAAATTTCTTACCCATGGTCTTACTTGTAGATTTTAAGTAGTTTGTTATTATTAATGATTTCTGCCTGCAAAGTTACAAGGATTTTTCTTCCGTTGTACCTTTACAGGCAGAAAAAGTTACGTAAACGTTTTATTAATTCACGTTCATCGGCATTTCAAATGCGGCTGAACGGGAAACTAATAGGCAAAGAGCGGGTAGGCCTTCATCGTCTCGTTAACGCGCTGGCGCACGCTCTTGATGACCTGCTCGTCCTCGGGAGCGTTGAGCACCTCCTCAATCCATGCTGCTATTTGCACCATGAGGTCCTCCTTGGCGCCACGAGTCGTAATGGCCGGCGTACCCAGGCGGATGCCGCTGGTCTGGAAGGCTGAGCGCGAGTCGAAGGGCACCATGTTCTTGTTCACCGTAATGTCGGCAGCCACGAGGGCGTTCTCTGCCACCTTACCCGTCAGTTCAGGATACTTCGTGCGCAGGTCAACCAACATCGAGTGGTTGTCCGTACCGCCGCTCACGATGCCGAAGCCGCGCTTTACCAGTTCTTCGGCCAGCACCTTGGCGTTCTTCTGCACCTGCTTGGCCCACTCCTTGAACTCCGGCTTCAGCGCCTCGCCGAAGGCTACGGCCTTGGCGGCAATGACGTGCTCCAGCGGACCGCCCTGCTCTCCGGGGAATACGGCCGAGTTCAGCAGCTGCGACATCATCTTTACCTGACCCTTCGGCGTCTTCAGGCCCCAGGGGTTCTCGAAGTCCTTGCCCATCAGGATAATGCCGCCACGCGGACCGCGCAGCGTCTTGTGGGTCGTCGAGGTCACGATGTGAGCCCACTTCAAGGGGTTCTCCAGTAGTCCGGCGGCTATGAGTCCGGCGGGG
>ODAJ011699663.1_pt1 | contig 18132 bp, 18 predicted proteins | sample 1539241 | NCBI WGS metagenome assembly ODAJ01 (sample SAMN02144231, study PRJEB22623) | gut metagenome | biome: sheep rumen | host: Ovis aries | place: New Zealand | reverse complement strand
TTAATAAATCTTTAATTAAAAGTTTCTTTTTAATAACTAGATAAATATAACTATAAATAATGGTTAATGCTAAGGATAAAATAATATATTTTATTGAAAATGATATTGTAAATAAATAATCATTTAGTTTAAATATTATCTTACTTATCAATAAAATAGTAAAATTTACAATAAGATTAAGTATTACGTATCTTTTAGTATAATTAAATAAATTATTATCTTTTAAATAATGATTAAAAATAAATATACTTATAAGTGGAGGTAAAAATAAACATAAAATATCCATAACTTCTCCTTTTTATATTATTATTTTAAGATAATGTTATTTTTTATGCAAGAAAAAATACTTTATTTACTAAAGTATTCTATAATCGCATCTACTATTCTTTCTGATGCATGGCCATCTCCATATGGATTAGATGCCTTACTCATCTTTTCATATTCATTTTTATCTGTTAATAGTTTTTTAGTTTCACGATATATATTTTCTTCATCAGTACCAACTAACTTTAAAGTGCCTGCATCAATTCCTTCTGGTCTTTCAGTAGTATCTCGTAATACTAATACAGGTTTACCAAGTGATGGAGCTTCTTCTTGAATTCCACCAGAATCAGTTAATATTAAATAAGACTTATTTTGAAAATTATGAAAATCAAATACCTCTAAAGGTTCAATTAATTTAACTCTATCACTATCAGCAAACACTTCATTTGCAACTTCTCTAACTTTAGGATTTAAATGAATCGGATAAATAACTTTAACATCAGGAAATTCATCAACAATTCTTTTTATTCCTTTAAAAATATGTCTCATAGGGTCTCCAAGATTTTCTCTTCTATGAGCCGTTAATAGTATCATTCTTTCATTATCTTTAACCCAATCTAGTTCTGGATGATTATAGTCATCTTTAACTGTAGTAGCCATTGCATCAATTGCGGTATTACCTGTTACATATATTTTATCTTCTTCTATATTTTCATTTAATAAATTTTCCTTACTAAGATTAGTAGGTGCAAAATACATATCAGTCATGCAATCTACCATTTGTCTATTCATCTCTTCAGGAAAGGGACTATATTTATTATTTGTTCTAAGACCAGCTTCTACATGACCAATAGATACTTGATTATAAAAAGCAGCGAGTGCTCCAGCAAAAGTAGTTGTTGTATCACCATGAACTAAAACAATATCAGGTTTACATTCTTTAATAACCTCTTCTAAACCAGTTAAAGCCCTAGTTGTTATATCACCTAAAGTTTGTCCTTGCTTCATAATATTTAAATCATAATCTGGTTTAATACTAAAGGTTTCTAACACCTGATCAAGCATTTCTCTATGCTGAGCAGTAACACAAACGATACTTTCTATTTCTTCTCTTTTTTCTAATTCTTTAACTAGAGGAGCCATTTTAATAGCTTCAGGTCTAGTTCCAAAAATACTCATTACTTTAATTTTTTCCATTTTCATTAACCTCATTTTCTTTAAATAAATCAATTATTAATTCAGCTTTTTTACTCCAATCATTATCTTTTCCTTCTTTTTCTAATAAAGAAAGATATTTCTTATCATTTTTAAGCTTTATAGCTTTATGTAGATTATCAATAAATTCATCATGATTGTTAGCTACCAATACCGATTTATAATTCATGCACTCATCCATTGCAGTAGTTACAATTGGTTTATGTAATGCCATATATTCAAATAATTTTAATGGAGATGTTGCTTTCGTAATTGAATTAATAACAAAAGGTATCATTAAAATATCCATTTTACTAGCATAATTTTTTAATATATGGTAATCCTTAGAGCCTAAAAAATAAACATTCTTTAAATCATTGATTCCACTATTGTCATAAGCATCATCATATTTTATACCAAATAATATAATATTATATTCATTAGTATCATTTATCCTTCTAATCAAATCATAATCAAACCATTTAGCAAGTGCGCCATAATAACATAAATTAGTTTTTCCATTTTTAATAATTGATAAAAATTCATTTTCAAATTTATAATTTCTATCTACTCTTTGAAAAAAATCATAATTAACACCATTACAAGATAGTATTAAATTATCTTTTCCTCTTTTCTTCTTTACGTCTGAATATAACGCATTAGCAGTAGTAACAATTAATACATCCTTGTTATTTAATGCATAATTATATTTATCCATAATAAACTTAGGGATTTCTAGAGTACCAGCAAGTTCAGGACTTAAATCATCTATATATTCATATAGAACTTTAAAACCATTTTTCTCATAAGTATTTAATTCATCTAAATCCATAGTCCAATTAGTAGAATAGATTTGAACATATTTAGGGCACATAACCTTATTTATAATAGAATCAAATATTTCACGATAGGAAGTATTCTCAAAATTAACCAAATATAAATTATCTTCAATATTGTTAATTTTAGATACAATATCAGTTTTATTAGTTATTTCATAAAAAACTAAACATTTTTGCTTAGCAAATTCCCTTGCTATATGTTGTGGTCTTTGAAATAAAGGTACATTCCAACCAAAAGGACTTCTCCAAATAACTATTCTTTCATATTTATTATTTTTTATAATATTTTTTAAATAATTTTTATCTTTTTCTAAACTTGCTTCTTTAATAAACTTTATAATACTACTAGCTTTAGATTCCCATGTATTAGTCTTTGCTTCATCATCCAATATTTTCAAATATTTCTTATCATTTGTAACCTTTAATGCTTTCTCTATATTTCTAATAAACTCATCATGATTATTAGAATAAAATACTGATTTATATTTTTTACATTCAGGTAAAGCAGTAGTAATAATAGGTTTGCCCATTGCCATATATTCAAATATTTTAACTGGTGATGTTGCTTTAGTTATATCGTTAATTAAAAATGGAATTATAAATAAATCAGAACTATAACCATATGAAGGTAATTCTTCATATTTTTTTTTGCCTAAATAATAAACATTATCACAATCTAACACTTTACTTTTTTCTAAAGTCATATCATAATCTTGTCCTAATAGAACAATACCATAATCTTTATTTTTAGATAGTTTCTTAATCAATTCATAATCAAGCCAACTTGCCAACGCTCCATAATAACAAATAATATTTTTATGTTTTTCTTTAATAGTAACCATATCATCAGGTACAACAAAATTATCTACCTTAAAATGATTATAATCAACACCATTACTTATTAAAGATAAATACTTAAAACCATCATTAACACAATTATCATATAACTTGCTAGCAGTACAAACTACAAATGGATCTAATTCTAAAATTTTTTTATGTCTTTTTACCAATGATTTATATATATCTAAACCACTTAAATCCGGATTAAAATCATCTACATATTCATAAATTAATTCAAAACCATTGTCTTTATAAAGTTTGATTCTATCAAAAGGAATATAATCAGTTGAATAAACCATCAAATACTTATTATAATAATTTCTTAATAGTGATAATAGATCCTCTCGATAATATCCTAAATCTACCAAATATAAATTATCCTTAAGCTTATTAATTCTATCTTTACATCTCTTAAAGTCCACATCTTCATGAGAATGATATATAAATAATGTATTATTATCAAAACTCTCAGCAATTTGTTGTGGTCTTTGCTTCATAATTTTATTCCAACCAAAATTATTTTCAAATATAATAATATTTTCAAAATTGTTAAGATTTATATACTTATTAACAACCTTATTATTCTTACGATATTTAATTATAATACGATGCTTAATTACACGATAAACTTTCTTAAAAGTATTAATAATCCCGTTTTTCTTTAATGAATTTATAAATTTATTAATATAATTTTTCATAAACACCTCTTCATACAAAAACAAAAGAGTTTATTCAACATCTCTTATTACTTTTGCTGGTACACCCATTACTACTTTATTTGGTTCTACATTTTTAGTTACTACAGCGCCAGATCCCACTATACTATTTTCACCTATAATAATATTAGGTAAAATTGAAGCACCAGCTCCAATAGTAACATTATCTTCAATAACAGGGCCATTTACTTTATCCGTATATCCTTCTCTACCCATTGAATTATCATTAGTGGTTGATACTAAAACACTAATAAATACATTATTTCCAATCTTCATATTACCAGTAATATGAGTATTATCCATAATTTTAGTATGATTGCCAATAACAGTATTATAATTAACAGAAACATTTCTACTAATTATAGAATATTCCCCAACTATACAATGTTCTCTTAAAGAAGCACCATCACCTAATAAACAATTATTTCTAATAGTAGTCCCGGAATAAATTGTGCAAAATGGAGACAATATAGTATACTTCCCAATAACAGTTGGATCTTTAATTTTCTCTATTTCCCTGGCAGTACATCCAGGAGCTTTGGGTTCTTTACCAATTACACAATGATCATATATTTCAGCATTATCCTCAATTATCGTATTTGGATAAATGACAACATAATCATGAATAGTAACATTCTCACCAATTTTAACATTATCATGAATAATAGCAGTCTTAGCAATATTGCTCATTATAGTTTCATACCTCCATTTACGTTAATAACCTCACCAGTAATATAAGATGAATAATCACTTGCTAAAAACAAAATAGCATTTGCAATATCCTCTGGTTCAGCTAATCTTTTTAATAAAGTATTTCCTTTAAATTTTTCTAATAATTCTTCTGGAACTGTCTTTAGCATGTCAGTCATTGTATAACCAGGAGCCACTGCATTTACCCTAACATTTCCTTCTTTCATTGAAAATTCTTTAGCCCATGTATAAGTCATACCAATAATCGCGCTTTTACTAGCAGCATAATTTATTTGACCAATATTTCCATAAACACCAACAATTGAAGAAACATTAATAATACTTCCACTTTTCTTTTCTTGCATTAAAGGGCCAATTATTCTCGTTACATTAAATGTTCCAACCAAATTTGTATTAATAACTTTATCAAACTGTTCATCGGTCATTTTTCTCGTTAAAGCATCTGATGTAATACCAGCATTATTAACTAAAATATCTATTTTTTCATATTTTTTTATTACATCATCAACAAATTGTTTTACATCGTCACGATTAGTAATATCTAATTTATAAAAATCAATTTTATCATTTGAAGGTTTTGTATTATTGTAAGTACCAATAACCTTAGCGCCTTCTTTTAAAAATAATTCAGCAGTAGTAAGTCCAATTCCTCTTGACGCTCCTATAATAACTGCAATTTTATCTTTTAATATCATAATTAATCCTCCACATTTTTTATTAACACGGCAATGCCCATACCACCACCAATACAAAGCGATGCAATGCCATATTTAACATTTCTTCTTTTCATTTCATGAATTAAAGTTACAAGAACTCTAGCACCAGAAGCCCCAACTGGATGACCTAAGGCTATTGCTCCTCCATTAACATTAATTTTTTTCATAAAATCATCTTTAACAAGACTGTATTTTTCACATAATAAATTAATAACTGCAATACTCTGAGATGCAAATGCTTCATTAAGTTCAAATAAATCTATATCATCTATTGATTTATTATTTTTCTCTAATAATTTTTCAATCGCATAAAATGGACCAAGCCCCATAAAATTAGGATCGCATCCTACTTCAGCAAAATCGATAACTTCAACAATAGGTTTCATATTAATGCTTTCATCACCAATTAAAACAAAAGCAGCTCCATCATTTATACCAGACGCATTGCCAGCTGTAACTGTACCATTATCTTTAAAAGCAGGTTTTAAATCGGCTAATTTCTCAAGAGAGGTTTCTCTTGGATATTCATCTTTATCAAAAACAGTACCATCACTATTCACAATTGGTATAATTTCGTCATTAAATTTTCCTTCCTCATTTGCTTTTTGATACTTAATTTGAGAATTTAAAGAAAATTCATCTTGCTCTTGTCTACTTATATGATATTTCTCAGCAATATTTTCAGCAGTAATTCCCATATGTTCTAAACTAAAAATATCAGTCAATGAATCAAATATCATATGATCAACTAATGGTTTATTTTCATCATATCTATCCTTCAATAAAGGCGCCATACTCATATTTTCTACTCCGCCCGCTAGAACAAAGTTAGCATCGCCTAGTTTTATATCTTTATAAGCCTGTTCAATAGATTTTAAACCACTACCACAAACCATATTAATAGTATAAGCACATTTATCTTGTGGAATCCCACTATCAATTAAAATTTGTCTAGCAATATTTTGACCATTACCTGCTGATAAAACATTACCTACAATAACTTCATCGATTTTTTCGCGATTTAATTCATTAACCATCCCTGCTGTTAAATTTCTAGCCAATACTCTACAGGATGTATTAATTAAAGATTTTTTAAATTTCCCAATCGCACTTCGCTTTGCATCATAAATAAAAACTCTCATTTAAACCTCCAACTATAATTTTTTTATATTATTATAAATAATCCTTAAAATATATAATATATAATATATAATAAAATATATAATTATAAACACTATCATTGATTTAAAAATATCCAATCGATTTAAAATATCCAACCGATAAAAAGAATATAAAGCAAGTGGGACACAATATTCCATCATATCTCCAATTCCTACAAATAGATTTGCTATAAATCCAGATAATACCAAACTAATTAATAAATAAAGTATTCCATTACTACTATTTGCATAGTAGTCTTTCATAAACGTACAATTTATTAAAATCCAATAAAGAAACGTAATTATAAACAAATGATAATCTCTGTTTAAAAATCTAAATTTATAATATACATGCCACCTAAAGAAGTCACCAATCCTTTTTGGAAAGGTAATCATAAATAAAGTACACCCATTTCCTATATTTTCTTTAATAGACCATTTAATCAGATTATTATAATAATCTATTTTATCTAGTTTTATTAAATCACAAATATAAGGAATATCCATTTTACATTTATTATATAATTCTAACATAAGTTTTTTATCAATCTTAGGCATATCTCTTAATAATTCATATTCATATATTTTTAAGATATCTTCATGATATTTTTTTACTGAAGAAGTTATCTTATCAAAATGACTGATACCACCATCTCTATGATTTAAAGCATCAAATGGTTGAAAAAATATTTTCTCATTATTTTTAAGTAAATGTAAATAATAAGACCAATCTTCAACTAATAAATACCTTTCATCAAATAATCCATGCTTCATAAACACTTCCATGTCATATGCTGTAGCACCAGAAGCATAAAAGCATTTTTTAGCCATTGGGACAAAAACATCAATTGGATCCATATTATTATATCTTAATGCAGTCTTAACATCCACATACGGCCCATTATTAACTCTTAACTCATTATCATACATATAAGCTTGAGCAGTAATAACTAATTTTTTATTTTTATCAAATGCTTTTTTAAAGTTAGAAACAACCATAGAATTACTAAGTTCATCATCTGCCGCAAAGAACATAATATACTTTCCCTTAGCTTTCTTTAAAACACTATTAAGATTTTTAACTGTTCCAACATTTCTTTCAGATTTAGGTACAATTACATCTTGAATATTATCCTTCTTATTTCCATTTATATATTTAATAACCTTATTTCTATCAAAGGATTTACTACCATCATCTGCAATAAATAATTCAATATTAGGATAATCTTGTCTCAAGACTGAATCAATAGCAGTAAATATATAGTCCATTTGATTATAATGAGTTATGCATACTGTAAATAAATCCTTCATTTTTCACCTACTTCTATTTATAAGCTTCTTTATATTCTCCAGATTTTATGTTATTAATCCAATCTTGGTTATTAACATACCAATCTATAGTTTCTTTAATACCATCTTCAAAGTTATGAGTTCTCGTCCAACCAAGTTCTTTTTCAATTTTATCAGAATTAATCGCATATCTTAAATCATGACCTGGTCTATCAGTAACATATGTAATTAAACTCTCTGGTTTACCTAATTGTTTTAAAATAGTCTTTACTACTTCTAAATTTGTTCTTTCAGAGTGTCCACCTAGATTGTATATTTCTCCATCACGGCCATGACGAACAATCATATCAACACCAACATTATGGTCATATACATGAATCCAATCACGTACATTTTCACCTTTTCCATATACCGGTATTGGTTCATCGTTTAAAGCTTTAGAAATAACTAATGGAATTAATTTTTCGGGAAATTGATATGGCCCATAATTATTAGAACACCTTGAAATAGTTACTGGTAGTTTAAAAGTCCTAGCATAAGCAAGCACTTGTAAATCTGCTCCAGCTTTAGATGCAGAATATGGGCTAGATGTTTTAATAGGATTTTCCTCACTAAAAGTTAAATCTGGCCTATCAAGTGGTAAATCTCCATATACCTCATCAGTAGAAACTTGATGATATCTTTTAATACCATATTTTTTAGCAGCATTCATTAAAGTCATAGTACCCAATATATTCGTATCAGCAAATAAATTTGGATTCTTAATTGAATTATCTACATGGCTTTCAGCTGCAAAATTAATTACATAATCAAATCCCTCTTCTTCAAATAACTTATCAACCAAGTCATTGTTTCTAATATCTCCTTTAACAAATTTAAAGTTTTCTTTATTTTCTAAAGATTTAATATTATTATAATTACCTGCATATGTTAGTGCATCTATACAAACGAAACTATCCTCTGGATATTTATTAACCATATAATGTAAAAAATTACTGCCAATAAATCCAGCGCCACCTGTTATTAAAAACTTCATAATTCCTCCTACAATCCCATATTATTATTTTCTGAAATGTTAATTAAATATTGCCCATATTCAGTTTGTTTTAATTGTTCCCCTAAATTTCTTAATCTAATAGAATCTATAAAACCTCTACGATACGCTATTTCTTCAATGGAAGCAACATACAATCCTTGAGTATTTTGTACAGCTTCAATAAAATTAGAAGCCTTTAGCATATTTTCAGGAGTACCGGTATCAAGCCAAGCTATTCCTCTCCTAAGTACCTCAACCTTCAACTTTCCTCTTCTTAAATATTCATTATTAATAGATGTTATTTCAATTTCACCTCTAGCAGATGGTTTTACACTTTTGGCAATTTCTACAACCTCATTATCATAAAAATACAAACCAGGAACAGCATAACTAGATTTAGGATTTTGTGGTTTTTCCTCAATCGAAATAGCTTTAAAATTTTTATCAAATTCAACTACTCCAAATGCCCTTGGATCTTTAACACTGACCCCAAATATAGTTGCTCCATCTTTATTATTAACAGCATCCTCTAGCTTAATAGATAATCCTTGCCCATAAAAGACATTATCCCCTAAAATTAAACATACATTATCTTTTCCAATAAAATCTTCACCAATAATAAAAGCTTCAGCTAATCCTTTTGGTTCTTTTTGTTCTTTATAAGATATGCTTAAACCTATTTCATTTCCGTTACCCAATAGTTTCTCATATAATGGTAAATCTGTAGGCGTTGAAATAATCAATATATCCTTTATGCCAGCAAGCATTAATGTTGATAATGGATAATATATCATTGGTTTATCATAAAGTGGCAATAATTGTTTAGAGACAGCTTTTGTCATTGGATACAATCTTGTGCCCTTACCACCAGCAAGAATAATCCCTTTCATAAATAATCAACCTCCTAATAATTATTTATAATTTTAATAATATAATTTATCTCTTCATCTGTCATTTTATAAAACATTGGAAGAGATACCTCTTTTGCAGCATATTCTTCCGCTAAAGGATAGCTTAAATCATTTAATTCCAAATATGCCAACTGTTTGTGAATAGCAGTTGGATAATGAATTAAACACTGAATTCCATTTTCAGCCATATATTTAACAAATTGTTCCCTATCATCAACTAAAATTGCGAAAATATGCCAAACATGTTTATTATACGAGGCCACAAGCGGTAATTTGATTTTTGGATTCTTTATTTCATTCAAATATCTACATGCCACTTTATTACGGAATTCATTCCATCTATCTAAATTTGGTAATTTAACATCTAAAATTCCAGCCTGAATCTCATCTAATCTAGAATTAATTCCTTTATAAATATGTTTATATTTTTCAAATGAGCCATAATTACTTAATGCTCTTACCCTTTTAGCAAGGTCTTCGTCATTAGTAGTTATGCAACCACCATCACCCATACACCCCAAGTTTTTACCAGGATAGAAACTAAACTCTGCTATATCACCTAAAGAACCAGCTTTTCTACCCTTATAAGTTGCTCCATGAGCCTGTGCAGCATCTTCTACTACCTTTAGATTATACTTATGAGCAATATCCATTATAGGATCCATATCTGCACATTGTCCATATAAATGAACAACCATAATTGCCTTAGTTCTTTCCGTAATTGCTTCTTCTATTTTATCTACATCTATTGTAAAAAAATCATTAGGCTCTACAAAAACTATTTTAGCACCAACAGCAGTAATGGCTAAAGTCGTAGCAATAAAAGTATGAGAAGGAACAATAACCTCATCACCCTTACCAATACCTAAAGCAAGTAGAGCTAAATGAAGTCCTTCTAATCCATTACCAACTCCAACGCAATATTTAGTGCCAATATAATTTGCAAAATCCTCCTCAAACTTCTTGCACTTGTTTCCACTAATAAAATAACTTTTATCAATGGTATCCATAATGTCATGGTTTAATTTTTCTCTAATTTCATCATGCATCCTTGTAAATTCTGAAAACACTACCTTCATTATAAACCTCTCAATCATTACATTTAATATACCATAATTTATCAACAATTTTTCATTTTTTAATAAAATTTTTTTATTTGTTCTTTTTAGCCCAATAAGATTTTACATATTCATCATAATTTCTTATATAATCTTTTTCATCATAACACATAGACGCTAATACTAACAAAGTAGCATTATCACTAAAATCATACATTTCTCGCCATATCATTTTATCCACAAACAATCCTTTATTAGGACTATCTAATAAAACCACTTTTTCGTCCTCTGGAGTTTTTAATTTTATTTTTACGCTTCCACCTAAACATATTAAAATCTGTTGCAAATCATTATGAGAATGAAATCCCCTTGAAATATTGCCGGGAACATTATAAATGTAATAAATCCTTTTTACTTCAATCGGCAAATCTTTAGGGTACTCTAAAGCAACTAAATTACCTCTATTATCCCCATGTTCATTAAATTCAAATATCTTTACATCTATCATTCTATACCTTCTTTTTTCTTTTTCTTTTGCATTTTATTAAAATATTTTTGATAATTAGTATATTTCCATGCTAAATTAGTACTATCTAAATATTCATTATATAATCCAGGAATATATTCATCATATTTACAAATATAAAACATGTATTTATCTATTATTAAATACTTATACTTCTTTGGTGCTTTCTTCAAACTAGGAATTATATAATTGGTATATACTTTAATAATATCCCTATAATAAATCTCTATATTTTTAGGAATCTCTTTAAAATTAGAATGACTAATTCCACCATCTCTATGTAATAAAGATACATTATTAATAAATCTAATTTTCTCTCCATGTGAAGTTAACTTTAACCAAAAAGGCCAATCTTCAACTAATTTATATTCTTCATCAAAATAGCCAACATTATCAAAAACTTTCTTATTATAAGCAGTAGCTCCTGAAACAAAAGGACATTCATTTGCTATATAATAAAATTGTTTTTTAGATGATAGTTTATTAAAAAAGCCCATGTTATCCTCATTTACAAATTTATAAGCCAATTCATCAACCTTTAATTTATTAGAGCACATATAAGCTTGACTAGTTATAATATCATTATTTTGAAGCTCTAACGCTAAATTGTTTAATACATTCTTATCATATAAAGCATCATCAGCAGCAAAAATAATTACATATTCGCCATGAGCCATATTTAATGCTTTATTAATTGTCTTAACTGTCCCGATATTTTCTTCATTAATAATAAAGTTCAATTCTTTAATATTATGAGACTTTTTATTAATATATTTTTTTATATCATCTAAAGGGAAATATTTACTACAATCATCAGTTATTATTAACTCTATATTATTATATTCCTGTAAAGCAATAGAATTTATAGCTTCATAAATGTATTTTTCTTGATTATAATTAGTTAGAATTATTGTAAATAATTTCATTCTATTTCTCCTTTATCATAAATTGATAGTATTCGTCACAAACTTCTTTACCACCTACTTTTTGAACAACACCATGCTCTAACCAAACAACTTTATCACACATTTTTTTAATTTGTTCAAGAGAATGTGAAACAAATAATACAGTTGTACCTCCATTGATCATACTAAGCATTTTATTTTCGCTTTTAGCTTGAAACGCTATATCTCCAACTGATAATATTTCATCTACAATTAATATTTCTGGCTCAACAACAGTAGCAACACTAAAAGCAAGTCTTGCTACCATACCAGAAGAAAAGTTCTTAACTGGAACTTCTAAAAAATCCTTAAGTTCTGAAAATGATACTATCTCATCAAATTTTGAATCAATAAATTCTTTTGAATAACCCATAACTGCCCCATTTAAATATATATTTTCCCTAGCAGTTAAATCCATATCAAACCCAGCACCAAGCTCTATCATTGGGCAAATATTGCCAAATGATGAAACTGACCCCTTAGTTGGTTTCATAACACCAGCAACTACTTTTAACAATGTAGATTTTCCAGCACCATTAGATCCAATAAAGCCTATTACTTCTCCCTTTTTCACTTGAAAATTAACATCTTTTAGTGCCCAAAACTCTTCTTTTTTCTTTTTAGCTTTTCGTTTATTTACATCAAACAAATCTACAAATCCCTGTTTTAAAGAAAAACCTTTTTCTATTCCTAAATTAAACTTCATAGAAACATTTTGAACATCAATCATTATATCTTTATTTTCCATCATATCACCTAAACATAATATATAAATTTATCTTGATTTTTCTTAAATACAAACATTCCAATTAATAAAAAACTTAAGCTTACAAAAATACATATTAACCATATATTTAAATTAGGTACTCTTGCATATAAAACTATTTCTCTTACAAACTTGATAATCCAATACAAAGGATTAAGTTTAAAAATCAATTGAAACTTTTCCGGTATTATTGCAAAATCATACATAATCGGAGTTACATACATCCATAATGTAATCATTACTCCATAAATATAAAACATATCTCTTAAAAAAACCGAAATAGTGGATAATATAAAACCCATACCAACTGTAAACATAAACAAACAAATAAAAGCAAAAGGTAATAATAAATGATATATATTAACACCTACACCTGTAATAAAAATTAATGCATATAATGGTATTAAAGTAAGTAAAAAATTAATTCCAACAAATAAACATTTAGATAAGGGAAATATATATTTAGGAATATAAACTTTATTTATTAATCCAAAATTACCAACTACACTACTCATTGCTAAATTAGACGCTTCACTATAATAGTTAAAAATAACTAATCCAGTCATTAAATATACTAAATAATTAACTCCAGGAGTACTCATTCTAAACATATTAGTAAACACTAATGCCATTACTGTCATAGTTAAAACAGGATATAATAAACTCCAAACTATACCTAAAACACTTCTTTTATATTTAACTTTAAAATCTCTACTAACAAGTTGAAATAATAAAAATTTATATTTTTTAAAATTTATTATTATATTTTTCATAACCATCCTCATTTTTCATTATACCAATTATTCCTAAATATTACCAGTAAGATAAACTTAAATAATTTAATATCTTCTTTTATTCTTTTTGGTTCTTGAATTAATCTATATAACCATTCTAAATGTAACTTCTTATAAATACTAGGAGCTGCTCTTAAATTACCTGATATTACATCCATAGATCCCCCTATTGGCATAACAAGATTAATATCTTTTAAACATTCCTTATTTCTAATAATAAAGTCTTCTTGTTTAGGACTACCTAATGCTACAAATAATATATCAGGCTTGCATTTCTTAATCTCACTTAATACTAAAGATTCATTACTATACCCATTAATATACCCACAAATATTTATATTTGGATATTTATTCTCTAAAACTTTTTTAGTCTTTTCAGCAACGCCTTCTCTAGACCCATATAAAAATATTTTTTTATCTAATCTACTAGCCATTTCACATAAACTTAAAAACAAATCAATCCCAGTTATTCTTTCTTTAATTAATCCATGATGAATTTTACTAGCATATACAACTCCAATACCATCTGGTATATTATACTTTTCCTTGCTAATTTCCTTAATAATATTTTTATTGTTATAAAAATTAACCATAATTAAAGGATTAATATTATATATAATATTATTTCTTTTATTTATAATATCTTTTTCTATATTTTCTAATAATTTTTCTTTATTTAAAGTACAAATGTTAAACCCTAGAATTTTTTCCATTCTACCCTCTTTTATGCTCAAATAAAATATCTGTTTTAAATATCAAAACCACAGTTATTATCAATAATCCAAAATATAATAAAACTGCTAATTTATTATCTCCTAGGGCATAGAATATTGAAATACAAGCACATATTAAATCAAAAGCATACATTATTAATACAGTCTTCTTAGTAGATTTATTAAGTTTTAATAATTGATGATGGATATGTGATTTATCAGCTTTACCAATATTCTCACCCTTTAATATTCTTCTAATAATAGCAAGTACTGTATCTAATATCGGTAAAAATAATATAATGATAGGTACTATTAAAGAAGTAACTGTAGTAGCTTTATAACCTAAAAGCGCTATTACAGATATCATAAAACCTAAAAACATACTCCCAGTATCTCCCATAAATATAGAAGCCGGATTAAAGTTATATACTAAAAACCCTAAAGTGCTACCAAGCATTATTAAACAAAGGATAACATCTAAACCATTTAATCTATTTAAAAAATACGCTATAACAGCTACAGTTAAATAAAATATTGATGATGTACCTGCTGCAAGTCCATCTAAACCATCAATTAAATTAATCGCATTAATAATTGATACTATAAATAAGACCGCTAAAGGATACCCCCACACTCCAAAATTAATACTTAAACCAAATGCACTTATCATTGGCAAATAAATATTACCATAACATACTACTACTAAAGCAGCTATTACTTGAACAATAAACTTATGTTTTGCTTTAATAGGTTTTATATCATCACATATCCCTAATATTATTAAGATAAAACCACCTATTAATATTGATAACATTTGAGTACTTAGTTCTCCAAATAAAATATACCCTAATAAAAATGATAAAAATATAGCAAGTCCTCCTAATCTAGGAGTAGGTTTAGTATGAACCTTTCTTTCGTTGGGAATATCTATTGCATTAATATGTACTGCTATCTTCTTAACAATTGGAACTAATATTAAACTAGATAAAAAACATATTAAAACAATTAAAAATATATTATAACCATTAACTGTAAAATCCATAATTATCTTTCCTTTACAATATTATTATACAATATTAAAGCTAAAATAAAAAGCAAAGTTACTTGCTCTTTTTATATTTATTTATCATTTTATGATAAACATAAGTCATTCCTTTTAATAATAAATTAACAAAATATGATAGTATTAAAGAACTAATAAACACTATTAACACTACTAGAGGTGCATAATAAACTGCTTCATCAAATCTATAATGACTATTTAAATAATTGTAAACTAATGTATCACATATTTTAGATAATAAGTACGCCCCAAATACTAAATCAGATATTTTTATAATAAAAATTTTTAATTTATAAGATACTCTTGTAATCCTAATACTTTTTAACAAATTAAATGTTAATACCGTAAGAATAAACGGCAAAATTCCATACCATTCTCTATTATGAAAAACGTCATTGTATATAGTTCCTCTTGATTTTAAAAATATAAGTAATCCAAAAAATAAAACTAATCCAATAATTAATAATAAATTATTTCTTTTTGATATTTTTAATTTATATTCACTTAAATAAGCCCCAACAAAATAATAAGTTATAGGGTAAAAATCCATCCACCATGATGGAATTATTATCCCTAAATTATTAACAAAAACACTAGGCAAAATAGTAAGTATAAATAATGTAATTATTAAATACTCTTTTTTTCTTCTATTTAAATTATGATAAAGAATATTCAAAAATGGAATTAGTAAATATAATCCAAAATACATATTCATATACCAAGCATAATTATTATTATAATGAAATATATAACTAATTTTCTCCATAAAAGATATATTTAATTTATTATTATAAATATCAAATAATAGACAAATAAAGCTTATAATAAAGAATAATAATAATCTTGGGATAATCTTTATATAATAGTTCATTTCTAGTTTTTTCTTATTATTTAAATAACCAGTTAATACTATAAATAATGGTACACATATTGTAAGAAAAAGTTTTAAACATACTAAAACATAATATTTAAAATTTGGTTCAATAGTCATAGCATAAAAGTTAGGATAAAGAAAAAAATGAATAAATATTACACAAAACAATGCAAATATTCTAATAATATCTAAATTAATAATTCTATCCTTATTCATACTATCACCATAATAAATATACCAAAATTAATAATTTACATCAATTAAATATAAACCACTAGCAGGTACTGTTAAATATCTTACTTTTTCACCACTATCAAGCATTTTCTTAATAATTATAGGTTCTTCCTTACCTTCTCCAACAAGAATTAAAGCACCTACCATATTTCTAATCATATATCTATAAAAACTCTTACCAGTAAAACTAATTAATAATATATCTTTTTTCTTTTTTATTTTAATACTACTAATTATACTATTATAATTATCTCTATCACCAGATGTAAAAGCCTTATAAGAATGCATTCCAATTAAATATTTAGCTGCCTTTTTCATTTTTTTAATATTTAAATCATGATTATAATTATAAATATAATCATTATCTATTGGATCATATTCTCCTAAATTAATAACATATTCATAAGTCTTGCCCAAGGCATCAAATCTAGCATGAAAATCACTTGACACCTCTATTACTTCATTAACATAAATTGACTTATCAATTAAAGAATTTAATGCCTCCTTTAATCCACCAATAGGAATATTTACATTTAAATCAAAAGATACTCCTTGATTAAAAGCATGAACACCTCTATCTGTTCTTCCCGCCCCCTTAACCATTACAACAGATTTATTAATTATAGTTAAAGCTTTTTCCAATTCTTCTTGAACAGTTTTATAATTATTAAGTTTTTGAAATCCATAAAACTTACTGCCATCATAACTAATTTTAGCTAAGTACCTCATTAAAAAACACTCCTATAAATAGCTTTTAATAACTCTTTACCATCTAAAGTATAATCTAAATTAGCCTTCTTATTATTAGCTAAATCTATAAATTTAATAATAGGTGGTTTATCTAATAATCCTTGTTTAATCGCACTTATAATATCACCTTGATACTTAATAATCTTATTATTAGATATAATTATATGTTTAGCACACTTATTAATAAATAAAACATCATTAGATATTATAATAAAACATGTTTTATCACTAGCATTAACATATTTAATAAACTTAGATATTTTAGACTTTATCTTATAATTAAATCCTAAATCAAAATTATTAAGAACTATTACATCAGGTTTTAAAGAACAAACCTTCATTAACATAATTATTTTTCTATCTGAATAACATAACTCATCATACTTCTTATTTAAAATGTCACTATTTATACCAAAATAATCAAAATAATCCTTATTGTTAATAATCTTTTTAACTTTAGTATTTTTAATCTTAATACTATCTAAATCACTAACAATTGTATTTAAATCTTTAATATCTCCAAATAATCCAATAAAATTATGATTATTAAAATACCCTTTATCTTTTAAATTAGCATACATTACTTCCATAATTCACCAACTAAAGCTTTCATATCAAAATACTTTTTCTTAAGCAAATCATAATAATTTAAATTAGTACTAAGTTCAACAATAAAAGGTTCTTTCATATCAATTTTATTTAAAACTTTACTATTAGATAAAACATTTTCTGT
>ODAJ012044445.1_pt1 | contig 18162 bp, 16 predicted proteins | sample 1539241 | NCBI WGS metagenome assembly ODAJ01 (sample SAMN02144231, study PRJEB22623) | gut metagenome | biome: sheep rumen | host: Ovis aries | place: New Zealand | reverse complement strand
GTCTCGGCGGTCGGCTGGCTTATTTATAAAATTACAGTCAAACCACCAACACCACCCACACCAACGCCAACAGGGGAATCATCAGCGCCGCCGGAAATCACTCCGGCATCAGAAACCCCAGCTGTTCCAACGCCTGAGAATTCAACACCGTCTGAAACATCTACCGGGGTAGATGAACACGAATATACAGCACCTGCGCTTCTGCTGACGTCCTTCGGAGGAGAGACGACCGGAGATGAGCTGGTCATACACACGGATGTACATGATAACTATAACAACAAGTATGACTCCGGGCTTGGCGGAACGCGAAGCAGCGTTGAGAATATTACGGAGTACTTGATTGGAGATCAGTATAAGTATTTCAGCTTCCGCGTTGTATTAAACTATGAAAGACGGACGGATTATCATCCGGATACCTACGTGCGGGTTTATGCGGACGGGTCGCAGGTATATAAATCGAAAATCGTACGCAGCGGATTCAAACCGGAAGATGTCACTTTGGACGTGAGAGGTGTTGAGAAACTGAAGATCGGCATCTGCGGCTGGGGAGATATCCGTGTTGTTGACCCGGTGCTCCACAATGATGAAGGATATAAGCAGTATTCAACAATGGTGCCTTATTCTAATAAGCAGGATCTCGACCGTGTGCCGCTCTCGTATTTGGAGTATTGGAACGGTTCCAGCGCCGAAGGCGGACTCCGGTACATTACGACAACAATACGTGACGAAAGTGGGAACATTTACAGTACCGGCTACTGCGGAACACATGAAGATCAGGACAACTGGGTCGAATATGATATCTCAGACTGCGGTTTTAAAAAACTCACCGGCACGGTCATTATGAATGCGGAACCGGGAGGTGTAGACACTGTGACACCGGTAGTCGCAGTCTATGAAGGTGCCTGGCTGAGGGAACTCTATAAATCTGAGCCGGTAACCAAAGGCACAAGTATTCAGCACTTTGAAGTGAGTCTTAAGAATGCGCCGCAATTCAGGCTGCAGATCAGCGGCAGATATAATATCAGACTTGTGGACTGTTATATAAGTAAGTAGACCTCTGTATACGGGGAGAAAATGATGAGGTGTAAAAACTGCGGAAAAATGAAAACGGAGAGTGGAAATTTCACAGTTATACCGGAGACCTCTCTTTGAATCAGAATTGGTCGGTATATAATGCGTCTGTTTCATAAGCTGCATATGAAGTAACAAGCCATAGTATATAATGCTGTGCAAATGAAAAAAGAATTCGGAAGGGGAAGAAAGAAAAGTGAAGTATTGTAGTATAGGATTCAGACTGGCTGCGCTCATCTGTATATGCACCCTGTTTTTCGTCACAGGATGCGGCGCAGGCAGTAATCAGAGTGGAATTACGGAAAGTGCAGCTGCCCGGAATGACAGAGGGGAAACAGATACCGGCAGCGATGCGGATATAACGACAGGACCGCCCGCATCCCCTGAAACGGGTTCGGTCACCGCTGCGGCAGGGGTTCATGCTTTCCCTGAAATGGATTCAGCCACCGTTGCGGCAGAGCAGGTAGGGGGACTGGTCACAGACGCAGAGACTCTCCGGGCTGTAATCGACATAGCGGAGCAGAGCGCAGATCAGACCGTACTTGAGTATGCAGAATTTACGACAGAAGAATTTCTGGCGGAGGTGGCTGCAGTTTATCAGATTGCCCATGATAACGGATACGTTTACGGCGATTCCCAGACGACGCCGCCCTGTGAGGACGGTATTATCAGCTGCGACAGACTGATAGCCCGGGCTTTATGGAATCTGGGGATGACTGATCAGCCGGAAAAGGGAATGAACGTCGGCAAGGAAGTCGCATATCTTACTACACATGGATTTGAGCTCGTGACAGATCAGAGCCGGCTTAAGCCGGGAGATATTGTGATGCAGGATAACGGAGTCAGTGGAATCCCCAACTGGAGATGGCACACATTCGTACTCGTATCCTACGACCCTGAGACTACAATGTGTGAGAAGTATGACTGTGGACATTTTACGCCTGAAGGTAAAGACAGAATTTCTTCAGAGCAGCCTTTTGTGTGTCCGCTTGCGGATTATGGCATACAAAGAAGATTTGTCTGCGGACTACGTTTGAGACAGAGACCGGAAGATTGATATAGGACGCAATATGATGCTGTTATCATAGACATATGGCTTCATATTGCGTTTTTTTACATCTGCAGGTTGATGCGCCTTCGCTATCTGTGACAGAGACCGTTCATCCTAAAAAAGATTCCTTCTGTCGGATAAGAACAAAACTTGTTTGTCTGTGATATACTCTTATAAAAGAAAGGAAAACCGTGATATGAGAATCGCAAAGAACAAGCACGTCTTAAAGATTATTATCGGGAGTTTATCCGTGATACTCGGTCTCGAAGCCGGATTAATACTGTATGCATTCACGTTGGGCGGGGGCAGTCTTCGAAGAAATCTGGATCTCGGCAATAAGTACCTGTTAGAGATGGATTATGCCGGTGCTATACAGGCATTCTCAAAAGCGATAGAGATTGATGGAATGAGCAAAGATGCATATATTGGACGCGGAGATGCGTATAAGGCACTTGGAGATTATAAAAATGCCTGGGAAGACTATGAGAAAGCGGAAGAACTTTCTGGCGAAAATACGCTTCTTGATGAAAAAATCGGCAGAAGTGATTTCCGGGTCGTATCAACGGAAGGCGGAGTGGGAGAGGCTTTCGTCAGCCTTCTTGGGGAGACGCACAGCTATGAATTCATGACGGACAGTGACGGATATTTTAGGGAAACTTTGTTTCCTGAAACATACCGTGTCCATGTGACGAAAGAGAACTATAGAACAGCCGAATCAATTATTCCAGCTGGAAACGGCGCTGTGCATGCCGAGGATATTCATCTGGAACTTGATCGTATACCATTTACATATGAAGTGCTTAATACTTTTATGAGTCAGGGATATCTGTCCGCAGCGTCATACACGCCTGACAGGTATGCACTGATAGATATTGATAAAAACGGAGTGCCGGAAATTGTTTTTGCAGATGATAATGAAGTTGGTTCTGGCCAAGTGGATTCAGCTTATGAAGTATTCTGCTATGATGACAACCAGGGAGTTATAAGATCTGCCGGAAAGTTGACCAATGCATTAAGACATTACGGGATTTATTATACGGAATCCCTTCCTGGCCTGTTCACGTATGAGCGAACTTCCGGATCGCACATGGATTATGTTTATGAATTTGACGGATCTCATATGAACTGGCGGTTTAATTCAGGATGGCAGAGGACAGAGGTCGATCCATACCAGTACGAAGTCATATATGAGGATGCATCAGGTCCGGTATCCGAAGGAATATTTGATATTGACAACTATACTTCTGAGTATGGGAAAATATCACCAGAGATTACATTTGAGATTACTATGCAGGGTTTCAACCCGCAAGTCAGCCTTACGACCAGCGATATACAGGGCTGAAGAAACGATGGTATTGAGGAAAGAGTCTTTGCCAGGGAAGATATCAGGGCAGTCGTCAGGCGACTGAGCGCTTTACTCTGATAAATCAGAGTATTATAATCATAATTATTGAATGCAATCTGTTTTAGGAGGATGCTGACATGTTTTGTCCGAAATGCGGTTACAAAAATCCGGATGATGCGAGATTTTGCGGCAAGTGCGGGGAGATGCTGCCTGCCCCTGATGAGGACTTCAATGGTCAGGATGATGAGTTTACGCAGCCGACGGAAATCATGCTCGGGGATGTAAACGACAATGCACCTGCGGCTGTGAGTGACGCTACCGAGCGGGTTTTCAGCAAGACTGCGCAGCAGGTAGAGGCACCGAGGGTGCCGGAAACGGGAAATCAGGATAGGGGAATGGAGGCGGCCGCTGCTACAGAGGGGATTAATTCGACACCCGGATCATGGCGGGTTCCAGCTGCCGCACAGGGCGACACTGGCGCTCAAAATACAAATTCCGCACACGCACAGAACCCGTATTATATTCCCCCTGCCGAGGTTATATCTGGTGGGACCCCGCAGAAAGAGGATGAAATCCCTGAGAACAACACTGCGCTGATCATACTGATTATTGTTCTTATTACACTGATCATTTTGGTAGGTATATTTGCATTTGCCTACATGAACGGGATTTTAGACATCTGATCGAAACTGAGGGGATATAGAATGAGTGAGGAATTATTGTATCAGGGTCAGCGTCTCGGCGATGGCGGACGATACATCATCAGACAAAAAAAAGATGAGGGCGGCGGCGGAATCATTTATCTGGCATTTGATCAGAATCTGCAGATGGAAGTAGCCGTAAAGCAGATCAAGGACGGAATGCCTTCATATCTGGAAAGCCGTGTGGAAGTCGATATCCTGAAGAAACTGAGCCATCAGCATCTGCCGAAAGTACTCGATTTTGTTGAGTATGACGGTGCGATGTTCACTGTCATGAATTATATTCAGGGATTCAGTCTGGCGAAAGCTCTACAGAACCAGGGCAGGTTCATGCAGAGGGATGTTCTTCGATGGGCTATCGATATTTCAGACGCGCTTGCATATCTGCATTCACAGACCCCTCCGGTCATTCACAGCGATGTGAAGCCGGGGAACATTATGTATGATCCCCAAACGAGGCAGGTCACACTTATCGATTTTAATATTTCACTTGCATTTAAGAAAAATCAGTTGGAATCGACCTGGGTCACCAAGGGGTATTCACCTCCCGAACAGTTCAAAACACTGGCGGATTATTTTACAGCGGTGGACAATACCTATGGGCAGACAAGGACCGACCAGGAAAGGTACGGCAATGTTCCGGGGGCTTATAACAGCGGCCCCACCCATGTTTTTGACCGGTATACACTGCCCGTCGTTTCTCAGACGATCGGACGCGGCGTAGATACCAGATCGGATGTGTACAGCTTCGGGGCAACGATGTACCATCTTCTGACAGGTCATAAGCCCGACATTGATTTTAATAAGATAGTTCCTATCAGCCGGTATAATATCGGGCTTAATCCGAGCTTTGCGTCAATCATAGAAAAGTGCATGGCTCTGAATCCCGATGAACGGTATAAAGACGGCAGGGAGCTCAGTTATGCGCTTCATCACATCACGGAGATTGATGAGGAGTATATAGCATATAAAAAAGGCGTAAAGCGCAGAAAAATTGCCAGTATAGCCTTGATTGCTGCCGGTGCGGCCATGATGCTGGGCGGCTTCACATTAAACCGGAATATAAAGAATTCGGAATATAACAGTCTTATTGCCCGGGCGGAAGCCCAGATCGATTCCGGAAACTTTACAGAAGCGCGTGATCTGGCCGATGAGGCGAAGAAAATTGATGCCTCCAGGATGGATGCTTATCTGGTAGAGGTGACAAGTCATTATAAATCAGGAGAAAACGCCGAAGCTATCGAAAAGGCTAATGAGGTACTTGGCAGCAGTACAATAAAAGGCAACGATCAGGTAGAGGGAGACGTATATTTCGTTCTCGGAGATTCCTATATGGAAGATGAACGATATAAGGACGGAACCAATTGCTTCAGCAAAGCGCTGGAACTGTATGACGGCAATAACCTGTACTATCGCGATTATGCTGTATGTCTCGCGCGCGGAGGCGACCTGGACGAGGCTGAGAATATTCTTGATAAGGCGATCAAGGCGAACCTGGAGCAGGATTCGGTGGAATACGCGCAGGCGGAAATCGCATTTGCCAAAAACAACACTGAGGAGGCGGTCACAAAGTTCCAGGATGTTTTAAACACCGGAACGGATAAGGAGCTCAAGACCAGATCTATCCTGATGCTGTCCAAGTGCTATATCGAACTCGGTGATATTGACAGGCGAATTGACTTCCTCACCGAGCAGTCCACCAAAGCGGATGTTTCGATTCAGACCAGAGTGACACATGAGCTTGCTGACGCGTGGCTGACGAAAGCACAGACCGTCCCAATGGACAGCGTCGAGACTGCGGACTGCTATACAAATGCCCTGTTCAACTATCAGAAAATGTATAGCGGCGGCAACAGAACGCTTGAACTTCTGTGCAGTATCAGTGTCTGTCAGCAGAACTCCGGAAGAGAAGAAGAGGCCCGTGTGACGTCCGATGAGATAATACAGCTGTTTCCCGACAACTACCGCGGATATTGCAGAAAAGCCTTTGTGCTCGCAGCCATTGAACAGAAAAAAGACCCGGCGGAGAAGAATTATACTGAGTTTAACGAGGTGTTCCAGAAGGCGAGAGAGCTTTCCGAAAAAGAAGGCGCAGAAGGGTCGGAAGACATGGCGAACCTGATCAGGACATACAACAGTGCCCGCGAGGAGGGATGGATCTAATGAATGCAGGGATTATAATGATGATCGTGGGCGGCATACTTACGGGATCCGGCGTGATCCTGGGGATTCTTGAAATCGCGCTTGGCCCGTCCCGCCGGGAAAAGATACGAAAACGCATGGCAGATAAATATTAATCTCCTGATAGTCCGTTCGACCCAATTGGATGACCATTCATCCGATTGATGAGAATTCGGCGAATCGTGTGATAGTATAGAACCATCGAAAGAAAAACATATACTCAATAAAAAATATGAGGAGGATAGAAATATGGCAGAAATCAAGGTGACATCACAGGTACTTAGGAACAAGGCAAATGATCTCAAGGGCTATATAGGCAAGTTCGAATCTGAGAGGCAGAATCTTATTACAGCAGAAAAGACGTTGATGTCGACGTTCGAAGGAGATGCGGCAAATGAGTTTAACCGCAATTTTACAACATTTGATTCACAGATGGCAAATTTCAAGAAGGTCGTTGACGATTATGTGGTAAAGCTCGAGTCGATGGCAGAGGCTTATGAGCGCAGTGAAGCCCAGGCCGCTCAGGCAGCCGGCCAGAAGTAAAGTTGATATCTTGCGGATAGTGTGTGAAGAACAGAAAGATAAAGGAGAATCGATATGGCTATTAATATCAGAGTAACACCGGAAGAACTCAGAAAGGCATCCCAGACATTTACAAACAGCAATACTAACATCGGAAGTGCGACACAGAGCATACTGAACATTGCTCAGGAGCTTCAGGCTACCTGGGGCGGTGATGCGGCAACAAGCTATTACAACAAGCTGAACAGCCTGCAGGGCGGCATGTCAAAGATGCAGGCTATTATCACGAAAGAAGCTGCCAATCTCGAACAGATGGCAGAAATTTATGAGACAACTGAGAAGTCCAACATTGAGCTGGCCAATTCGCTTTCCAAAGAGGATTTTGTCTGATTCCCGACGAATATGTAAAGGAAAACTGTTATGAGTATAGTGCTTTCAATCTACAAGCCTGACAGTGCATTTCGGGAAGTGGTACTTACTGACCGGGGGAACACCCGAATGCAGGTATTGGTAGAGAGGAACCTCTTTCATCTTCCCAGAGATATATTCCTCAATCTGGAGAAGGATGAAGATGCCGGATGGAAGCTCACATCAGGAAATTATAAAATCAGAAAAAAGAATAGTAAAGAAGATTTGACTGAGACCGCCATTTATGACGGTCTTAGTCTTGATATTATTATTGAACAGAGATTTAAAATCACTATTCTTGTCTATGAGCAGCAGCACCCTCTCTGCGTATATAAAAAATATGCCCTGAATGATAACGATGAGATTACCTTTGGCAGCAATCCGAATAATGCCGTCCAGTACGTACTGGAGAACTATGTAACCCATGATGCTCACTGTACAATTCAAGTCAAAAACGGAAAGGCATATCTGATCGACCGCTCAGTGAACGGAACGTATCTCAATTACAGACGTGTCCCATCTCAAAAAGATAATCCCAATGCACGCCCTACACTCTTAAAAGTAGGGGATAGTATACGTATATTCAGGCTGAATATTATTTATCTGGGCAATATGATTGCTGTTTATGCCCAGGATGGAATGTCCATTTCGCGTACGCCTCTCACAGCGGAGGAAATCAGCGAATATACGGTGGCTGAGCCGCCTTCCGGTATTCAGAATTCAGATAAGGAATTTCACCGTGCGCCAAGAATCATTCCGGCAATTAATGAAGAGCCTGTAGAGATCGAAGCTCCTCCGGCTGCTCAGAACGCGGATCCGCAGCCGCTTTTTATGACAATCGGACCGGCATTTACAATGACTATTCCGATGCTTCTGTCAGGCGGCGTCACTCTTTGGCTCTCCAGAAAATCAGGTTCCGCGACCAGTCCCTTCATGTATACGGGAATTATTACTGCCATTGCGGCCGCATTCATCGGTGTCATGTGGGCTATTCTCAATGTCCGGAATCAGAAAAAACGCATGAAGAAGGCGGAGGAGAAGAGGCAGGAGCGATACCGTTCTTACCTTACAGAGATAAGTGACCGGCTTGAGTCAGATTCCTCTCAAAATGCGATGATTCTCAACCGGACGTATATCAGTGCGCTGGCAGCCTGTGAGATGAATGAGGACTCTGTTTCTCTGTGGAATCGCAACGCGACCCATGAGGATTTCATGAGCTATCGCATCGGTATCGGCGATATAGATTTCCAGGAGGAAATCAGCATCCCGAAAGAGCGCTTTTCACTGGTGGATGATGATCTTGCAGATCGACCGAGGCAGATCAGAGACCAGTTCCGGACACTGAAAAATGTACCGGTACTTCTCGATGTACGAAAAGAGAGACTTGTCGGTATCATCGGGAAAAAGAGCCGTGTGGAAGCCGTCGATATGGCAAGGAGTATTATTGCTCAGATCGTTACGGCCAACTGCTATACGGACGTAAAAATTGCTCTTGTCTATGATGAAAATGATGATGTCGACAGAGAAGCGTGGGATTTTATGAAGTGGTTCCCGCATGTCTGGTCCGAGGATCGTAAGATTCGTTTCATAGCGACCAATCAGGATGAGATGGGTGATGTCTTTTTCGCAATGTCCCAGATATTCCGCCATCGAATTGAGGAGAACAGTTTCTCTGACAGGGGCATTCTGAAACCGCAGTATATCCTGATCGTGAGTAATCCTAAGCTGGTCGAAGAGTCTATTATTTCGACGTATGTATTCGACCGCAATCAGAACATAGGGCTTTCGACGATCTTTCTTGCTGATATGTACCGCAATCTTCCCAATGACTGCGAGTGCATTATTAATTGTGCAAATAATACGATATCCTATACAAAGAGCAGCAAAGAAAGGGGTATTCCTGTCGAATTAGATCAGGTGAGCAATGAGCGTGTCCTGGCTCTTGCAAAACGCCTTGGCAATATCCGAGTGTCAGAATCCGGCGAAGAAGGTGAGATTCCGACAATGCTCACATTCTTTGACATGTATGATGTAGGAGGACCGGAGGAACTTCGGGCAGCTGAGCGCTGGAGACATGCCGATCCGACGGCTACGCTCAAAGCCATGATCGGCTACAAGACAGGCAACAGACCATGCTACCTTGACCTCAACGAAAAATACCACGGACCGCACGGTCTGGTGGCAGGTACGACCGGCTCCGGAAAATCTGAGACTCTGCAGACCTATATTTTATCTATGGCCGTATCCTACAGCCCGGAAGATGTCGGATTCTTCATTATCGACTACAAGGGCGGCGGCATGGCTAACCTTTTTGCAGGTCTTCCGCATCTGATCGGCTCCATATCGAACCTGTCCGGCAACCAGGTGCACAGGGCGATGGTATCGATCAACAGTGAGATCACCAGAAGACAGATGCTCTTTAATGAGTATGGAGTCAATAAAATTGATGCCTACACTTCGATGTACAAGAATCATGAGGCCAAAGAACCGCTTCCGCATCTCCTGATCATAATCGATGAGTTCGCTGAGATGAAAAGAGAGAAGCCTGACTTCATGCGGGAGCTTGTCTCCGTCGCTCAGGTCGGACGAAGCCTTGGTGTTCACCTGATTCTTGCAACGCAGAGACCGGCCGGCGCCGTTGACGGCAATATATGGTCGAACTCCCGCTTTAAGCTGTGCCTGCGTGTTCAGAATCGAGAAGATTCAATGGAGATGCTCCATAAACCTGATGCGGCATTCCTTACACAGACAGGTCGCTGCTATCTGCAGGTCGGCAGTGACGAGGTATATGATCTGTTCCAGTCCGGTTGGTCAGGTGCTTCTTATGACAAAGAACTCGGCGGAAGGAATCTCCTGATTGCCCAGATCCTGTCGGGCTCCGGAAAGGTCGATCTTGTAGGCAATGTCGCAAGAATCCGATTGAAAGAGAAGAGGCAGCAGGAGTGGATCGGCGATCTTATCCGTATTCTTGAAGAAACCGCCGATGAACTGGGTGAGGACATCTCCGCAAGGACTTTCAGTTTCCTCTCCCGCGCCGAATTTGCCGATCTGTTTTATAAGAAAGTCCAGAGAGAGTATCCGGAGTTTGAGAGAAGCCAGGCCACCAGCATGAGGATCGATGACTTTGTCACGGTCTGTAAGGCGGTCAAAGAAATGAACAGTGGCAGGATTACTGCTCCTTTGGTCATCGCCTATGCGGCACAGATGAGAAAACATCTGCCGGAAGTAAAATCTATTACTCAGCTGGAGACTGTTGTGGATTATCTCAGAAGAACCGCGGAAAGAGCCGGAATTCCCGAGATACGCAAACTCTGGCTTCCGCCTCTCCCGTCTGAGCTTTATCTGGAGGACAGAAAAACATTCAGAGAAAACTGTTTCGACGGAAACAGATGGCCGGATCCGCCAAGACGATTCCAGCTGCAGGCTGTGGTCGGTTATGGGGACGCTCCGGAGAACCAGGCCCAGATGGATGTCGGCATTGATTTTACGAACGGCATGCATCATATGATCTGCGGTATGATAAGTTCAGGAAAATCAACTTTCCTGCAGACTGCGGTCTATTCGCTCTGTATGACGTACGCACCTTCGCTGCTCAACCTGTATCTGATAGATTTCAGCACACAGCTTCTGACGGTATTTGACGGAGTTGCGCATATCGGCGGCATATTGACAGAGAACGATGTTGAAACGGATCACATCTCAAAGTTCTTCATGCTGATGAGAAAAATCATGGCAGAAAGAAAGCGCAAATACGCAGCTGCCAAACTGAACTTTGCGGATTATACCAATAAGAACGGTTGGGATGAACCCGCTATCGTGATCGTGATCGACAATTACGGTTCCTTCCGCGAAAAGACGCGTGAAATGTATGATTCTGACATGATGGAAATTGCCAAGAACGGAATCGGTTATGGCATCTATCTGATGATAACCGGCGGCGGGATAGGCATGAGCGATATACCCAGCCGGATTGCAGACTGCATAAAAACCGGAATCGCGCTTGAAATGACGGAGGTATACGACTACACGGAGATTCTGAGGTGCGGCAAGCCGGATGTTCTGCCGGAATCTAATGTTCACGGGCGCGGCCTCATCCTGAATAATGAAAAGGTCATAGAATTCCAGACAGCTCTGGCGGCTAAAAATGAGGACGGAGAAGACCGGAATGAATTGATTCAGAAAAAACTGTCCGAGATGAATGCGGCATGGAATGGACCCTGCGCAAGGCAGATTCCGAAGATACCGGAAAAGCCGGTCAGAAAAGAATTCGTCCGAATGGAAAACTATACCGCGCTTCTTGACGACAAGAGGTATATTGCGGCAGGTTACAACGCTGACGATGCGGATGTCTACGCATTGGATCTGCTCGAACAGTATATCACGGTAGTCATGGGCGCAAGGGCAAGCGGCAAATCCGTGTTCATGAAAAATATAATCCTCACCTGTCTTGACCGCGATGAGGACTGCATGATATTCGAAACGGGCGGAGGACGTGATTACTCCGGTATAGCTGAAGATTATCATATCTCCAGAGCGACCGACAGTGAAGCTGTGAAGCGCATGCTTTCAGATATATATCAGATCATGCGTGCGAGAATCCCTCTCAAGAAGGAGGGGCTTGCTGAGCGGCTCTCAGAGGAAGAGATGTTCGAAAAGGTATCCGGCACAAGGAGACTCAACGTTTTTATTGCCGATTTCGGATCATTCATAAAAGAAATATACGACAATACCAGCCCGGCCTATGATTCGAAAAATGCTTTTGAGCTCATTGCAGAGGTGGGACGGTTTTATAATATCTTCCTCTATATAGAGGTAAAGGATGCTGATCAGAATTCACTCAAAGCTGAACCGATCGTGAGGGAGATCATTGAAAATAGCCGCGGGCTCAGATTCGGAGGCAGGCTCAATGATTCGAAGCAGGTCTTCTACAGCTTTGACAATGTGAAAATTATGAATCAGGGAGCAAAAATGCCGCCCGGCAACGCTGTCGTTGCATGCGATGACAGCAGTGCGCCGATAGAAAAAATAGTCGTCCCTCTTTACCGGGGCTGACATAGATACGGACGGTTCCCGGCCTGACCCGGAGACTTGAAGGAGGATCGGAATGATTTCGGTATTTGCCTATGACAGAAATAAGGCGGATCGGGAAAATATAAGGAAGGCCTGCAGTGAGCAGGTCTTCCGGGTGCCTGACGAAGACATGACATTTACGGAGGCCTGGACTTCTGAAGGATTTGTGCGAAAGATCACTGACACTAAAAAACTGGATCTGCTTTATTATGAGTATATCAAGGGGACAGGTGTCGAAGCTCTCCGAGATGTGCGGAAACGGTACGACGATGCGATGGTCATGCTCATGACGGATGCGCAGGTTTCCCCGCTTGAGTACCTGAAACCGGGTGTAGCTCCGGATTCGCTGCTCATTAAACCGTATACATACGAACAGCTCAGAATGAGTAATGAGGAATTTGTGCAGACCTGGTTCATGAGGAACAGAGATGTTGATGATGAGGAGAAGTTTCTGATTGACACGAAAGGGGAGAAGGTATTGATCCCTTACAGCAGGATCTTTTACTTCGAGGCGCGAAACAAAAAGATGTATGTAAGAGCGGGCGATGTGGAATACGCATTTTACGACACAATTGACGCGCTTGAAAAGAAGCTGCCGCCTCAGTTCAAGAGATGTCACAGAAGCTATATAGTAAACATCGGTAAAATCAGGAAGCTCAGCCTGACAGATAACTACCTTGAAATGGACGGGGGAGTTACCGTTTCCGTATCAAGGCGATATAAAACATTATTCAAGGATCTGATATGAAATGGAAAAATATCTTTATCTGACACCGGATGAATATGAAGCCATGGTCTGCATCTCCGGGCAGACGCCGGTAACGTGTTTTTCCAAAATGAAATATCTTGAAATCGAAGATAGAAGAAATCGGCTGCTGACTCTTTACAATAAAGGATTTGTCGTTAATACCGGAGAAGCATTTGTCATCAATGCCGAATGGAAGGATGCATTTGCATGTATTCATACGGCTAAATCAGCACTGCATATTACAGCAGGGAACCCGGAAGTGCCGGATCTTCTTGTGTATGTCGGGAAATCCTGTGTTCTTCTCGAAAATATATCGACGAAAACAGAGTCAAATTATCGGCTTTCGTTTTGGGAACCGGCTGCCCTGGCGCAAATGCTGGCAGACAGTGATCACTTCCCAAAGATAAGGGTGGAACAGAGCGAAGCTGATATCTTAAGAAGGAGCGATGATTCCGTTATGCCCGAAGACGGGGCGGAGAAAATTGAATGCTCGATCACTAAATATGCTAACGGAAGTGAGGATGCGCTTTTTTCTGCCGGTTTTTTAAAAAAGGAACTGCTCTGGTATGTGATGAAGAATTCAGGAGATGCAAAGAGCATGGAACTGGCGGACTCCGGTACGGTCACCGGGATTCTGCAGCAACTCTTAGACGTCAGATTACCGCTGTAGGGAGGTTTTTATGATAGTAGTGAATGTCACCGTGTCGGCGCTTGAAAAGGTTTATAATATGAATCTGGAAGAAAAAGCGCTTATAGGGGATGTAATCGCGGAAATCGCGGGTCTTGTCGGACAAAAAGAGCATCTGAATTATGACGGAGACCTGAGAGAGATGGTCCTGGGATCGAAGGATCTGGGACTGGTCTTCAGCCGTGACCGTACTCTTGCGGATTACGGGATACTGACAGGGGCGGAACTGATCATTGTCTGAAATACCGTTTGTCGGATTTTGTGTACAGTTTATCGGATGTTATTATTTGCTTATTCATGGTGTAGTATATTATACATAGCTTAAGAGAGGTGATGATTATGTTGATCCGCACTGATCCGGATGTCTTAATGATAAAAAGTGAAGAACTGCAGAATCTTGCGAATCGTATGGTCAGGTACACGGATGAATTATATGAAATAGAGTCCGGTATGAGACGAATGTCATCCCTGGCTGAATGTGTTATTCCGGTGAGTGCACAGATAGGAAGACTGACAGAAGAAGCAAGGGCACTGCTTGCCAGTGCTGATGCCCTTAGCGAAATTGCGCTCCTGTATAGAAGATGTGAGCAGTCATCCGTGGAAACAGTATATGAGGGAACTGCTATTACTACAAAGTATGTTAAGGCAGACAAGGTAGGGAAGATTGACCCTTCACAAGCCGGAAGTTTCTGGTAAAAAAGCGATTATCTGCGGAAAGGGAGAAAAATGAGTATTATAGAGACAGATACAAGCTACATGAAACGGGATGTAGGGGAGATAACCCAATACATATCGGAATTAAAGAGCGCGGCGAGTGAACTTGAGACATTACTTGGTTCCCTGCACTCCGGCTGGGTAGGTGTGGCGGCAACTACATATGAAACTTCACTCCGCGGGGATCTTGACAGGCTGAAAAATCTGACAGCCCTCCTTGAGGAATTGAATAAGGGTACAGATTTTGCCCGGTCGAAATACGAGAGCTGTGAAAACAACATATCAGAAATAATTTCGTCGATTACGATTTAGGGAGGTGCCTATGCCGAATGTTCAATTAAGAGTGAATCCGGAAGAGCTGAAAAACATTTCAATACGCATTGAAGATCAGGCAGCAAGGGTCCGCAGTAACCTTCAGTCAATAAAAGATACAATGTCACAGACGGGATCCTACTGGTACGGAGACGCGGCTGAAGCTGACAGATCAGAGTTCACAGGTCTTCGGGAAGAGATGGATACCTTGATCAGCAGTTTGATTAATCAGCCGCAGAAACTGCGTCAGATTGCCGGAATCATGGAATCAACGGAAGGAAATAATGTTATTCTGGCAAATGGACTGTCGAAAGAAGAGTTTGTCTGATAACTCCGGGGGAACAGAGATATGAGTGAAATATTAGATATAGTACTTGATATTGAAGAAGCAGGTAAAAAAGCACAGGAACTTGAAAATCTGGCTTCGCAGCTGGAGAAGATCTCAGACACTGAGCTTGATGAAATTCTTACAAGTATTCAGAACGCGTGGAAAGGTGATAACGCCACGGCATTTATAAAGAAGGGAACGACCCTGGCCGGAAATATCAACACATCCGCCGGTCAATTGCGGCGAATAGCGGAGACGATCAGGACTATTGCCAAGAATCTGCAGGCAGCCGATGCACAGGCAGCTGCGACTGCAAGTAAGACTTGATCTTGAGCCTGTGACTAAAGGTATAAAGAAGAGGAAAAACAGATGCCTAATTTTGAGAATCAGACTGTCAGGTTCGCGCCTGGCAGTTCACCATATAAGCCAGCAAACAATTCATCCGGAACAAAGCTATTAATTTTTGACGGAGATAAAGCGCCGGCTGAGTACGACCTGCGAAGTTTCGGAAAGAATATAATAACTTTCGGCAGAAATCCTGAGAACAATGATATAGTCCTGACGTCCAAGATCGCCAGCAGACAACATGGATATTTTGAACTGCGGAATGGCCGAATCTTTGTGTATGATCAGAACAGTATGAATGGGCTGATACTGAATAGTACATATATTCAGAGCGCCGCATTTGGCGGAGGCGATATACTGCGCATAGATGATCCGAAGAACGATATACAGAATAACATTCTCATGATGCTGAATACCGAGGAGGCTTCGTCGTGGAAAAGCGTGAGATTGGATAGAGATGTCTTTACCATAGGCCGGGCTGCGGGTAATTCTCTCCAGCTCGGTCATATCAGTGTCTCTTCAAGGCATGCGCGCATCGTACGGAATCAGGGAAGGTTCATACTGTATGACGAAAACAGCACGAACGGCACATACGTAAACGGCATAAAGGTCACCGGTGCACGGCCTCTTTCTGAAAAAGATGTCATTATTATAACGAATACTAAGCTGATTTTTTCTAACGGTTATCTGTTCTACTGCACATATACGCAGGGCATAGGTATTCACGTATCGAATATCGTCAAGCAGGTAAAACAGAAAAGGAAATCGAAAGTTATCTGCAATGGCGTCACACTGGATATCAGACCAGCTGAACTGGTCGCCATTATCGGCGGTTCCGGCGCAGGAAAGACGACGCTCATGAATGCAATCTGCGGATACAATAAGCCGACATCCGGGCAGGTCATTATCAATGGTGAGAGCCTGTATGACAGGGACACTTATGAAGCACTGAAGAATATCATAGGATATGTGCCTCAGCAGGATATTGTGTACGATAACCTGACACTCTTTGATATGCTTAATTATGCGGCAAAGCTCAGGCTGCCGGATGATGTCACCCGGGAAGAGAGGGAAAACCGGGTCCTTTCCGTTATCCAAACGGTAGAGCTCACAGAGCAGAAGGATAATATGATACGCTCCCTCAGCGGCGGTCAGAAAAAGAGGGCATCGATTGCGGTAGAGCTTCTGTCTGATCCGCAGCTGTTTTTCCTGGATGAGCCCGCATCAGGTCTCGACCCCGGTACGGAACGCAACCTGATGAACACATTAAAGAATATGACTAAATCGGGGAAGACTGTAATCCTTGTCACCCACAGTACACTGAATCTTCAGAACTGTGACAAGATCCTTTTCATGGGAAAGGGTGGAAACCTGTGCTACGCCGGAGATTACGAGTCAGCAGAAAAATTCTTCGAGGTCGATAATCTTGTCGACGTCTACAACATGATTACTGACAATCCGTTGTATTGGAGAAGAAAGTACGACAGTATTGCAGCCGCCGGTCAAAGCGGGCGAATAGCGCAGGGTGCCGGCGGGGATCGCAAAAATAGAGCGAAACGAGATAAGCATAGCCCGATTAAGCAGATCGGAGTACTCAGCGCAAGATACGCAAAGCTTCTTCTGAACGACAGGCAGAGACTTGGTATGCTTCTTGCCCAGGCCCCGCTTCTCGCTCTGCTGATTTCGCTGGTCAAAGACGGGAATCAGTTTGAAAACTATGGTATTACAAAATCGCTTCTTTTCGCGCTTTCCTGCTCCGCATTCTGGATCGGAACCCTCAATGCCATACAGGAAGTCTGTAAGGAGCGCGTTATTCTTCGAAGAGAATATATGACAGGACTCAAGCTGGGGCCGTATATTATCTCTAAGTTCGTTGTGTTGGGCGTCCTGTCAATCATCCAGTCGCTGCTCCTCACCGGAGTGTTTTATCTGACTGTCGGTGCGCCGGAGCAGGGTGTTATGATACATCCGTTTCCGGAGCTCTTCCTGACAACGTTCCTGACCGCAATCTCGGCATCGGCTATGGGCATTTTCGCGTCCAGTCTGTTTAAAAACCCGGATCGGGCAATGACAGTCGCGCCCCTGCTGCTTATGCCGCAGATCCTCTTTTCCGGCCTGCTCTTCAAGTTGGAAGGCGTTACCAAGATTATTTCCTGGTTCGCGATCTGCAGATGGTCAATGGAGGGCTATGGTACGATTGCTGATCTGAACGGGCTGAAGTATATGGTGGAAATTAACGGCGAAATGACAGAAATTGCCCATGAGGCAGAGGATTTCTTTGAATATACGGCGGGACATCTGACCCGGTCGTGGCTCTATATGCTTATCTTCGTCATCGTATTTGCGGTGCTCAGCGGTATTTCGCTTATGGGCATCAGAAAAGACCGATAAACATATATTTTGATAAAAATTAAAGGGGAAACAGGAGGTACTCTTATGTTTTGTATGTATTGCGGAACGCAGCTTGAGGATGGAAGTCAATTCTGCTATAAGTGCGGAAAAAGGGTCCTGGCGCAAAATGTAAAGAAAACTAAAGCTCCGGCACCTGAGAAAGTGAACAATATCAATGAAAACGATGAGCAGACAGTAGCTGTGCGCAGCACGCTGTCACCTCAAAAAAACGAAAACGGGAATCCTCCGACTGAAAGGTGGGATTCGGAACCCGGGAAAAAGCCGGT
>ODAJ012122425.1_pt1 | contig 18177 bp, 28 predicted proteins | sample 1539241 | NCBI WGS metagenome assembly ODAJ01 (sample SAMN02144231, study PRJEB22623) | gut metagenome | biome: sheep rumen | host: Ovis aries | place: New Zealand | reverse complement strand
TTAATTAATCTATCACTATCTAATAGCACTCCACTAGTTTGTAATAAAATAATTGCATCATAATACGCTAATGCTTGTGCTTGTAATTTTAGGATTTTTAAGTTGTCTTTATCTTTTTTTCTTTTTTCACACTCAATATCGTTTTCTGCATTCTCAATTTTTTCTTCAATTAATTTATAAACTTCTCTAGCGTTTCTTTTCATTATTTATCGTTCCTTTCATATCCATAATGTGAAATATATAAATGTCCGTTTTCTAAATCAATGGTTGCAGTTTCTTCGTAATACTTTTGCATTGTATTAGGATTTATACCTGTTCCATATTTTACATTATCAGTTTTAGAAAACAACATACTTACTAATTCATCAACACTTAATTCGGTTTTATTTTTGTTTTCTTTAAAGTCTTTAAAAGCATTTAATTCTTCTATTGTCATTTCAACATATATCTTATTTTCCATTATTCCACCTCTTTAATACCAACATCTTCAATAAAATACTCTAATAATTTATGTGTTAGCATTTTATTAATGTATTCTTGAAAATCTTTATTTTTGCTATTAGCAATATATTCAAGCATTGTTAAACGTACTTGACTATGTAATGTAAAATCTTTTTGTAGTATTACAAACTCGTTTTTTACATCAATAGGCACATCTTCAAACTTATGCTCTAGCTTATTTTTATCTACTAAAATCACAGCATTTGATAATATCTTTTCAATAGTATCGGCATAGCCTTTTAACATTTCACTATCTATATGACTGCAAGTGTTAATAGTTCTACTATCACAAACAAATACGGATTTTAAAAAGTGTAATAATTCAATTAATTCTTCTCTCATAAGCCCTCTCTATCATCTTTTACTTTGTAGCCATATATATCAGCTATTGAATAGTGTTTGTTTAGTTCTAATCCTAAATACTTAACAACATCTGGTCCTTGACCTTTTATAGTATCTAATGTTCTATATGGTAAATATATTTTCTTATTGCTACCATCTTCGAAATAGAATACTAAAGCATAACCTAGTAAATCATTGTTTTCAATTTCTTCTATCTTAAATTCTAATGGTTTCATTTAGTCATCTCCTTTAGCTTCAGTGACGTTTTCATCAATATTTAATGGGCAACATCTATTTCCGTATAATTGAGAACTTTCCATATTTAATAAATTTGTTAGCATTTCTCTAACTACCTTTTCAGTAAAGTCGGTATTACTATTATTTGCATAATTAGTAATTGCATTTAACTCTTGTAAAAACAATTCATTCATTTTAGCATCTCCTTTAAAACTTTCTTTCTAATCTCTATTTTCTTTTCACCATTTAAGATTTTACATAGCCATTGAGGTCTTATACTAATTAAAACTCTAGGGCTTTCTTGGTCTTCCCAAACTTTCATCATATTTTGAGGTGCTTTTTCAACTTTCTTAAAATAGTCAAAATTGCTTGAATAAAAGTCTAACTCTCTTGGCTTATCAAAAATATGTAAGTTCTTGAGGTAGATGGCATAACCTTTTATCTCATCTTTTTTAGTAAAATTGTTTTTCAAATAACTAAACATATCATATCTATTTAAGCAACTTTTTTCAAATAGTTTTTTTTCTATCAAACTATCAGTAAATAGCTCTAAATGAGAATTGTTATTTGTTAATTTATTTTGTATTTGCTCAACCTCAAAATCACATTCTGCTACGATTTTGCCATTAAGCAAAACTTTGTTATTGAAATATTCTCCAAGTCCAAAATCAGTTAAAACAAAACCTTTGTCTGTGATATACAATTCTGGTTTCGCTTTAGTGCAGTATAATAATAGTTTCATAAAAATCCTCACTTTTTAATATTTTTTTCTTAATTTTGTAGTTTAAAACCTCATTTTTTGAGAATTAAACATACATTTTTGAATATTTTTTTCAAAATAAGACTTTAGCAACTCAAATTCTTCTTCAGTAAGCTCATACTTACCATAAGTTCCATAACGCTTTTCGTAAAAATTATAATCATAATCATTCTCTACAAAGCTTGAATAAAAACTTTCTAAATCAATTCTCTTTTTAAACGCAATCTCAAGCACCTTTTCTTGCTCTTGTGCTTTAAGTAATGCTTGTTTGATATTAGTAAATTGCTTTAAATCTTCTCTTATATAAAACTCTCTACATTTATCTTTTTCAACCATAGTGTAATGCTGTAAGTCATCTTCTAAATCAGCAATTTTACCATTTACATACCTCAACGCTTCACTAGGATTTGCTTCCTTAATTGCTTTCAATTCAAGTAAGGCTTGTTTGATAATATTATAATCTTCTTTCATATTTTTATCATCAACATAATAGGAATTTTCTTTTAATCTTTCTAATGCTTCTAAATATTCTTTACTCATCTTCTTCTACCTCGATTTCTTCTAAGTTAAGTTCTTTAACTTGCTCAGGAGTTAACCAATGCTTTCTTTCTTTCATTTCTCTAACCCACTCTCCCCATTCAAGACTAGTAAGTCTTTTTGAATTTAAAATTTGGGCTTGATTTTCTGCTTCATTTTTAGTTTTGAACATAATTTTATTCATGCATTCTAAACCAATACAACTACGTTTTAATCTTTCAAAATATAAACGAGGATGACTCTTATCAAGACGAAGTTCTCCAATATATTCGCTAACAACTACTTGGTTTATAGAACAACCATAAAAGCAACAATAAACTCTATAAAATTTCTTCTCCATCTTCTTCCACCTCCACTTCTTTGTCTTTAACATATTGAGGTAATCCTTCTCTTGCTTGATAATATCTTTCTTCGGTAGGTTGAAATAGCACCATACAGGCAACTTCATCTACTTTGTTTACATTATCCCAATTGTTTTTAAATTCTTCAAAAGTTAATTCACCAATTTTCTTTTTCATTCTTCCAATCCCTCTTTCAAAACACTTATGATATAATCACATACTCTCTCTTTTTCAGTTTCAGTTAAAACAATAACTTTATTTCTAACTCTAATACTAGGATTGTCTTTTTTACAATTTTGTATATGCTCAATATCGCCAAGCGTTGATTCTAATCTTTTCCTACGTTCTAACTCTTTTGTATATTTTGTTTTTAGTTCTTCAAATTCTTCATCTGTCATTTCACTTACTCTTATCCTTTCTTACCATAAAAATAGTGTTGTTATTGCTAGAGCCACAATAAATAAAACATATATTATAATCAATATTTTAGTTTCTTTATTCATCATTATTTATACCTAATTATCTTCTAATATTTCTCTTAATGTAGACTTATCTGCACCATCTAGGACATCCCCTAAACAACATCCACCAAACTGATACAAGCACTCACTACACTTAATTTTGCCAAACCTACATTCTTCTTCATAGTGCTTGTTAAACTCATCAAATGTTGTGTTTAAAATTACTTCCTTTCGATTTTTTTCCATCTTATTTTCTCCTTTATTGGCTTATAGGTAAGATTAAGCCTGTAATCAACGTTTAAGGTATTAATATTATATTTATTACCAACTGCTTACCACTTTGGCACGATCTATTTTACTTTTCTATTACATCTGACTATCGTGTAGTCGTAATTACTAGGTAAAGATTAGGTTATGCTAGTCTAAATGTTTTTTCGGAGATACCAACCTTTCATTTTTATTGAATAAGTGGACTAGCTCACTTAATTCTCTTTAATTATACAATATAAATATGTGATAATTATGTGATTACTAAAAATTGTTGATTATTTGTTAATTTCTTCAACCTCATCAATTATTATTCCTCTAATACTAGCACCTTTAAGTGTTTTCTTTAGTTCTTCTATCTCTTTTAATGCTTGTTTCTTTCCATTACCTCTTGCTAGATAATACTCGCTTCTACCTGTAAACTCTATTTTTATCTCTAATTCTAATAATTGCCTAGCAAGTGGACTATACTTACTAAAATCTATTATCTTACTCATTGTGCCACCATTCATCTGGTTTTACCTTTTCTTTATAATCAATACCATAAAATTGTGCCATTATGCTCATAATACAAGTTGTTACTATGCTATCTCCAAATACAGAATATGCTTGTCTATCATTAAGAACCTCTAGTATCAAATCAATGTCCTCATCTTTTACACCCATCAAGCGACCACATTCTCTTGGGGTTAATTTCCTTATTGTTAGTTTTTTATCCATTAGATTCTTCCCCCCCCCACTATATTTTAACATCACGCAACAACTATCACTTCTAGTGCATAATGTCTTTGCATACGGATAATCTTTGTGTATTCTTTGTGCTAATGTAGGTCTAAAAGTATCGGATTCTTTGTAATCAAAAACTCCATAATATTCTTCTTTATTCATCTTCTACCTCTATTATGTAAGTGTTACAGGATTTATCTATTGTTGTAATTATTGTTCCTGCAACATCATTTTTTATAATATGTCCGTTATGTGATAAATCTACAAATGTTACTTCGTGGCTATATATATATATATATATATTCAGTAGCAATTAGATTTTTTAATTTTTCTATATATAAATCATTATTCATAGATTACTACACCTACGTTCTCCCCCCCCATAGTAGTGAGGGTTTGTGCTTTATCTTTTTGAACAGTTCCTCTATGTGCTTCCATACGAGAAGATATATCAATACCATCTCCATACTCGGCTTCTAAATAGCCTTTATTTGTAGCATTCTTGATTAATAAGTTTGTAGTATTTTCTAGTTGTTCAGAATAAACTTTCATACTAGCGTTTATCCCCCCCCCTATCGCTTTCGGCAATTCGAGTGGTAATCGTGGGACACACACTCTCATTCCCTAAAACGCTATCGAGGGGATTTTGGTAAGATTTCCAAGCTCTAATTTGCTCTAGTTTTTCTTCACTTAAATAATACTTTTTATCTACATTCTTTTCTAATAAATCTTTTAGCTTTAATTTTAGATCACTCGCTTTTGGAGTATTATAATTATAATTTCCAAGTATTGATACAATAAAAGTTCTTACTCTCGTTTGTGGTATAAGACATTCAGTAGCACTTAAATCAAACCAATATGATGTATATCCTAATTTTTCTAGTGTAAGTAACCATTCTTTTAAATGTGGCATATTATCCTGTGAATGCAGCATAGGCACATTTTCACATAATAGTATAGTAGGCTTTATTTCACATTCTTTAAGTATTCTACCTACTTGCCATAACATATTACTACGATTTTCAGCTGCATATAAATTATCTTCATTAATGGTATCTTTACTTGCAAGATTGTATAATTTACCTGCAAGTGATAAACATTGACAAGGAAAACTATAAGTAAATAGATACTCTCTCTCTCTCTCAATTTGCAAGTCGCAACCTTTTACTCTACATATATCTACTAAATTATTACTCCATTTAATAGAGTTGTAGCATAGTCTTAATCTATCTTCGCTCATATTTAATAGTTCTTTAAGTTCAGCAGGTTTTTGATAGTCTTTAGATACCCCTAGTTTAAATAATTCTTCTGCAATAGTATCTTTATCCATTCCAATAGTAAAATCCTTACCATAGTCCTTTAGCTCGTGTCTATGTAGACTTGCATAAGCAATAATACTAGGTATCGCCCATTCCATTGTTTTATGATGTATAAAGTTTACTCCTAAATATTTCAATGCTAGGCTTTGACTACCATAGCCACTAAACCCCTCTATTACATATAAAGGTTTATTTTTATCTAGTTTGTAATCATCATATAGCATTTCAAACATATTCATTTGTTCCATAATTACAACTCCTCTATTGTTATACTATCAGTAGATTGATAATACATATCATTTTCTTCTTTCCATTTTAGGTAGTTAATCCATTTACTACCATCTTCCATAAACTCTAAATAAGCATTTTTTTGCTTAAAGAAAGTTTGTAGATTCCATTTATATTTACAATATTCATAATCACTATGATAAGCTTCACTATAATGTGAAATACATTCTTTAAGTTGTTCTACATCATACTCATTTAATCTAGTATTTAGTAATTTCTTCATATCATCAGTTAAAGAATTGTGATTAATGATGTCTTGTTCATTCCAAAAATTAAATATTTCTTCTAATTCTTTATTATTTTTATTAGTTTTATTTTTATTATTATTATTTTTATTATTAGTGGTATCATTTTCGTTAGCACAAGTGGTATCGAAATCAGCACCACTAGTGGTATCAATTTTAGCACCACTTGAACTTAAAAATTTGAACTTCAATAAATTAATAGAGTAATAATATTTACAAGGCATACCTTTTTTAATAACATCTATGAAACCCAATTCTTGTAATTCTCTAATTGATTTTCTAACTAGATATTCAGTTAAGCCTGTATCATCTATAATTTTTTCTTGCTCTTTATAAAAATCATTTCCTAACGTTCTTTGATAACCACACAACACACCTAACACAATAGCATTTTCTAAACCAATTTCCTTTACAAGAGTTTTGTTTACTATTATATAATTGTCTTGTGCTAATAAATCTAATGCATCCATTTTAATCATTCTCCTTTTAGTAAAATTAAAAGCACCACCCAATTAAGTTCCGAACCTTAATCAAGTGATGCTTAAATCCTGTTGGTAGTATTCAGTTAATACATTGATAGCATTTCGGACTACTACCAACTATATGTAATCTCTCTCAATTACACTCTAATTTTATCAAATAATTATTGATTAGTCAATATCTTCTACACCAAAATCAAACATATCTAAAATACCCATATCTTTACGCTTTCTATCTTTTTGTGATAAACCATTAAGTCTATCAACTGCTATCTTATAATATGTTGGATTTATCTCGAAACCTATATAATGTCTATTCAACTCTTTAGCTGCAACTAATGTCGTGGCACTTCCTGCAAAGACATCTAGTACTATATCTCCCTCATTACTAGAGTTAATGATGTGATTCTTTACAAACTCTAATGGCTTTATAGTAGGGTGGTCGTATAACTCTTTATCTTTCTTATTTATCTCACTTATATAATACTTCTTTTTGGTTTCCATTGTTCCACCTATTCTAGTGTTTTCTCCTCTAAATAATAAGCAATATTCAGTATCACTTAAATACTTATTATTACAAGTAGGTATAGGGTTTGTTTTGTGCCATGTCAGTAATTCAAACCTACAATGCTTTTCGCTTATAAAATACATCATTAATGGTAATAATTGTTTCTTACTGCACCATATATATATATATATATTCTTCATAACTCTACATAATTCATCTAAAATAGAATAATCTATACCAAAAGCAATTTCTTTAATGTTATCAATACTTTTTGCAGTGCTTTTATAGATACGTGTTTTATTAGTGTTTAAGCTAACATTCTCATATTCTTTGTGATAATCTCTATTCTTTTCTCCAAAGCAAGCACCACCACCATTGTCCTCTAAATCATAAGGTATATCTATATAAACTAAATCTATGCTCTTATCTGGGATATTACGAATAGCTTGGTAGCAATCCTCGTTGTATATGTTATCTAGTTCATAATTACCTAGTTTCATTTTATTTCCTCTTTTGCTATTTCATTTAATTTGCATAATTTAAAGCCTATTCTTCTAATATCGGTTGTAGAATCAAGAAAACCTTTTTTACCCATAAATCCTACTGCACTTGTTTTTAAGCATATTAAATTAGATATTTCGTTGTTTAAATAATTTCCATCTATGTGAAAAATATATTCATTAGATTTTAATTTAACATTATAATGATGTTCGTAAATCCATTTAGGATATGAATACCAAAAACTGTTATCTCCTCTAAAATCTTTGCCACTACCATATAATTCTTTTGGTATCATTTTAATTTTTATAAATTGCCTTATCTCTCCACGATTTTTTCTTGTTATCACAGTTCCGATTGGAGCTTGATTTTTAAAATGATAATTAATACTAACGTTTCTAGGATTGCTTTTTTCATAATTAAAGTTTAATACTTTATGTTTAGTAACTTTAAGCCCTAATCTCCAACCTACATTTTGTAAATTGCCTAAAGTTTTATTTTCATTAAATGTCTTATTAAAAATAGGTAGTATTTCTAAATAGGTCATTTCTTTGTCTACAATACATTCTACAATAAAATCTAATTGTTCCTGTGTATATTTCTTACTCATTGTTGTCATCTTCCATATCGGTTTTGTATTTTTTAATAAGTCTATCAGTTTCTCTCATATCATTCTTTGTTGCTCTATATTTTTCTACAACTGCTTCTGCTGATACAATTACACTAACTCCTTTAAATATAGCGTTTGAAATTGCTATTTGTTCTTTCTTCTCTTCTCTTGATAAATTAGGATCAGTTAAAATATCAATTTCTTTTTCAATTTTTTGTTCCATTTTTTCTAATCTTGTTCTGTTCATAATTTTTCTCCTTTTTTTCTTTTAATAATCAAAGATAGTCATTTGTTTAATACCTTTATTTAATTCGGCATAACTATCTACAAACTCCTTTACTTGTTGTTTTAAATCAGTTAGTAATCTACCATAGCCACCACCACTCTGCTTATCGTTATTTGTATAATCACTATATAACCACACTTGATTATTATATATAGAGTTTTCAGCTACATAAAATTCTAACACTTTTTTTGTTGTTTTTAAACATACACTAGGTTTATCTAGGTATTTACTAAAATATACATTCTCACTAGGGTATTCAGCAGTAAGAAAATTATATATTTCAACAGTTTGGCTAAAATATGGATAATCAAATGTTTTATCTTTCTCCGCCTTTTCCATTTAACACTTTTCTCCTTTCTTCCTTTCTCTTTTTAGCTTCTTCTTTTTTACGTTCTAATTCTTGCCAAAATGGGTGTGTCTTAATTTTATCAAAGTGTCTGCAATTCTTTTTTAAACATTTCATATTCTCAATATTAGATTTAGTTAAGTAGCACTCGTGATACTCACAATAACCCATACACTTGCTCTTTTTAGCGTAGTCTTTAAATGCTACCTCAACTAGTGGCTCTCTAGTCATTCTTGCCATTTATATAGCACTCCATAATATCTCGTTCTTTGCCAAACACTAATCTAAATTGACCATTTTGTTCTAATCTCTTTTTGATAGCGTGTAATGATTTTAATGATTTAAAGATGCTATCAAATCTTCTTGATAAGTATTCATTACATTCTTCTTCATTACCAATTTTATAACCACGCTTGTTAGATACAATACACTTTTGCATATTCTCCCAATCATTGATGGCTCTAATATCTATTTCAATATCAGTGTTGTGTCTATTAGAGTTTTCATTATACTTGTAGTATTGTGGTAATGCTTCACATATTTCTTTCTTACTAATATATTTACCATCAGCGTAATTCTCTTTTAAAAACTTGTATAACTCGTGTTGTCTTGTATTCATAATTATTTCTCCTCTAATGGATCATATTCTTTTTTACCACTTATTCTAATTGCAGTATGTGGCTTTGGACTAAATGGTTCGGTATTAATTTCTCCATCTGCAACTCCAATACCATCATACACTAAACCTGTGTATCTTTCGTTGTCTTTTTCGGCTTTAACCTCATACACATTTTCGATACCATACTTTTCTTTAAAATACTTAATTTGTTCTTCTTTTGTCATTTTATTTTACCTCGTTTCTTTCTTTTGACACCTTTATTCTACACTTTAATTATGTGATGATTATGTGAAAATTGTAAAAGAATATGTTTTGTATAATGTAATAATTTTACACCACTAGTGTATAAAAAATACACCACTATTTTTATAAAATATTACATATGTAGTATCAAATAATACTCTAACATCAATTTTAAGAGCCATTTTATAGGGGTAGAATGAGTTTTTAACATAAAATGATATAAATTATCAAGACAAAAGAAAAAACCCAACTAATTGGAGTAGTTGAGTTCTTCCGAATTAAAATGAAATTGAATGAATGTGCGTGTGTATGCAATAGGAGAATACAATGAAAGGAAGATATAAAGCGTTAACCTATTACATCACACTTTTATTATACATCATTATGTTCTATTTGCAAGGATTCATTTTCTTCTTGTTTAACATAAGTGTATGTATTAATATCAATATGCTTATCTTCTAATAGCCATACAAAGAAACGTTCTATAAAATTACATAATGCTATATAGAAATCAGTTTTAAATATTTTCATAGATTTTTCTCCTGCACTATATGAAAATACGGCAGTTGAAACAATACTAGTTAGATACATTAACATTTTAGCTAAATCAGCAATAGTAAATCCATCTTTTTTAGATAAGCCAATATATGCTAACACTAAACCAATGATTATTGCAGTAATAATCTTTGTTGTATTAGTGATATACTTAAATCTTTTACTCCCGTCTACAATAGCTTTACTAGAATCAGTTTCTTTAGCACTTAAAATTGTGTCTGGGAAGTTATAACCAATAGGCAATTCTTTAAACAATAATTTGATAAGCACTTTACGTTTATATTTAGATAGAAAATATTTCTTTTCTTCTTTTGCATCTATGTATAAGTATTCATTTCTTTTTATATCTTTATGTGAGTAATTATCTCTAAAATAGTCTAGTATCTCTGGTGTTATTTCAAGATAGCCACAATGTGTTTCAATATATGATTTTTTACGAGTATCAAAATCAACTTTACAATATTCGTTTAAATTGAATATTTGTCTTTTGGTATTAATCAATTCGGCTTTATTATTATATGCTTGATTGTTAGCAATATATCTAGCATCTCTTTGTCCGTTTAACTCTCCATCTGGAAAATATACAAAATGTATAATTATTGTAACAACTGTTAAGATGATGAAATCAATCCAACTAATCTCATCTCTAAAGTATGTTTGAACCAATAAATACAATGACAATACGGCAATGACAAGCGTAGTCAATGTAATAGTTCTAATACGAATGACTAAACCTTTATTATTTTTTATAGTTTTCTCCATTTTCTCTCTCCATTATTATTTAGTATATTTCTTTGTTAGTTTATCATATTGCCACTTTTCATAGGCAGGTTTCTTTAATACGTTAAATACACTACCACCACCAAGAAAAGCCAATGTAAAGCCAAGACACCCATTTAAAGCGTGTAATTCAACCTCACTAAAATATGTTACGGCATAGATACAAATAAATGGCAACATTAACATTAATCGTGAATAAATATTTTGTTGCATTTTTAATTTATCTATATCATCACTAATACCATTTTTAACATCAACATTATCAGCTTTAGCAAGTTGTTGTAATAACATATCTAGTTTATCTCTATAATGTTTTTCAAATACGGCTTTAGCAACAAACAACAAACCAATGATAATAATGATACCACTTAATGTTATTTTATATTTATCAGTATTCTCGGAAACATAATTAAATACAACAACTGCAAGTGGTCCACCAAACGTTAAAGCAAAGTCTAATATACTAAAAGTAAAGTATTTAGATTTATTTGACATATTACCACCTACCTAACGTTAGATGTCTTATTTAATTGCTTCATTTGTTTCTTTGTTAGTTTATCTTCGATTAATGGTTTGGCAATAATTTCAGTATTAGTAATTGTTTCTTTTGTTGTTTTAGCATCTTCAATAGCTAGATGTAGGTCATCTTTAATTTCTTGTGGAACGGCAATACTAGAATCAAAGTATGCAGCCAACTTACCAAAACAATCAATTAATTTTGTTGTCTTATCTAGTAATTCTTTTTGTGTATTCTCTAAATAAGTTTCAACCTGTCTAGTGATTTTTTGTAGTTCATCTGCTACTAGTGGTTGTAATTCAACATTAATTGATAATTCTTTAATACGTTCCATACTAGTATCAACAGTTTTATCAATCATATCTCCAATAGAAATCTTATTAATGAATTTCTTAATGCTACCACTAAAGAAAGCATAGAAGAAACACGAAACAATACCACCGATAGTAATACCACTTACATATGGTGCTATCTTATCCCAAAGTGCTTGTAAATCTTGTAAAATATCTAAAAACATAATCTTAACCCCTTTCTATTTTTAATGGCATTCTTGTAATTGGATCTAAAATAGTTTGAGTTTTTTCATCATACTCAAAACAAACTTTACCAATTCCACTACATTTGTTAGTTTGCTTATCACGATATTTGCACTCTAAACAATGTGTAGTATTCTTAATTTTTTTCTTTTCAATATTAAATAACATACCATCACTCCTTTGTTTTAATTATAATCTACTAAATTGTAAAATACAATAATCTATTGTATAATGGTGTTAGCAAGTATTACTCTCTCCAGATTTCCATTAATACTTGTGTTGAGCCTAGTTTTTAGGCTCTTTTTTTGCGTATGTTGAAAAAATTATGTTAAAAAGTGTATAAAAAAATACATTTCACGCAAGAATAAATTGCATAAAAGAAAAAAGACAAGTATTTCTACTTGCCCTTTCTCTGCATAATTTTATCTAATAGGAGTTTACAAATGTTAGATGATTTCATCTACATCTATATTGTATCACTTATTCTTAAAGTGTTCAACCTGTTTTAATCTTTTTTCGGCTTGTTGCTTTGTAAGATTAGGCTTAGATAAGTTCTTACCCTTTTCGGATTTAACTTGATACCCTTGTTTTGTTTTAACTATCATATTTATTCCTCTAATCCTAGAATACGCTTTGCTTCGAGTTTATCTGTTGCACCGAAAATTTTTATCATAGATATTCACCCCATTTATTACTTTTCTTAAATTTTATAATAAATTAATTATTTTTATATCTTTATACCTACTTTAAAATGCTAGTAAACTAATTCAAATCGTTCCAACTTGCACCATTATAAATTTTAACAGTGCCATTTACAGTTTTAATAATATCGCCTTTTACTGCTTCGGCTACTGTTGTCACATCTACAGGTGTATCACTTTCTAATCTACCTCTTGAGGCTTGGTATCTAAACCTAATAGGCAATTTTTCAGAACAATTTTTAATAATCAAATGCGAGCCACTATATTGGAAAATGTCGTATTCTTCATTGTCATTTACAAATGATACATTATCTAAAACAAATTTTGAGCCACTATCAATTACAAAACCTTTATTAAACTTACTATTTCTAATAGTATAATCACCTTTAATATTTTCTGCGTCTTGAAAAAAATAAAATGTTGAATTATCAATAGCAATATTAAGTATATGTGGGTAGTTAGCAGGTAATACTGTCGGGTATAAAGACCTATTCCATTCATCACCCAAGTCAACTTCTTCTACTAATCTATTAGCTGACCTAACGTTTCTAAACGAAATATTAGTGACATTTGTTTGATAACTTTCCCCAATTTTCATTAACTTCCAATAAAATCCACTTGTATCTTGTTGAACACCACTAAATGTAGTAATTGATGGTTGTGTTCTTGAAGTATAATGTGTTCCACTTTGGTCTATTCCAACTGCACGATAAACATTTCCATTAGCAACTACTCTATCACCACGTTGTATGTCCATACCATCAAACCAATCAACATACGCACCTACTAGCATTAAAAATCTACCATTACCTTTTACAATACAATTTTCAATGCTTCCATTATATAATGTTCCATCAACACAATTAGAACTGTCCCAATCGGAAGAATTTAAAGCAATAACATCATCTACTGTATTAAGCAAACATTCTTTAATTACAAAGTTATTACCATCTGACAAATGTATGGCGTCTTTATTACCCTCGATAGTAGCGTGGTCTATTACTAAATTTTCAAAACTATTAATATGAATAGCATATTGTAATGTTCCTAAATCATACATTTGAAAATTAGATATAATAACATCTCTTACACATATTAATCCAATAAATCCCCTTAAACCATATAGTGGGCTTTGTATATCATATAATTTATCGTGGTTATTATTTTTAATACTTAAACCATCTAAAATAATATGATTATTATATCTACGTTCACTAGCACCCTCGTTTAAAAACATATTAACAAAGCTATTTGTTTCTTTAATCAACGATACACCTTTAGCACATATCAACTCTGTATTATCATAAAGCAATATAGTATCGTTGATTAAATAATCACCTGCTTGTGAAATTACTACAGTTTTATTACCACCATATAATGCGTTATTCAATGCTTGGGCATTTAATGTTCCATTATTTCTAGCACTAAATCCAAAATCTGACGCGTCAATAAAACTATTTTTAGTCGTATATATAGCACCTTTTACAACTGAATTCCAACAAAATGCAACGTGTGTAGTTCCCTCGTATGGGCTAACCGAAGTAGTCCAAGAATAACCTTGATATAGATTTCCTTTATAAAATAAAGTTTCACAATCACTTATATTTACTTGTGCATTTGGTTTATATAAAACTTTTGATGTTCTAGTTCTACCATTATATGCAACACTATTACCTGTGCTATCATCATACGTTTCATTAGGTATAATAGTTAAAATTGGTGTATCATTTCTAATTTCACTTGCTAACTTTTCCCAAGTAATACTTCCATCAGGTATTTGTGTTGCTTGATATACACCACCGTCTGCATATTGAGTTCCATTCCAATAATACCAATGCCCTGTATCAGAGCCTACCCAAACACCCTGATTGCTTGTTTTGGCTAAAATATTTGTTGAAGTATCTTCTCCAACATAAGCAGGACCATAAACATTGTCTAATTTAACTTTAGAAGCCTTATCAAATAAAACATTATTGTTTAAATCCCTAATTTCATTAACCTTAACTTTATCAGCAGTAATAACTTGTGTATTGTTTGTTAGATCGGCTTTAGCATTTAGTAAACCATTAACACTTTCTTGTGTATAGATACCATTTTTACCACAAACAAAATACCACTTATCGTTATCTTCATCATATAATAGTTTGATATTATAATTTGTAATTTGTTGTGTATTATCATCATATTCGGCATAATCGAATGAATATATCTTATTAGTATTATCAGCAGAATTTAGCCTTAATAATGTAGTTTGTGGATAATCATTTACAATACCAACACTATTAAAATCAACAATACATACTTTGTTAAATAGCATATCAATATATTCACTTGAAACATAATACTTATCTTCAACGCTATCATATTCAATATCTTCATTTCTAGTATCGTATAAGCCAATATCATCTTCGCTTACAATATCAAAATACATATTACCATTTCCATCATCTAAAGATGTAGCAACAAAATTAAATACTTCATTAACATTTATAAATTGGAATAAATTACCAACATAACTATCATTATAAAACTTTTTATTAATTGAGTAGCCAACACTTACACCATTAATTTGAATGTCAAAATAGCAATTCTTTGGTATGTTAATCCAACTAACACCAACAGGTAAATGTAAGATAAATTGATGTTGTGTTTTATCTAATAATGCTAAATTACCTAAATCGGCAATTAACAAATTGATTGCACCACTAGTATCTAGTGTTAAAGTCTTTTCGTGAACGATTATACCTTGATTAGATGTTGCTATTGTATAAGCATCAGTTGAAAAACTAAATGTAGACCAAGTCCCTGTTGTAGAATAAATAGTTAAATCATTAGTAACACTAGATGATGTATTACAAATTAATTCAAATATAAACCAATCTCCATCTACATTGATACCAACGTTATCTAATCTATTAAAGTAATCACTAATAGTTATAGTATGTCTATTAGTATCAAAATCAAATCTATCAGTTGTAGCACTTGCAACTAATGTATCAGTGTTAGTAGTATGGTCGTGATATGTAATATTTAATGTAAATCCAACATCAGTAATATTATTTGTAAATGCAATATCAAATATAGCAGTAAAACTATTCTTACTAGATAATTGATACTTATAATATTCGTTTGAATGTAATACAGGAGTAATAATAGTGTTATCTCCTAATGATAAGGCAACACTTCTATTAGTTAAAGTAGCAACTTCACTATCATTGTTAGAATACATATCAGTTGCAAATCCACCTGTAACACCAAACTTTAATTGATATACATCATTAAACTCTCTTGGTAGTGCATAGTTTTGAACGAATGATTTAGTAGCACCTAATTGGTTTGTCATAAACTTTTCATTAATAGTTTTAGGTGTTATTGCTCCTAATTCGGTCATATCATATACAGAATATAATGCTTTACCAACCATTGTATTACCATTAAGAATGTTGTTTATAGTTGTTGACATACCAAGTAAAGTAGTTCTAATACTAGCATAAGTATTATCACTTTGCTTAAAATAAATGTCTACAATTTTACCACCAACGATAGATGCTAAAATGTTGCTTGTTGTATCATTACCATAATTTCCTTGAACTAAACCTGCACTATCATTAGAAGCAAGTTCAATAGGTGGTATCTCATACCAAGTCCAATTATTAGGGTAATCCCAAATACATCTATATGTTTTATCAGTTGCACCACTAATAGTTTGAATCCAAATAGCAATATCTCCGTTTTGTAATGTGATACCTTGTGATGTAGCATAAGCGTTTAAATCAGTAGCATTTGGAGTAGCACTAGAAGTAATACTACCAATGTATCTAAATCCACTAATTGCTTGTTCCTCTAGTGTTGTTACTCTACCATCTAATGAAGTAATATCTCCTGTTTGAGTTCCGTTTATAGTATAGTTTTCATTTACTCTTAAATTAAGATAGTTTAATGCTTGAACAACATAATCAGTATAAGTTGAGCTACCATTAGCAATAGCAACGTGGATCAAACCATCTTCTTTATGTTGGAAATCTCCTAAAGCAGTTAAAATGGCATTTACATTAGCAATTAATGTAGATAAATCAGTATCAACCTCTTGTGGATTAGTTGCCATATTTAAAGATGGTTGTATATCTAAATTAAATGTAGCACTTGATACAATACCAATGATTTCAGTTGTATTGGGAGTAACACTTATATCAGTTCTATAAGAAATAACATTTAAAGCATATTGTTGTGTTCCACTATACAATGTAAATTCTTTTGGCATTTTACGTTCGAATATAGCATATTGCTTGTGATTAATATCTACATAATAACGTAATGTGCCATCAGCCTTTCTAACAGGCGTAAAGTAATAAGTTGTTCCTAGTTTTTGACTAGCATTAGCAAGTGTGTAATACATAGCCATAGTAACATTATTACCATAAACATATGTTTCAGTATTGGTCATATTATCTAATAATTCTTTTGGCACATATACATTAATTAATGTGTCATTATAAGAATATTGATTAATTTGAAAACCAATACTTGATGATTGTATTGAACCATCATCATTTAAAATAAACTTAATTGTTTTCATTTGTGCTTCGCACCCCTTTCTTATTTTTATTTTAACATAAATAGAAAAAAATAAAACCACTATTTCTAGTGGTCTTAATTGTATAATTCATTGTATATATCATTAAGTTGGCTACGATTAGTTTTAGCACTATTATTATTATAAGCATCAAAGTAGAAATTAACTATCTTATCTGCAAGATTTAATATATCAGTAACGTTTCTACCAATAATAACTCTATAATTAGTTTGATTAATAGGATTAGCTCTTACAACTGCATAAGCCTTACATTCAGTTTTCTCTTGTGCCGTAAAATCATAATAATGGCTTTCAATATCGAAATACATATATCTAAATGGAACATCACTATCAACAACAGTTTTCATCATTGAACTAAACGAAAGTGTTTGAGATGAAACAATTATATTTTCTACATTAATTAAATCACAATCATACTTGCTTAACTCTTTATCTAGTAATACTATCTTTAAATCACTATTTGTTAGTTCTCTAATCCATAGTTTATTACCTAAAACAACTCTATCACTATCTAGTAATAATTGAATGTTATAGTTGAATGATAACTTTTCTCTATTATCTTTAGCAATAATATAACCATTGTAGTGTGATAAAATAGTATCTATTCCAGAAGAAGTATAACTAGCATTTCTAATATATTCAACTGCTTCATCATTAGAGCCACCAATAACTCTTTGATAGTTGTAATTAGTTCCTATATGATTATAAAGTTGTGTTTCAATATCAAATTGTGGTATATCTTTAATTTGAGAAGTAGACATTATACAATTTCTAATAAATAAGAAATCTACTAAATCAGCTCTACCATAAACATCTACATATCTTACAGGAACTTTTGTTTGATATGCTTGATTTTCCATATTGCTAAAATTGAAACCATT